>TARA_B100000963_G_scaffold351186_1_pt1 | contig 10009 bp, 8 predicted proteins | sample TARA_B100000963 | Tara Oceans TARA_B100000963 (sample SAMEA2622097) | marine metagenome | biome: marine biome (ENVO:00000447); feature: surface water layer (ENVO:00002042); material: "saline water (ENVO:00002010), including plankton (ENVO:xxxxxxxx)" | depth 5 m | reverse complement strand
AAAGAGGGATTAAGAAATAAAAAAAGTCATTTTGGTATTTATCCTTTTTTATGGGATAAAGATTGGGAAACTTCTGTCTTAGAAATAGTTGGAAATAATTCTCCAAAATTACAAATTGCACCAGTTTTACAAAGACTTATTTTCCCAAGATCAAAGAGACTCCTCTCTAATTGGTTAAATATAGTTAAAAACTTCAAGGGTTTAAAATATTTAGTATCAGCACACTATTACTCTCCTATTAATTTTTCAGAGGAGGATTGTCAGAAATTAATAAAAGAAATTAATTCTGATGAATGGAGTAAAAAAACTGAAGATAATAAATTTCTTTGCAACTTTTATGAAAGATTGTATAAACTTGGTGTAATACCTGAAAATATTGAAGTTTAATATTTCTTAATCTGAGTCAATAGACATGTTTTCATCATTTAACAAAGTTTGTTCTAACTCTTTTCTTTGTTCCATTTGTCTTAAAAAGTAACCAGTCATCATGGCAGAAGAAAGCAGATTAGCAATATTGTCTTTTGAACAAGTGATTTTTACATCAAATTGATCTGATGGAAGCATCCCTAAAAGTCCTTGAACATTATGTCTTATGATCTCTTGAATATCCTCACTGGCTGATTTTGCAACTCTTTGAAGAACTTCAGGGGATTGTTTTTGAAGATATTGAATTAAATCATTACCATCATTAGGATCGTTATTTTCAGTAGCAAGGAATTCAGGATTAAACATTTATTTTTCTCAAACTCATAATCAATACAATAGCATGATGAAGTTCATCTTTTTTATACAGTTTCATGAAAACGTATTGGCCCAAATTGATTCAAAGGCCAATATCTTATGATTGCTCTTCCAATAATTTTTTCGTATGGTAAGGGGCCCCATATATGAGAATCCATACTGTTATTCCTATTGTCACCCATCACCCATAATGAGTTATCAGGTACTATTATTGCCTCCATTGAATAATTTATATTATTATCAATTATAAAATTAGTTTGAATATTATCATTTATGTATAAATTACCATCTTTAACTTCAACCTTGTCTCCTGGGACTCCGATTACTCTTTTTATGAGAGCAATATCAGACTCATAACCAGCATTAACAAGGTTTTCCGGCGGATTAAAAACAATAATATTATTTTTTAAATTTTTAAGATTATTTTTTAAATTGATTTTTGTAGAAATTTTCTCAACCAAAATTTTATCTTGTATTTGCAAGGTCGGAAGCATAGAGCCAGATGGTATCCACCTGGGTTCAATTACTTGCCATCGTATAATCAATGCAATTATGACCCAAATAATGAGGTTTTTAAAATCCTTCAATATTGAAGTTGAGTTTTTTGAAGAATTTGTCATTTTAATAAATTCATTAAATAAATGAAATTTTCCTAAATATATATCAATTATGACATCTTCTATTGAATGCAAAAATTTTTTGAGAAGTTTAATACTTTTAAAATCATTGATAAATATTGGGGTTGAAAATTTAATTTTATGTCCGGGAAGTAGATCAGCCCCATTAGCTCTTGCAGCGGGTGAACTTTATAGAAGAGAAGAAATAAATTTATTTAATTCAATAGATGAGAGGTCAGCAGGATTCCACGCCTTGGGCATTTCATCAGCCTCAGGTAAAAACGTTATTGTAATTTCAACCTCCGGTACAGCGGTGGCAAATTTACTTCCTTCCTCAGTGGAGGCTGATAGGTCATATAAAAATATCATCTATCTTACAGCTGATAGACCATCCAGATTAAAAGATTGTGGGGCAAATCAGACTGTAAATCAAGAAGATTTTTTATTATCTACATGTAGATTAATCTTGAGTACTAACTTAGATGGGTTACATAAAACAAGTGATAAAGATATTGAAAATTTGATAAATTTAATAACTAATGAAAATATCTATAATCCAGGCCCAATTCATCTAAATGTGCCTATAGAAAAACCTTTAATGATTACCATGCAAAATAAAAGAAAAATATTGGATATTTTCGATAAAACTTACATTAATAGTAAAATTAATAAATTTAAAAATAAATTATTTAAAGAGAAAAAATCTATATGGGAAAAAATATTAAAAGAAATAAATTTTGAAACAACAGGATTAATAATTGTTGGTCCTTACAGAGGATCTCAAAATGATCTAACAGAATTTAATAATTCCTTAAAAGTGATTCAGCAAATAACTGGATGGCCAGTTTTTTCTGATCCTGTATCTGGAGTTGATCCATCTTTGAGGGGAATTGTTGAGAATTGGGAATTATTAATAAGAAATATAAAAATTTCAGATTTTGATCAATTATTAAGACTTGGTCCAATGCCAGCATCTAATATTTTAGAAGAATTTTTACAAAATTTTACTGGACCACATTTTTTAATTAAGGAAAATGATTCTAGAAACCTTGATCCATTAAAAAAAGCAATTGAATATGAATCTGGTTTAAATAAATTTGTCAGCAATCTTTTAGAAAAAGATCCATCAATAAATGTATCATCTAAATCATTAATTCCAATTGCATTAAGATTAATAGAAGATGGTGAAAAAATAAAAACTTTACTTAAAAATGAAGTCTTAAGATATGATCAAATCACTGAGCTTTCGCTTGCTAAATTAGTTCCAGAAATATGGCCTAAAGATTTGCCAATAATGATATCAGCAAGCAGCCCAATAAGAGATTGGCTTACTTATTCAGGGAAAGAAGTTCTCTCAAGAAGATGCTTTAGCTTCAGAGGGGCGTCAGGAATTGATGGCACTTTATCTATTGCTCTTGGAATAGCTCGTGTTATAAATCCTCTTTTGTTAGTAACTGGAGAGTTATCTTTTTTACATGATATAAACGGATTTCTAAATCAAGAAGCGATAAATTTAAATCTAAAAATTTTACTTATTGATAATAATGGTGGAAATATTTTTAGCAGGCTTTATAAAAATCAATTAAATCAAACAGACTTAGAAAATTTGTTTTTAATGAAACGTGAAATAAGTTGGGACAAGCTAGCTGGCACTCATGATATACCTTATAGAAATATTTTGAGTCTTAATAAATTAAAAGAAGCTTTTGAATGGAGTCTATCAATTCAAAAATCTGTAATAATTAAGGTTGATATTAATAATGAGTATGAACTTAAACAAAGAGAAAATATATATAGATATATTTTTCATGATCAATAATTTGCAAAAATTTAGTTAAACAACATGGATTACTTATCTCCTAATTGCGATATCGTTTGGCATGGACAAGGTTCTTATGAAGATATTTTGTTTCATACATCGAAAGAAGGGATTGCAAGAATAGCTATTAATAGACCTGATAAAAGAAATGCCTTTCGCCCCAAAACAATTGATGAACTTTTGGAGGCTTTTCAAAAAGTTAAATATGACGATAAGATCGGTGTTGTTCTTTTTACAGGCCAAGGACCGGATAAAAAAGGAGTCTTTTCATTCTGTTCTGGTGGCGACCAGTTAGTTAGAGGTGAAAATGGTTATGAAGATCAAAATGGTAATCAAAAACTAAATGTTCTTGAGTTGCAAAGGATTATAAGAAGTCTTCCAAAGGTTGTAATTGCTCTAGTCCCAGGTTTTGCTATCGGAGGTGGGCAAGTTCTACAATTAATTTGTGATTTATGTATCGCTTCTGATAATGCTATTTTTGGGCAAACAGGACCAAAAGTAGGAAGTTTTGATGGTGGGTATGGATCAAGTTACCTTGCTCGTGTCGTAGGACAAAGAAAAGCGAAAGAAATTTGGTTTTTATGTAGGCAATATAATGCTCAAGAAGCTTTGAAAATGGGTTTAATTAATGCAATAACAAATATTGAAAAGTTGGAATATGAAGGAGTCCTTTGGGCTAAAGAGATTTTGCGTAATAGCCCTACAGCTATTCGGATATTAAAAGCATCATTTAACGCTGAAAATGATGGTATGGCTGGAATTCAGGAATTATCTGGATATGCCACTCAACTATTTTATGGGACTAATGAAGCTCAAGAAGGAAGAGATGCCTTTCTTCAAAAAAGAAATCCTGATTTTTCTGATTTTGGATGGTCACCTTGATCGTTTATTATCTTTCAATAAAAGTAATTAAAATATTAAATGCGAATTCTATTTGCCGCAGCCGAATGTGCACCCATGATAAAGGTTGGAGGTATGGGTGATGTTGTAGGTTCTTTACCTCCTTCATTAATTAAACTTGGACATGATGTAAGAGTTATTATTCCGGGATATGGAAAATTATGGAGTATTTTAAACGTCTCCAAAAATCCAATATTTAGAGCTAATACTATGGGTTCTGACTTTGCAATTTATGAGACTATTCATCCAGTTCATAATTATAAGATTTATTTAGTGGCACATCCTTCCTTTGATTCAGAAAAAGTTTATGGTGGGGAAGATGAAGACTGGCGATTTACCTTCTTTGCTAGTGCGACTTCAGAGTTTGCCTGGAATTACTGGAAACCTCAAGTTCTACATTGTCATGATTGGCATACAGGAATGATTCCAGTGTGGATGCATCAAGACCCCGAAATTAGTACTGTATTTACTATTCATAACTTGAAATATCAAGGTCCATGGAGATGGAAATTAGAAAAAATAACATGGTGTCCTTGGTATATGCATGGTGACCACACGATGGCTGCAGCAATGTTGTATTCAGATAGAGTAAATGCAGTATCTCCTACTTATGCAGATGAGATAAAAACTAGTGAATATGGAGAGAGTTTAGAAGGCCTTTTAAATTATATATCAGGTAAATTAAGGGGTATTTTAAATGGTATTGATCTTGAAGAATGGGATCCCTCTATAGATAGTGCTTTACCTTCTAATTTTGATATCAATAATCTGGTAGGAAGAGATGAGAATAAAAGAATCTTGCAAAAGGAAATGGGTTTAGATATTGATAAAAATAAATTTTTATTAGGTATGGTTGGAAGATTAGTTGATCAGAAAGGAGTTGATTTACTTTTACAAGTTGCCAAAAGGTTACTTGCTTATACAGATTCACAAATAGTTGTATTAGGTACAGGTGATCGTTATTTAGAATCTGGACTATGGCAATTAGCGGTTGATTATCCAGGTAGGTTTGCTGTTTTTCTGACTTATGATGATGCTCTCTCAAGACTTATTTATGGAGGCTCAGATGCATTTTTGATGCCTAGTAGATTTGAACCTTGTGGAATAAGTCAATTATTAGCTATGAGGTATGGATCAATCCCAATAGTTAGAAGAGTTGGTGGACTAGTTGATACAGTGTTACCTCATGATCCGGAAAATAATATTGGTACAGGGTTTTGCTTTGATAGATTTGAACCTATTGATTTTTATACCGCTCTAGTTCGTGCATGGGAGGCCTTCAGACATAAAGAAAGCTGGAGATCACTTCAAAAAAGAGCTATGGCGAAAAAGTTTAGTTGGGAAAGATCTGCATTGGAATATGAAATTATGTATAAAGATGTTTGCGGAATAAAAGAACCATCTCCTGATGTTATCGAAATAGAGAAATTTTCCTTAGGTCAGTCTGCGGATCCATCATTAAAGAAGCTGTAAATTTTCAAGTAAATGAAATTCTCCATTGATGAGATCAATAATGTCTTAGGGTTTATTTTTTGGAATGGATCATTAGAAAATTGTTTCAATTTTTCAAAAGTAAGCATTGATAGTAGAACTATATTTTCGGATGATCTATTCATTGCAATTAAAGGTGAAAAATTTGATGGGCATGACTTTCTTAAAGATGTTTTTAAAAAAGGCATTAAAGCCGTTGTGGTGATAAAAGGGAAAGAACATCTAGTTCCTAAGAATTGTCCTTTTTGGGTGGTTAATGATACACATGAAGCTTTTCTTCAATTAGCACTTTTCAAGAGAAAGAAATTAAATATTCCAGTAGTGGCTATTACTGGATCAGTGGGTAAAACAACTACTAAAGAAATAAGTGCAGAAGTTTTAAAAAAATACGGCAAGATAAAAGTTTCTCAAAGAAATAATAATAATGAAATAGGTCTTGGTTTGACTATTCATTCATGCTTGGGATCAGAAGATTTAATTGTATTAGAAATGGGTATGCGTGGAAGCGGACAAATAGAAATTTTATCTAAATACTCAGAACCAGATATCGCAGTAATAACAAACATTGGAAGTTCTCATATTGGGATCTTAGGATCAAGAAATGCTATTGCAAAAGCAAAATGTGAAATTACCCGTCATCTAAATCCAAAAGGAGTTGTAATTATTCCTCACGGTGATCCTCTCTTAGAGAAAAATCTAAAACAAGTCTGGTCAGGAAAAGTAGTCAGAGTCAAATTAGAAAAAAGTTTTAGAGATAAAAAGAATTTTTCTTCCAAAAATAAATATCTAAATGGGATTTACTATAGTTCAAATAATTTAATAGAGGTTGATAATCAATTTTTTGAAATTTCTTTTAAGGGAATTCATAATGCATCTAATTTTCTTTATGTTTATGCAATCTCTAAAGAATTAGGCATAAAGTTTTCAAGAAATAATAAATTTAATTTTAGAATTTTAGAGGGTAGAAATAATATTATTAATACAAATAAACTCACAATTTTGGATGAGTCTTACAATGCATCCCCTGAGTCTGTAAAAGCTTGTATTGAATTACTCCTTAACTATCCCGGTAAACATTTTTTAGTATTGAGCAGTATGAAAGAATTAGGTGATAAGACAATAAAATATCACAATGAAATTTTTAAAATAATAAATAATTCAGATATTCAGAAATGTATTTTTATTTGCGAAAATGATTTAGAAGTAAATCTAAAAAAATCTTGTTATTTCCTTAAGAATATTTTATTTACTAATGAAATTAAAAGTATTGCTCCAATTATTAACGAAATTACTAGTAAGGGTGATTATTTATTGATCAAAGGAAGTAGATATTGGCAATTGGAGAAATTAATTCCTCTAATTGATTAACTTATTTTTCCAATTTTTAATATTAAGTTGCTTTGTTCTTGAAATAGCTAGAGAATCATCCTCAACATTTTTATTAATAACTGATCCAGCTCCAATTGTTACTGAATTTCCAAGATTAACCGGTGCTATAAAAACTGAATTTGATCCAATATTGCAATTTTTTCCTATATTTGTTTTATTTTTTTTGATACCATCGAAGTTGGCTGTGATTGTTCCAGCCCCAATATTTGTAAATTCACCTACATTGCTATCACCCACATAACTAAGATGATTTATTTTTACTGATTTATTTATAATGCTATTCTTAATTTCAACAAAATTACCAATTTTGCAATTTGAAGAAATAAAACAACCAGGTCTTATATGACTGTATGGACCAATAAATACATTCTCCATAATTTCAGAATTTAAAATAGTTGAATTTAGAACTTCTGTCTGTTGTCCAATCATAGAATCCTCTATCAATGAATTTGGTCCAATAATGCAATTATCACCTATTTTTGTGGCTCCTCTTAAGTGAGAATTCGCTTCAATAATCACATCTCTTCCAATTTCAGATTCTTCGCTAATGGAGGAACTTTGTGGATTTATAAAAGTTACGCCACGAAGCATATGATTAGTTTTAATTCTTTTCTGAAAAATTTCTTCGCATTTAGCCAAGTCAATTCTGTTGTTTATTCCTTGTATTTCTTCTTCATCTCTAATCTCATAAGAGATTGATTTACTTAATAATGAAATTGCGTCAGTAAGGTAAATTTCTTTTTGTTTGTTGTTATCTTTTAATCTATTTAATACTTTTGATAACTTGTACCAATTAAAACAATATATACCTGCATTAATTTTTTTATTAAGCTTTTCATTATTGTTGCAATCTTTTTCCTCTATGATTTTTTCAATAAATTTACCTCTTTTAAAAACTCTTCCATATCCGAAAGGATTTTCTTTATCTGTCGTAATTAGAGATGCATCTGAGTTCTCCGATATATGAGTTTTAATAAGTTCTTTTAAGGATTCAGATTTTATTAATGGAACATCACCATTTAGTATCAATAAATTACCTTTAAAATCCTTTAATTCTTTAGATAATACTTGTATCGCATGACCTGTTCCCAATTGAGGTTCTTGCAAAACAAATTTTATATCTTTTTCATTTATTAATGAATCCTCTATTAAGCTTGGCTTATGACCGACCACAATGAATATTTTATCTGGATTAAGTTCTTTAGAAGTATTTATTATCCTCTTTAATAGGGTTTTACCAGATAGTTTATGTAATACTTTTGGTAAGTTACTTACCATCCTTGTGCCTTTCCCTGCGGCTAATATTGCGACAGCTAACATAAATTCTTATCATCCTCTTTATAAATTTAACTATTAGATTTTGATTATGCCATTCCCCATTTTTTTCTCCATAAATTAGTATCTAAAAGTTTTGAATATTGTTGTTCTTTTTTCCTAATTTCTAAAATTTCCTTTGATAATAAAATTCCCTTTGGATCTCTATATGGCACAGAGGCTTTTGTTTTAAGATGATCTTTTTCCATCTCTGTTAGTTCAACAATAAATGGATTATTTTTGATATTATCAAATGTAGCTAATGTTCCATTGCTCCATAGATTTTTATTAGACATAGATGGTTTGATATTAAATATATTTAAACCCAAGCTCATCAATGCATTTCTTACAGCGGCTGAAGAGGTATAAGTAATTAACGATCCCTCATCTTTAATTTTATTTTTTAACTTTGAAAGAAATTCAATAGTCCACATCTCTGGACATCTTTGTGGAGAAAATCCATCCAAAAAAATTAGATCAAATTTAATTTCTAATGGAATGGAACCAATCTTATTTCTTGCATCTCCATATATTAATTCGCAATTAAAATATTTATTCTTAAATTTACTAGTAAAATTTAGTTTATTTAAAATTTCAATTACTTCAAGGTCCCATAAATTTTTAAATGCTTTTTCATTTAAAGCATAGTTTAATGGCCTTTTATCAATCTCTAATCCATACCATCTTAAATATGTAGATTGATTTATTAATTTATTAAAAAGGAATGCAGAGTTATATCCGAGTCCAAAACAAATATCTAAAACATTTAAAGATTTGTCTTTAAATCTTTCAATCCTAGAAGGATCTATAAATTTATTTTTTGTTTCATCTAGTGCTCCAAATACACTATGAAAATTCTCTTTGAATTTGTCACTCCTCAGAGACAAGCTACCGTCCTTTGTAATTACTTTTTGTAAATTATTCAAATCGTTGTAATTAGAATAATTTCTCTAGATCGTTCCAGAATCCTGGATATGAAACATTGGCGGCATCTGCTCTAAATATTTGAGAAGTCCCTTTTGCGCAGAGAGATGCAATAGCAAGACTCATAGCTACTCTATGATCAGTCTCACTATCTACCTCTGCACCAATAAATTTTGAATCTCCATTAATAATTAATCCATCATCTTTCTCTTCTATCTTTGCTCCAAGTTTACAAAGCTGTCTTGCCATTACTTTTAAACGATCTGTCTCTTTGACTCTTAATTCTGAAGCGTCTTTTATTTTTGAAACTCCCTGACAGAAACAAGCTGCAACTGTAAGTATGGGGATCTCGTCAATTAATTTTGGTAGGATATCCCCCTGAATTACAAATGGTTTAAGATCTTTTGCGGTGCTTACATGAATAGTACCAATCATTTCCCCTGCAATAGTTGATTCCTGATCAATATTATAATTACAACCCATAAGATCCATAATGCTTAATATTCCAGTCCTAGTTGGATTTAATCCTACATTTTTAATTGTAATGTTTGAATTTGGTACAATAGAGGCTGCAATCATCCAGAAAGACGCAGAACTTATATCTCCAGGTATTAAAACCTTCTGGCCGTATAAAGTTTTTCCAGGATTTATAACAATATTTCTGCCCAACTCACCTCTGATTTCAATACTTGCTCCAAAAGCTTTTAACATTCTTTCTGTATGATCTCTTGAAGAGGCGGGTTCAATAACTGAAGTTTTACCTGAGGCTGTTAAACCTGCTAATAGAATGGCTGATTTAACTTGAGCACTTGCT
>TARA_B100000963_G_scaffold67137_1_pt1 | contig 10012 bp, 18 predicted proteins | sample TARA_B100000963 | Tara Oceans TARA_B100000963 (sample SAMEA2622097) | marine metagenome | biome: marine biome (ENVO:00000447); feature: surface water layer (ENVO:00002042); material: "saline water (ENVO:00002010), including plankton (ENVO:xxxxxxxx)" | depth 5 m | reverse complement strand
ATTTGAGCTGATTCTAGGATCATCTTGACAACGTGCTTATCACACAACTGTTGAGCAGAGATCTTTGGATCTTGATCTACTACAAATATATTCATAGCTTTATGTTACTAATGTCTTTTTTAATCTGTGCTATTCTCTTCTGGACTTCTCTCTCGTCAAATTGAATGTTGGTAAATAGGTCATACTGTAGACTATCTAGCTGACTATAAACAATCTGATATTGAGCTACCCGCTTCATCCAAGGCAGATACTTTCTTACATCGACCAACTTCTTCTCTTTTTTTGGTCTGCCACCACTCTTTGCTCCCTTACTACTTTTTAATGCTTTCATTAGGAATAGCGTGAACGTAGTCTACACTGAGGACGCTGGTATGCAACATCTCTTTGACCTTTTTTGCAGCTTCTTCTTTAGAAGATGCTTCAATTAAAAATCTATTTATAACCTTGACTCCCACCTCATACTGCTGTTTAGGAGTCTCTTGTCTTGGTATTGATGATGCACCCCAACCACTCATTTGAAAACCTCCCCAGAGTCCATTAACTTTTCAAGGGTTTCTATTCTCTCATCAGCAGAAGCAATCATTTTCAAAGCTTCATTTGCATCCTTGTAGAAATCCTCTGTAGAGTGATCTCCTATGCCAACTGGAAGCTCCGATAAAAGCTTTAAAGAAAGAATACCTTTTTGTCTATCTGCATCAGCCTGTTTATGTAACAGGTCATAAAGCTCTTGTTTTAAGTCCATCATACTAATTATTGTTTAAACTACCTGTGACAGAATAAACTTCAATAGTCTGACCATCACTGTATACTTCATATACGCTACCAAGAGATTGATCTGCATTCATGATAGCCATTTCTTTAGCAGAGGTTGGGTGATTCAAAGGAGCGTTAGAAAGCTCAGTTGAGTAACCACCCATCCAGCGATGCTTTTTATCGAATACCTCGTATCTAATTACTTTTTTCATTCTTTACAAGAAATGTTTGCTTTAGTTCGTCGCCTTCTGTTTTAGTCAGGATCTGACCCCAGTGAGACCTACCATTCTCATTACTAACAAGGACTGTCAAGTCTCCTGTTTCTTCATTGACTTCTGCTTTGAGTCTCCAGCCATTTAGGAGAACAAAGTTAATCCATCTATCTTCTATCATTATTCTGTTATTTTGAATTGAATTGGTTCTGGATCTGTTGTCGGCTTGACAGAAGCATTGATTTCATTAGCTTCCTGCTCGATAATCAGGATGTTCATTTTCTCTAGCCATACCCTGCTGACAGGGATGTGCTGCTTTGAGCCAAAGTATTCGTTCAATGTCTGCATGTCAACATTAACAAATGACTTTGCTCCTTTCGGTCTTCCTCTTGTCCTTCTCATTTTTATATTAGTAACCTGCTCTTTCCAGTAGGATTGATTCATCTGGCCCAATGTATTCTAATCTATGATCATCAACTGCAAGTCCTGATGACTTGAGAACATTCTCAAATAACTCCACTGCGATTATGGTCGAGAAATCCTCCATGTAGATCTCATGTTCAGCTGTATGCTGATTACCATCGCGCTCTATTGTTACCTTGATCTTACTCATTGCCTGTAGTATATATGTAAACTGGGTTGCGTCAACATTTTTTATGAATAAAAATTCATTTTTTATAGAAATCTTTGTAGAGTTCTTTTACTAATGGTGTTAATATATGGTCGTATGCTCTCACTAGGGCCTCCTCAAGCTCTGGCTGCACATCTTCTAAGATATAACCAAGACCTGAAATATCAAGCATAGCGTGGAAAGCTTCATGCACAAGGGTATCTAAAAGAACTTCGCCTTTAATTTTTTTAGATATGGAAATTTTTTTGGCATCAGAGTCTAACTCGCCAAACTCTTTCATATCTTTATAAACTATATCATATTGGATACCCGCGATTACAATATGTGTGGGCTTGTAACTCATACTAAATCTTATGCGATTTCCCTCGCAAGATCCAGACCTTTTTTGGTAAGTTCTCTTTTTGAATCAATCTTTATCAGACGTTTCTTTACAAGCATCTTTTCATAATCTCTCTGAATAGCAGCTCTCTGGAATCCAGTGACTGATGAAAGTCCGTTAAGTGTCATAGCTCCACGCTCACCTAGCGCCTTGACAATGATTAGCTCAGATGCCGTTAGGCCATAACGCTTGACTCCCATAGCATCAGAAAACTCTTTCCAAATTTCTTTGCTTACCTTCTTAACATCTCTTGCTGCAATATAAGTTTTAAGATCTTCCGCTTTGACAACAGCATCTCTTGGGTTACCCCTAAAGGAAGAAATAATATCTTCTTTTGCACGATTGTCAATATCAGCAGCATACTCAAGATTATCGTGGAATATATCGTAAAGTTCTTGACTTTTATATTCCTCAAAGGCAATGTCACGTAGACGATCTCTAAGTGGTTCTGCCAACTTCTGCTGGTCAGTAGTAGCCATGCAAAAGGTCAGCTCATTAAAATCAAAGCTGTAGGGAACTCCCTCATGCTCCACTGTCCTAACAGGATTCTTGTCCACGTTCAGAACAGACAAAAAGATTTGTTGCAGATCCTTGGGAAGATTGTGGCCCTCATCAATAAACAAAAATGCTTTGTGTTGCACCCAGACTGGATATACCTGCTCAAAGAAGCTGGCAGCATTCCTGATTGTCTTGCCATTGACCTCCAGCATAGGTGGCTTGCTACCATCACTACGACGAAGGGCCTCCCGAAACAGGCGAGCAAAATATGTCTTGCCTCCTCCCTTTCCAGTAGTAAGATTAATAAATGGCATTCTGTCAGTCTTCTTGTATGCATCAATATAGATGCTCAAGGTCCGCTTGACTGACTCTTGCCCGATGGCTTCGTCAAATATGCTATTGATCTTAGGCATGACGCTAGAATACAGCACTTTAATGGTAGTGCAAGCACTTTTTAAGAAAAAAAATACCTCTTGACTCGCGGTGTTTTTTGGCTATAATAAAGAAGATGAAGAGATCTACACACATCTTCAGTAAATTAATCATAGGCACGTTTGCCATAATTATTGGGATACCTCTTGGAATAATCACAGGTGTCACCTGCATGATTAGAATAATTGTATCTTATCCATTTGACATATACAGAATAGCCGTTACAAAAATCGAGCAGCGAGCAGCATTGGAAGAACTTCTTGATAACCAAGATCAAGACATTTGGGATAAGCATATCGCTAGAACACAACAAAATCAAAAACAAAACTAATGGACATACAGGAGTTGTTAAAAATACATGATGAAACTTGCGATAAGTGCAAGGGAATAATGCAAAGAAAAAACAGTGATTATACTGGTGGCAAGAAAGCTACAGATGTTTTTGCTAATTTTAATTCATCTATAATATTAAATATTAATCCAGTCCAAGGTCTACTTCTTAGGGTAATAGACAAAATTAAAAGAATCTATTCTTTCACTAATGATAAGCAATTACAAGTTTCAGATGAGTCGGTTGACGATGCATGTGAAGACATTGTAAATTATGCGATTCTAGCAAAGGCTATGCTAATCGAAGAAAGAAAAAGAATCAAACAAAATCAAGAAAAACAAAAGAAAGAAAAAATTTTTCCATTGGCTGAATAGCTATTATTTGGCCTTTTTTTGCACATCCTAGCCTCTCTCTATATTTGGCCCCTTTGCTCTCAACCTAGCCTCTTCCAAAAAACGGTGTAATTATATATACCGTGCTATTTAAAAAAGCTGCTACATTATTAGAAACATCTCTTGTAATCTTGTTTATATCAATATTATCAGTATGTTTATTCAAAGCTGGTCATGGTGTTTACAGGATATTTGTAAGAATGGCAGAGAGTGAATACGATAAAGCTTACTATGAAAATGATCCAAAGGGGCTGCTAAAGAGAGAAAGCGATAATATGATGTGGCATAGAGGTTTTAAATAGTTTATGAAAGTAAAAGAAATATTAGCTAATTGTTCTATATTACAGAACGGTTCTTATTATTTGGGTTGTGCTTACCCAAACTTTAAAGATCCTATAGTTGAAAAAGTTAGGGTTTTGGTAGATAATGGTTATGAATTTAAGTTAAAAGAAGTAAGCATCTTTGGAGAAGAGACTTATTTCTGCAATAAATTAAACTTAAGTTATCAAACAGATTATAACGGAGATTCAACATTACATTATTCAGGATAATTTATGAAAAAGAAATCAGGAAGCTCCTATGAGGGGAGCAAAAAGAAAGGCTACAGAGGCTTTAATTCTAGAAAGAAAACTTCTTTCAATAAGAATAGTAAGCATTACAAGAAGAAGTATCGGGGTCAAGGCAAGATAAGGTGAATCTGGTAGATGACATCCCCATAAGCAAAGATGGATTCCATCACGTAAATTGTATTATCGAGATCCCCAAGGGGACTAATACTAAATACGAGTATGATGAGGATTTAAATATATTTAAATTAGATAGGTGCTTGGTATCTTCTTTGCAATATCCTATCAACTATGGTTTTATTCCACGCACCATAGCATTAGATGATGACCCCTTAGATGTCTTGGTATTTAACCATGATCCGATTGACAGAGGTGTCTTAGTATCTTGTAGAATTCTTGGTGTCTTAGGGTTTACAGATGGTGGTAAGATTGATAACAAACTTATTGCTGTTCCTCACTGGTCACCAGAAGAAAAATATAAAACAATTAAAGACATTGAGTCATCTCACTTGAAAATCTTTAGAGAGTTCTTTAAAATATATAAAATAGATAGAGCCTCTGAGACAGAAGTAGGACGTTGGACCAGTGTAGCAAAAGCTAAAGAAATATTACTAGACGCACACAAAAGATGGTTAAAAAAAGGTGGAGAACGAAAATTGTGGAATGACCCAAGATGAACCCAGACTTAATAACTAAATATGTTCCTTTGATTGCTGGCATCATGTATACAGCAGTAGGAGCAGCTTACATTATGAAAAAAGATGTGGGCTGGGCAATTATTTGGCTGTCTTACGCTACAGCTAACTTTGGATTAATGGTAGTGGGGAACCCATGAAGTTTAACATAAAAGATATCCAAGGAGAGATTATTAAAGATAACGATACTTATCTTTTGAGAGACAATCATACTTTAAATAATCTTATATTAAGCAGCACTAGATTAAAGCCCTACAAAGAAACAAGAGGTCATAGTCACAAGGGCAAAGAAGAAGTTTATTATTTTGTAGAAGGAGAAGGCGTTATGATTCTCCGCTACGATAAATTTGAAGTTAAGGCTGGAGATTTAGTATTGATTCCTGATGGTGCATTTCATCAGGTTCAAAATCCAACAGACAAAGACTTGTATTTCGTCTGTGTATTTGAAGGAAGTAGAGATCATTAATTACATTTATTTGTGTAAAAATAAATGTGAACCTAATTGTCGTATCTGACTTAACTCTTAAAGAAGGTTTATATTTTAGGCATCTGACGATGCTAATGAAATCTAATTTGAAAATAAATGTGCTTATAGAAGCACAAAGAGATCAAATAGATTATTACTACAACATACTAAAAAAGAAGGGTTACTACGATTTTGTAACGGATATGTTGTCTATTGATGAGAGAGAGGCTGGAGTCAGGTTAGATACAGAATACAATTATCCATCAACTGTAATAGCTGAAGAAATAACTTCACAAAATGTTATCTCCCTTTATTTGCAGATAAGAGCACTAGCTAGTATGGAAGCTAGATTAAAATAAAATAGCCCCCTAATTGGGGGCTATTGATTTAAATTTCGTCATCGTCTTCTTCGACTGGATCTGGCTCAGGCTCAGGCTCAGGTGTAGGTTCTGGCTCCACTGGTGGATCAGGATCTGGCTCTGGCTCTGGTGGAGCAGTGTTTGCCCACTCTCTAATCGCAGGGATTGCAGCGATGATTGCATCCATAGCTTCAGCAGCTTCTGGGACCTCATCCATCATCTGCCAAAATGGTTTCCTGCCATTCACACGACTAGGGATGTTGATATACTCAACTCCTTCATTGTCAGCGGTGACAAGAACTTTTTCACTGTCTCCATCATAAGGAAGCATTTCAATGTTTACGCTACCTTGGCTTGGATCAGCTTCTGCTGTATTTGGCACAAAAATGTTAATACTACGCAGCCAGACAGAATCAAAAGTCTCTTCTGGCTTGGCTGGGACTACGAAAGGTTCGTCCCGTGGGATTGGATCTCCTAAGTTATCTGGCATGACTAATTATATTTGTTAGTGTTACTATTTACTACACTTTTTTACACAAAAAAGGATTTTAAATGTCCAACTCTCAGCTTTGGAACAACAAGAGGCTTTATTTGTAGTTTATCATAAACATTCCTACAAAAACTGACATCTTCAAAGCTCATGTCAATTACATCAAATTTTTCTCCCTTCTTATGTGGATGGTCGCAATCTGGTATATTTGCATCTCTGAGCGGGTAGTAGGGATAGTCCATTTGCTCGTAGATTGACCTGTGAACCTTCGTAAAGCCAAATCCGCACCAATCTACCTGAACCAACTTATTTGGCTCCTCCTCGGCCATTTTTGTGAGCCATTCAACAGATGTAAATGGCATGTGGAGATTCTTCCTAAAGAAGTCTTCGTTCCAATCACCAACCATAGCTTTATCAGAGTAATCTGATCTATACCACCCAGTAACAAACTTTTTATCTGGCGGTATACTAAGCATATGTTCTATCTGCTCAATATTGAATTGAACATCTGAGTCAATCCAAAATAACCATTCAGCGTCAGGAGGATTTGTGTCTGCAAAACCACCACCACCTGATGCCAAGAAGTTACGGGCGAAGTTCAGGAACAATCCATTGCAGGTATAAATGGTAGAATTATTCTTATCACACCAAGACTGTAATCTAAGATACTGCTCGAAACACTTGCCTTGAATGCCACGATGATCAATCGGGATTAAAAATATACAGTTAAGCATCTATTTATTATAGGTGCCTTGTGTATTTAATCAAATTTTAATTAGCCTATCCTCCAAATAGATCCGTCAGAGTAGACGGGTATAGCGTTGTAACCACCAGCGTAAGAAGTTACGCCAGCTCCTACTGTAGTAGAACCAACTCCTACTGTAGAGTTATTTACAAATGCTCTTTGTCCAGCAGGAGAAGCTGATGGTAGAGATCCTATTGCATAAACAGCGCTTTTAATTGTGCCATTTACATCTAGTTTTGTTTGTGGACTAGCTGTTCCTATACCAACATTTTGATTAGCATCAATTCTAATAGCCTCTACAATAGATCCACCAGCTTGTCTAGTCTCAAAAGACATGCTTGAGTTTGGTTTACCATGATTAGAAATTTTGAAATTATTAGTGCTTGCTCCTTGGTATAATAAAGAAACACCATTATCAATTGGCGCACTAGTGGGACCAGTTCCAATTTTAAATTGAACATCAGCATCATTAGTGGTAGAGTTAAGTATGACACTCATATTGCCAGCATCTTGCATATGTAAGATGCCCTCTGGCGCAGTCGTTCCTATACCAACAGCTAACGACTTTACGAAAACCTCTGGAGTAGTGTTATTTGTAGAACCTGCCCATATCCCCATACCACCAACACTGCCATTTCCGTAACCACCTACGGCACCAAAGTAACCGTCAGAAGTTCCTTTAAATGATATTGCTTGAGAGCTTCCAGCAACAGTGTGATTTTGAGTGTGACCATCAATAATCAAAGGCTCATGAGCAGTGCCATTTACAGAGTCATTTAGTATATGAAGTTTCTCTTCTGGCGCAGTTGTTCCTATACCTACTTTATTTCCAACCAAACTTAAAATATCAGACCCTCCTGCACGGAGATCCATTCTATCAACTGCATGATAATATCTTACATAGCCTTGGTTAGCTGAAGCTGTATCGCCAAAAGCTAAATATTGGAAACTGCTTGCTGGACTTGATAATTGAATACCGACATTGCCATTATTTTCTATTATTAAATCATCATGACTTGCATTTGTGGCTATGGTTCCACCTGCATCTGCTGTGTAAATATGAGTAGTTCCAAGGGGATCAGTTGTTCCTATACCGACATCACCTGCATGTGTAAATCGAGCTAAGTCTACTCCATTATTATTCTTAATGGTTATGTCACCATTAGCAGTAGCAGCGGTTACTTGATTCACAATAGCAGCGTTAGCTACCAAGCTTGTGGATGTCTTTATAATTCCCGCAACCTCTAATGGGACAGATGGATTAGTCGTTCCTATACCTACACTATTAGAGGCAACAATATTTTTTGCTTCAAACTTTTGATTTTGATTGACAACTGTATGAATAACAGTTGAAGTAGAAGTTGATGTAGCTAAAGATGATGGTAAACTTACGGGATGGTCAGTGCTTCTAGCCGTGACTGAAACATCTACAATTGGTCCCGAACTAAATTCTAATTTTATTTCAACTGTTCCATCAGCTCTTACTCTTACAGCTGTTATATTCGCGTAGCCGCTATTTGCGCTTACTATAGAACTAAGTAAAGTTATGTATCCAAATTCATGACCAGAAAAACCTTCGCTAACAATAAAGTCCATAGAACTATGTGCGTAAGTGTTGACACTGAAATGAACAGGACCAGTATGTTGATCGGTAATAGTTCCTATTGGGAAGAAATCTTCATCGCTTCCACTTAATGAAGTATATCTTTTTGTTCGAATTTGATCAGAGGATATTAGTCCATCAGCTTTAATATCTCCTCCTACATCAAGCTCACAAGTTGGAACTGTCTTTCTTATTCCAACATATGCAGTGGTGTGGGCTACGGAGATACCGACAAGATTTGCGTGGGGATCTTCTACTCCCCAATAACTAGAGGGGATATTTGAATTTGTCGAGCTACCGCCGCCTATACCAGCTCGAAATGAATAACTATCGCCTCTTCTGAAGCGAATAGTGCCGCCATAGCTGGCGTTACCCTTTAGGTCTAAAACTTCTCCGTTCTGATCACTATTATCAAATACTGATAATTTTCTGACTGGATCAGTTGTCCCTATACCGATTTTACCATCACTTTCAATTCGTATAGCTTCTGTTTTCGCGCCATTAAATTCAGTTACTCCGATAGCACCATAAGGAACTGTTCCTGTTCTGCCGCCTTCAAAGTAGATGCCTCTGTCGTTTGAGGTTCCTATTCTTACAAGCGCACCAGCACCATTAGCGTCACTTGTTCCTTCAAACCTCGCTACTTCACATACTGCACTACCAGCATGTCTTACATGAAATCTTGTTGGCGTTGTATCAAAAGCTAAAGGCACTTGTGTCCCTACGCCTACATGGCCGTTTTCTGTTATGGCAATGAATCCATTTTCAATTAATGAGCTATTTAGATAATGACCAAACTTAGCGACATTATTACTTCTATCGAATCTTAAACCAGCATACCTAAAGTTACTATCAGTCGCTTGGACCCCAGCAAGAGAGTATCTATCACTTCCATCTGTGCTAAATGACAGAATGTTTCCTGTTACATGAAGAAATGCATTACTAGCAGGACTGTGTGTTCCTATACCTACTTTACCTGCTTGGGTAATAATAAATTCTGCACTAGTATCTATACCATAATTAACATTACTAATACCAAAATACTCTCCATTAGAATTATCCATCCCTAAAGACCAAGCATTTCCTCCCGCTAATAATCTTAACCCCGCATCACCAGCACCATCTTGTTGGATAGTTAGTTGCGGAAGAGTGTCTGTCCCATTAGAATATAAATTTAATTTAGTATCAGGACTGGTTGTTCCTATACCGACCTTGCCGTCTCCTTTGAACACTATTTTTTGAGACCCCCCATCGGCTGTCGTGAAGAAATTGAAATCCCCAGCCGCTTTAAAGTTCATTCCAAGTCCCTGACCTTGAATGGTATTGTTTACACTCCCACCTAATGTTACTTTACCCTCTAATCTAGAGGTTCCTGCATTATGAAGTTTATAAGCTGGATTATTTGTTCCTATGCCTACATTACCACCCGCTTCAATTACCATCTGAGTAGAATTATTTTC
>TARA_B100000963_G_scaffold351685_1_pt1 | contig 10014 bp, 9 predicted proteins | sample TARA_B100000963 | Tara Oceans TARA_B100000963 (sample SAMEA2622097) | marine metagenome | biome: marine biome (ENVO:00000447); feature: surface water layer (ENVO:00002042); material: "saline water (ENVO:00002010), including plankton (ENVO:xxxxxxxx)" | depth 5 m | reverse complement strand
AGAAGAGAAGCAAATGAAGATCTTAAAAAAAAACTTAAAGAAAAAAGTATTTCTGAAGATGATAACAAAACTTTTGAAAAAAAAATTCAAAAAATAACAGACACCAGTATTGAAAATATAGACAAAATTTTATCAGAAAAAGAAAAAGAGATAAGTCAAATATGAATTCTTTGAACCATGTCGCCTTTATTATGGATGGCAATGGTAGATGGGGTGCTAAAAAAAAAAGAGGCAGAAATTACGGACACTTAAAAGGTGTAGAGACTGTAAAAAAAATTGTTAACGCGTCTATTGAAAATAAGATACCAGTAGTTACATTTTATGTTTTTTCCTCAGAAAATTGGAAGAGGCCAAAAGAAGAGATAAAATATCTTTTTGGTTTAATTAAATCATACTTCACAAATGAGTTAGAAAAAATTATATCAGAAGGTATAAAAATTAATATATTAGGTGAGATATTAGCTTTACCAAAAGATGTTAAATTAGTTTTGAAGGAGACTATTTTAAAAACAAAAAAAAATAAAAAAATAATTGTAAATCTGGCCATTAATTATGGATCTAAAAATGAAATTTTATTAGCAGCAAAAAAAACTAGAAAAAATTTAACCATTAAAAATTTTGAAAACAGTTTATACACCAAGCAGTTACCGAATCCAGATATACTAGTAAGAACAGGAGGACATTGTAGATTAAGTAATTTTTTATTATGGCAAATGGCTTATACTGAAATATATTTTTTAAAAAAATTATGGCCAGATTTTAGCCCAATAGATTTAAAAAAGATTATTAAAGATTTTAAAAGATCAAAAAGAAACTTTGGTGCATTATGAACTTCAAAAATTTAAAAAAAAGAATTTTTACTTCAATATTCTTATTATTTTTAGTTTTTCTAATTTTTAATTATAATATTATTTTAGTTTATACATTAATAGTAATAGGTACTTTATCAATTCTTGAATTTATAAATTTGTCAAAGAGAATATTTAAAATTAATTTTTATTTATACTCACTAAATTTATTTTTTATTTTTTATATTCTTATATTTTGTTTATTATTTTATTACTTTTTAAATATTATTTTCTTAAAATTTTTTATAATGACTTTTTTACTGGGTTGTATAGCTTCAGATGTTGGAGGATATTTTTTTGGAAAAATTTTTAAAGGTCCAAAATTAAGCCAGTATAGTCCAAATAAAACAATTTCTGGATCAATTGGTTCTTTTATTTTAACCAGTTTAGTTATTTGTGGAATTCTAAGTTTCTTATTTAATAAATTTGATTTTAGGATGCTCGGTATTGCTTTATTAACTTCTTTTTTTTGCCAATTCGGTGATCTTTTTTTTTCTTATCTGAAGAGAAAAGCAAAATTAAAAGATACAAGTAATTTCTTACCTGGTCATGGTGGAATCTTAGATAGAATAGACGGTATTTTATTTGGACTTCCTGTTGGGTTTATTGCTTTAATCTTGATGTATTCATGAAAAAAAAAATTTCAATCTTAGGTTCAACAGGTTCTATTGGGCTATCATCTTTAAAAATTATTAACAAAAAAAAAAGTTTTTTTGAAATTTATTTATTCTCAGCTAATAAAAATTTTAAGTTAATTTGTAATCAAATTAAAATTTATAAGCCAAAATATTTTGTTATCTCGAACTATAATGTTTTTAAAAAAGTAAAAAGAAAATTCTCTCAAAATAGAATTATTATATTAAATAGTTTTTCTGATTTAAAAAAAATAAAAAAATCTGATATTACCATAACTGCAATTCCTGGGATTGACGGATTATTACCAACTGTATCAATGATTAAATTTAGCAAAAAAGTACTTATTGCAAATAAAGAATCAATCATATGTGGGTGGGATTTAATTAAAAAAAACTCTAAAACTTATAATACAAAATTAATTCCAATAGACTCTGAACATTATTCTATTTTTAAGGTTTTAGAAAAAAATAAAATAAGTGAGATTAAGAAAATTTTTCTTACAGCATCTGGTGGACCCTTTTTAAATTACAAACTTAACAAATTAAAAAAAGTAAAATTTAATGATGCTCTAAGACATCCAAAATGGAAAATGGGTAAGAAAATATCATTAGACTCATCTACACTTATGAATAAACTATTTGAGCTAGTTGAGGCTCAAAAATTATTTAATATTTCAAATGAGTGTTTAGAAATAATTATACATCCTAATTCTTTAGTTCATGCGATAATTGAATTTAAAAATGGATTTTCTTTTTTTGTGTATCATAAAACATCTATGCTAATACCAATTTCTAATGCAATATTTGATGGTAACATAAATATAGAAAATTTTTATGATGATAACAAAAAAAATGAAATTGAGTCATTAACTTTTAAAAAAGTAGATTCAAAAATTTTTCCAACAATAAAATTAAAAAACTTGATAAATAAATACCCTTCATCACCAATTATTATTAATTCTTCAAATGAGGTGCTTACTAGTTATTTTATGAGAGAAAAAATACCTTTTTTTGGCATATTTAAAACCATCATGGCCATTCTTAATGATAGAAATTATAAAAAATATGCTATAAGAAAACCGAATAACTTTAAAGAGATCATCAATATTCACAATTGGGCGAAAAAGAAGACTATAGAGAAAATAAACAAACTAAATGCTTAAAAGACTTTTAATTATAATTATTTTAACCACCCTTCCTTTTGTAGCGAAAGCAGAAAAATTAAAAGACTTTATTATAGAGGGTAACTCAAGAGTATCTAATGAAACCATTCTTATCTACGGAAAGATTAAAAGAGGAGATCAAATTTCAGAAAAAAAAATTAATGAAATAACTAAAAACTTATATTCAACTAATTTTTTTTCTAATGTAAGTGTAAGATTAGAAGGCTCAACTTTGTATATAACTATTAAAGAACATCCTTTGGTCAATCAATTAGTTATAGTCGGAGAAAAAACAAAGAAACTTAAAGATGAAATTTACAGATTAATTAAAACAAAATCTAATCGACCTTACATCAGTTCAAACTTGTCAAAAGATTTAGAACTCATTAAGTCACTATATGCTTCCTTAGGATATAATTTTGCTAAAGTTGAAGCGAAGTCAAAAAAGATTGATGAAAACAGTTTTGACTTAGTTTTCTTAATAGAAAGAGGAGAGAAAACAAAAATTTCAAAAGTAAATTTCATTGGAAATAAAAATGTTAGTAACAGAAGATTAAGTGAAATTATTGCAAGTGAGGAAGATAAATTTTGGAAAATTTTGACCAGAAATACTAATCTGAGTGAAAATATTATAAAATTAGATTTAAGACTTTTGAGCAATTATTACAAATCTCTTGGTTATTATGACATTAAGATAAGTTCTAATTTTGCCCAAATAAAAAACACTGGCAAAGCTGAATTAGTGTATTCAATTGATGAAGGCACAAGATATTTTATTCAAAAAATTTCGATTAATTTAGATAAAGTATTTGATAATAATTTATTTACACCACTAAATAAAAGTTTTGATAAAATTATTGGCACATATTATTCTCCATTTAAAATTAAATCAATTTTAGAAGAGCTTGATGCTTTAATTGATATAAATAATTTACAATTTGTAGAGCATAATGTTCAAGAAATCATCGAGAATGATAAAATAAATGTTGTCTTAAATATTTTTGAGGGTGACAAGGATTTAATAGAGCGTATAAATGTTTTCGGTAATAATATTACTTCTGAAGATGTCATAAGAGGAGAATTGATTGTTGATGAAGGAGATCCATTTACAAAGTTAAACTTAGAAAAGTCTATTGCAGCGCTCAAGGCGAGAAATATTTTTAAAAATGTAAGTTATAAAGTTGTTGAAGGAACTAATAAGAATTTAAAAATAATAGACATTACTGTAGAGGAAAAACCAACCGGAGAAATTAGCGCTGGAGCAGGTGTTGGTACTAATGGTGGAACTTTTGCATTTAATATAAAAGAAAATAATTGGTTAGGTGAGGGAAAGTCTTTAGGTATTGATTTCGAAATTGATCAAGAGACAGTTGCAGGTTCTTTAAATTATAGTAATCCTAATTATAATTTCTTAGGCAATCAAATTTTCTATGGGATCTCAAGTAAAAAAAATGATGTGCCTGATAGAGGATATGAAAACTCTATAGTATCAACTTCTATAGGAACAGTATTTGAACAATACAGAAATATAAATACCTCTTTAGGTTTATCTGCAAGTTATGATGATTTGAGAACTGAAGATACAGCATCTTCTTCATTAAAAAAACAAAGCGGTACATATTCTGAAATGGCAGGTAATTATGGGCTCACGTATGATACACGAGATAGAAAATTTAGACCAACAGCAGGCTCTGTTGTTTCGTTTGGACAAACTATGCCAATTTACGCAGATAAATCTTTTATAGCTAATAATTTTAGTACAAGCACCTACAAAAAATTTAGTGAGGATATAATAGGTTCAACAAAATTTAATTTATCAACGATAAGCGGTTTAGGTGGTGATGATGTAAGATTAAGTAAAAGAAATGGAGTGAGTTCAAAAAGATTAAGAGGTTTTGAAAAAAACAAAGTTGGACCTGTTGATGGAAATGATCACGTGGGCGGAAATTATGTAGCAACACTAAATTTTGATGCTAATCTTCCTAATATTCTACCAGAAGATACAAAGACTGATCTTAACTTTTTTCTAGATTTCGGAAATATTTGGGGTGTAGATTACGATAGCGCTGTAGATGATAGTAATAAAATCAGATCTTCTACGGGTGTAGCTGCTAATTGGATCTCTCCAATAGGTCCAATGACATTTATTTTTTCACAAAATTTATCTAAGGCAAGTACAGATAAAACAGAATTTTTTAACTTCCAACTAGGAACAACATTTTAATGATTTATTTTTATATAAAAAAACTTTCTATTCTATTAATTTTTATTCTTTTTCAGCAAAACTTAATGGCTGATATTCCAAGATATATAGATTTCAAATTAATTTTAAATGAGAGCGATGCAGGGAAAAAAGCACAAACGTACCTTAAAGATAAATTAGAAAAAGGTATCAAAAATATTAGATCAGAGGAGAAGGCACTAGTAGAGGAGGAAAAAAAACTAATTCAACAAAAAAAGATTATATCCTCTGAGGAATATAAAAAAAAGATTGACAATCTTAGAAAGCAAGTATCTAGCCTTCAAAAAAAAAGAAACTCACTTTTAGAGTCAGTGTCAAAAGAAAGATCTAAAGCACGAAACCAACTTCTTAAAAATTTGAACCCTATTATCAGTGATTATATGAAAAAAAATAATATTAGAATGGTACTAGATAAAAAAAGTTTATTACTAGCTGATGAAAACCTAGATATTACAAATGATATACTTAAGCTTCTAAATAACAAATTGAAATCAATAAAACTAAATTAGCAAAATGAGTAATATTTTTTTTTTGAAAAAAAAAAATATAAGATTAAATCAATTATTTCCAAATTTTAAATTTAAAAAAAATTTTTTAATAAATGATATAAAACCTCTACACTTATCAAAAAAAAATGATCTTACATTTTTTGATTCTATTGATTATATAAATCATGCCGGAAATACAAAGGCTTCAGCATGTATAACAAATGAAAAAATTGAAAAATACTTACCAAAAACTATTGAGAAGATTGTTGTTAAAAATGTGTTACTTGAACTAGCTAAATCTCTAAAAGCTATTTATCCTGACTCCGACAAAGATTATAATGATAAAAGTTTAATAATTCCCAAAAAAAAATCGTTTCCTGGTGTAAGCTTTGGTAATAATGTTTTAATTGGTAAAAATGTAATTATTGGTAAAAATTCTGAAATTGGATCAAACTCAATTATTGAGCAAAATGTTAGAATTGGAAAAAATTGTATAATTGGATATGGAACAATTTTAAGAAAAACCATTGTGGGAGACAACGTCGTGATACAAGATAATTGTAAAATTGGTCAAAAAGGATTTGGATTTATACCTGTTAAAAGTAAAAATTTTAAATTCCCACATATAGGCAAGGTAGTAATTAAAAATGATGTAGAGATAGCATCAGGTTGTACTATAGATAGAGGATCGGTTGATGATACAATAATAGGAGAAAATACTTATTTGGATAATCAAGTTCATATAGCTCATAATGTACAAATTGGATCAAATTGTATGATTGCAGGACAAGTCGGTTTTGCAGGAAGTTCAAAAATTGGTAATAATGTTAAAATTGGTGGCCAAGCTGGGATATCAGGTCATTTAAAGATTGGTGATAATGTTAAAATAGGAGGTGGAAGTGGAGTTGTTAAAAATATTGGTAACAATGAAACTGTGATGGGATATCCAGCAGAACCTTTGCGAGAGTTTTTAAAAAAAAAAAAAAAGATGAATTTTACTGAAATAGATAAAAAAAAAATTGAAGAGTTACTACCTCATAGAGAACCAATGCTTTTAATAGATAAGCTAACAAAAATAGTACATCTTAAATCAGCGACTGCAATTATGTATGTTAAAAAAAATGGATTTTATGTTCAAGGTCATTTCCCGAACCAACCAGTTATGCCAGGTGTGCTTATAGTCGAAGCATTCGGCCAAGCCGCAGCAGCGTTAACTGCATGCGGAATAGATCCTAAAGAGTATAATAATAAATTAGTCTATTTAATGGGAATTGATAAAGCAAGATTTCGAAGCCCGGTTATACCTGATTGTGAACTACATTTGGAAATAGAAGCTGTAAGATCACACGGTAGAGTTTGGAAATATAAAGGCACTGCCAAAGTAGATGGAAAGAGAATGGCAGATGCAGAATGGTCAGCAACAATAGTAGAGAGAAAAGAATGATACATAATTCATGTGTGATAGACAAAAATGCAAAAATTTCAAAAACTGTTAAAATTGGTCCATTTTGTTATGTTGGACCAAATGTAGAGTTATCTGATGATGTCGAGTTAATTTCAAATGTTCATATAGAAGGATACACAAAAATAGGAAAAGGAACAAAAATTTTTCCATTTTCGTCTATCGGTACGCAACCCCAGGATCTTAAATTTAAAAACGAAAAAAATAGTCTCACTATTGGTGAAAAAAATATTATACGTGAATACGTTACCATAAACCCAGGTACAGAGGGTGGTGGATCAATAACAGAAATAGGAAATAATTGTTTGTTTATGATTTCATCGCACATAGCTCACGACTGTAAAATAGGCAATAACGTTATTATAGCAAACAATGTTCCTTTAGGAGGCCACGTTACAATAGAGGACTCTGTCGTTATTGGAGGTAATTCAGCAGTGCAACAATTTACAAGAATTGGACGTCTAGCAATGATTGGCGGTATGACTGGAGTTTTAAAAGATGTAACTCCATTCGGTCTTTCTATTGGAAACAGAAATTATTTACAAGGAATAAATCTGATTGGATTACGTAGAAAAAAATATGACAACAAAAAAATCATGGGACTTGATAAAGCTTATAAAGAAATTTTTTCATCCAAAAATCTACATGAAAATTTAAATAAAATTAATGGAGAGTACAAAGACAATGAATTAGTATCGGAAGTTATTAGATTTATTGAAAAAGATAAAAAAAGGCCTATTTGCTCGCCACAGAATTAAATTATGATTGGTCTAATATTTGGAGAAACTGATTTTCCTAAATATATATATAAAAAAATAAAAAATAAAAAAAAATATGTATTAATCGATTTAACCAATAATAATTTTTTTAGAAAAGATAAGAGCTCATATAAAGCATCAATTGGCGAATTTGGTAAAATAATATCTATTCTAAAAAAAAATAATTGTAAAAAAGTATTATTAGCAGGAAAAGTAAAGAAACCTCAATTTTCAAAACTTAAATTAGATTTAAAAGGTATTTTTTACATATCAAAAATTATTAAAAAATCAAAAATTGGAGATGCGGCAATTTTAAAAGAAATAATAAATATTTTTAAAAAAGAGGGAATAAAAACAATTAGTTCAACATTTTTTACGCCAGAGTTAAGTTTTTCTAAAGGAAACTATACAAAATACAAGCCTGATACTAAAGATAAGCAAGATATTAAAAATGCAATAAATTTTTTAAAAAAATCAAAACCTTACAGCCACATCCAAGCCGCAGTAGGAAGAAATAATAATGTAGTTTTAGAAAATCAAAAAGGTACACAACATATGCTTAAGAATATAAAAAAAAGTAACAAAAAAAATAATGGAGTTTTAGTAAAATTTCCCAAGAAAAAGCAAGACAAAAGATTAGATTTACCCACTATTGGCTTGCATACTTTAAAACAATGTAAATCTGCTGGCCTAAAAGGAATAGTACTAAAACATAAAAATAATGTTTTTTTAAATAAAGCCAAAGCAATTAAATTTGCTAACAAAAATAAAATGTTTATTTTGGTCAAATGAAAAGAATTATTTTTATTTTTATATTCATATTGACACAAACCTTTAATCTTAAATCTGAAGATTTTAAATTGAACAAAGTTATTACTGGATTAGACAGCCCTTGGAGTTTTACTTTTATAAATGAAAATGAAATTTTAATTACAGAAAAATCAGGCAAAATTTTATTAATCAATCTAAGAGGTAATATCGTAAAAGTAATAAATCACAATTTAAAAATACTAGAGGATGGACAAGGTGGGTTACTTGAAATCCTCCATCATGATAAGATGATTTTTGTATCCTATTCAGAGAATAGAGGAGATGGTAGATCGAGCACCTCTGTGGCCTCTGCTAATTTTGATTATGAGAATTTAAAATTTAAAAATATTTTCAGAGCTGAACCTCCAATCAAATCTGGTTACCATTTCGGATCTAGACTAGTAATAAAAGATAATTTTTTATTTATTACCGCAGGAGAAAGAGGTAAAGGCATGATCGCTCAAGATCCCTCAAAACATCCCGGAAGTATTATTAGAATATATTTAGATGGTGGAATTCCGAAAGATAATCCAAAATTTGATGGAAAATATAATTGGTTACCAGAAGTTTATCAAATTGGTGTAAGAAATCCTCAAGGAATAGATGTATCACCATTCGATAATAAAATTTATTTAACAAATCATGGAGCGAAAGGAGGCGACTGGTTTGGGGAAGCAAAATATGGAGAAAATTATGGCTGGAAAATTCTTGGTTGGGGAGGGACAAATTATACCGGTACAAAAATTGGGCCGAAATGGAAAAAGGGATTTACAAAAGCTATTAAGTATTGGGTTCCTTCTATAGCAGTAAGTTCAATGGTTATATATAAAGGGGAAAAATTTAAGGAATGGAATGGTGATGCTTTAATTACCTCGCTGAAAGACCAGTCTCTAAGAAAAATAAAATTTAAAAATGATAAATTTATTAATGAGGAAATAATTTTTAAAGATAAAATTGGAAGAATACGAGATATAGAAATCCATAAAAGCACAGGTGAAATTTTTTTAATTTCTGATCAAGGTTCTATTTGGAGGCTCTCAAAGTGAAACGAATATTTATTCTTACAGGAGAACCTTCGGGAGACAAATTAGCTGCAGAAGTAATATTTAACTTAAAAAAAATAAATCCTAATATTGACTATCTATCTGTTGGAGGAGAAAACCTCAAAAAATTAAAAATAAAGTCAATTTATGAACTTAAAGAAATAACTTATCTTGGTTTCACGAATGTAATTTTTAATATTTTTAAAATTAAAAAGAAAATAGCTAAGACTGTAAAAGCTATTAATGATTTTAAACCAGATATATTATTTACGGTTGACAGTCCTGATTTCACATTAAGGGTTGCTGAAAAAGTAAAAAAAGACAATCCAGAAATCAAAACAATTCATTATGTTGCCCCCCAGGTTTGGGTTTGGCGTGAAGGGAGGGTTAAAAAAATAAAGAAATTTATAGATCATATCTTATTATTGTTTAAATTTGAAAAGACTTATTTTGATAAAGAAAATATGAGCAACGAGTTTGTTGGACACCCTTTATTAGATCAAAAGTTAGAAAGTGCAATAGATATCAATCAAATATTAGGAAAAAATAAAGCTTTGATTTCTAT
>TARA_B100000963_G_scaffold333119_1_pt1 | contig 10017 bp, 11 predicted proteins | sample TARA_B100000963 | Tara Oceans TARA_B100000963 (sample SAMEA2622097) | marine metagenome | biome: marine biome (ENVO:00000447); feature: surface water layer (ENVO:00002042); material: "saline water (ENVO:00002010), including plankton (ENVO:xxxxxxxx)" | depth 5 m | reverse complement strand
CAATGTTATTACCATTAATGTTGATGTTATTAGTTTTATTATTATATTGTGCGTTAATTTTCCTAATGAAATACAAGACAGAAATCATTAGAATAAAGAAAAAGAATATTAAAAGACTATGATTCAAAATTTTATATCGATGAATGGATATGGCATTTATGTATGGTTGTCATTTTTCGCTACTTTCTTAGTATGCGCGGTTGTTTATTATAAAACTTACAAGACTTTGAGGAAATACGAAAAAGAATTTGCAAAAGAGTTAAGCAGGCTCTCAAAAGCAGAGAAAAAGTTAGTTTTAGAAAAATCTAAAGTAGCCTCTCAAGTTTTAGCCTCTTACAACAAATCAATCTAAAGCATTTTAATGCTTACGAAGAAAGTTCAAAAAAGAGTATCTTTCCTAAGTTTATTACTGATTTCTTTAGTAGTAGCAGTTTTTTTTATATTAAAATCTTTAACAAATAATATTCTTTATTTTAAATCACCGACAGAGGTTCAATTTAGTCAAGATGTTGTTCTAAGTAAAAAAATGAGAGTTGGTGGAATGGTGAAAAAGGACTCTATTAATATAAGTAACGAAGAAATAAACTTTATTATAACAGATTTTAAAAACGAACTTTTTGTAAGTTACAGTGGGACAGTCCCAAATTTATTTTCTGAAGGCAAAGGGGTAGTTGCTGAAGGTATCTTAAAAGATAAAAATTTTTTTATCGCTGACAGAATATTAGCTAAACATGATGAAAAGTACATGCCACCAGAGTTAAAAGGTATGATGAAGAAAAATGTTAAGTAATTTTGGAAATATACTATTATTTTTAAATTCATTACTTGGAGTATTTATAATTTACTCTTCTGTTGGTGAATTAAGAAGTTCTAAAATAGAGATTAGTAAAAGAATTTATCAGCTTTGCCTATTTCAGATTACATTTGTAATAATTAGTTTCTTAACTTTAATAACTGCTTTTATAATTTCTGATTTTTCAATAATTACCGTTTATCAAAATTCCCATACGTTAAAACCATTACTTTATAAAATTTCTGGGACTTGGGGTAATCACGAAGGCAGCTTATTATTATGGGTAATTATTCTTACAATTTTTTCATTCTTTTTTTTAATATACAGTAAAAATCATCAAAAAAATTTTAGAATTCTAAGCTTAATAATACAAAATATTTTAATTCTTGGATTTTTATTTTTTCTTATATTCAATTCAAACCCTTTTAGTATCATTGCACCAACACCAAGAGAAGGTTTAGGTTTAAATCCTATTTTGCAAGATCCAGCTTTAGCTATTCATCCGCCGTTACTTTATATAGGTTTTGTGGGGTCTTCTATTTATTTTTCAGCAGCAATGTCCTCTTTAATAACTAATTATTCAGGGAAATTATTTGCTCAATCAATCAAGAATTGGGTTTTAATTTCTTGGTCATTTCAAACTCTTGGAATTTTAGCTGGTTCTATATGGGCTTATTATGAATTAGGATGGGGAGGATTTTGGTTCTGGGATCCAGTGGAAAACGCATCTCTTTTACCATGGTTTGCAATGTCAGCTTTATTGCACTCTATTATGGTTCTAGAAAAAAGAAATCAACTTTATTTTTGGGTTATAATTCTTTGCCTTCTAACTTTTATTTTAAGTGTGACTGGCACCTTTTTAGTAAGATCAGGAATTTTAAATTCAGTTCATACTTTTGCAAATGATCCCTCAAGAGGATTGTACATTCTGATATTTTTGAGTTTAATGATATTTGCCTCAGTTTTTCTTTTCTTTAGTAAATTTAAAAACAGTGATTATGGAATTAACTCTAACAGTAAGGAAACTTTCATTTTAATAAACAACTGGTTTATGATTTTTTACCTAATCACAATATTATTGGGAACAATTTATCCAATTTTTACAGAGGTTTTAACAAATCATAAGGTTTCAGTAGGTCCACCATTCTACAATACAGTAATAATTCCTATAGTTGTATTATTTTTATTTTTTATGTCAATCGGACCAAGGATAAAATGGATAAATAATAAATCTTACAATTTTAATTTGTTATTCAAGATTTTATTAGCTTCAATCTTAATAAATTTTCTTATAACTTATTTTTTTAACAGTTACAGCTTTCTATCAAATTTTATTATAATATCAGCATTGTTTCTAGTAATTTCATCTTTACTTGACTTAAATAAATCTTTTAAAAAAAAAGAAATTAACTCCTCAAGAATTATATCTCATCTTGCTTTTGGGTTTTTAATACTCTTCATAGGATTGAATCATAATTTTTCTTTAGAAGAAGATTTTAATTTAAAATTGGGTGAAAAAAGAGAATTTGATAATTATTCTATAGAATTCAAGGATTTAAAATTAAAAGATTTTGAAAATTACAAAGCTGTTATTGGTGAATTTCAAATAAACAATTTAAATAAAAATCTTATTCAATTTCTTTATCCAGAAATTAGAATTTATGATAATCCAAAAACAATCACTTATGAGGCTTCGATAAGAACAAGTTTTTTAAAAGATTATTACATAACAATGAGTAACGTCGATAGATCAGATTACTATAATATAAAATTTCAAAAAAAACCCTTTATGATGTGGATATGGATATCTGTAATTTTCATTTCATTAGGAGGTTTTTTAAGGTTCTTTCGTAATGCAAAAAAAAATTATTAGAATATTTATAGTCCTAACTATTACATTTATTATTGTAGTATTTTTTGTCGGCCTGAGCAAAGACAAAACTTATGATACAAAAGATTTAGTTGGGCAAAAAGTGTCAGAATTCCAGATAGATCATTTCATAGATAATAAAAAAATATCTGAAAAAGATTTTAAAAGAAATGGTTTTACACTAATTAATTTTTGGGCGTCTTGGTGCGCACCATGTAGAGACGAGCATCCATATTTACTTAAATTGAGAGATGAAAAAAATCTCAAAATTATTGGAGTAAACTTCAAGGATAAAAAAAGCAATGCCCAAAAATTTTTAAATGATCTTGGTAATCCCTATACCGAAGTTGCTACAGACAAACTGGGAAAACACTCGGTCATGTTTGGAATTTATGGTATTCCAGAAAGCTTATTAGTTGATAAAGATTTGATAGTTATTAAAAAATTTGTCGGACCAATTTTGAAAAACGACTATAGATTAATTAAAAATATAATAGAAAAAAAATGAGAATAATAATAATTTTACTGATGTTATTTAATTTAAGTGTCGCTAAAGCTGAAGAATTTTCTGTTAATCCAAATAAAATTTATAAGAATCTACGATGCTTAATTTGTCAAGGACAGTCTGTTGGTGACTCAAACTCAGAATTTGCTCAAACAATAAAATTAGTAGTAAAAGATCAAATTAAAGAAGGGAAATCAGAAAAAGAGATATATAAATTTTTAATAGAAAAATATGGAGAGTGGATTGTATATAATCCCCCATTTAATAAAGTTAATTTTCTTCTGTGGTTATTTCCTTATTTAGTTTTTGTCGCAGGTGGGACGATAATTTTTTTATTTTTGAGAAAAAGTAACAATCATTAGTTGAAAGATATCTTTACTTATGAGATATTAAGGTTATTTTTAACTATGAAATTAAAAATTTTTATATACTTAATATTAACTAGCTTCATTTTAAGCAATGTCTCAGCTGAAGAAACAAATAATGATTTGTCATTTTACGCTGGTACATTTGATCTTATAGATAAAGAAGGTGATGACCAAACTACTTTATTTGGAGTAGAGCACAAGAATCCAGATCTATTTCGAAATACAATCTTAGGCAAATTTTCTCCAATATCTGGGGGATTTTTAACTGGAAAAAATTCAGTTTATTTTTATACAGGTATAGAGGGTCAATATGATATTGGTCCTCTTAAAATTTTACCAAGTTTTTCTCCAGGATACTATGAAAAAGGTAGCGGCAAAGATTTAGGAAGTGCTTTAGAATTTAAAAGCGAAATAAAAGTAGGTTTAGATATTTTTGAGAATACGAAAATAGGTTATAGCTACAGTCATATTTCAAATAACGACTGGGGAGATACAAATCCCGGTACTGACAATCAACAAATTTCTTTTTCTAAAAATTTTTAGTCGAGATGAATTTAAAGGACTGTCATAATTATAGCGATTTTAGAAAACTAGCAAAAAAAAAATTACCGTCTCCAATATTTCATTATATAGATGGCGCAGCAGATGATGAAATCACTTATGCTAGAAACACAAGTGCATTTGATGATGTTGACTTAGTTCCAAATGTTTTGAGAGGCGTAGATAATGTAGATTTGTCGACTACAATATTTGGAAAAAAACTGGACTTACCTTTTTATCTTGCCCCAACTGCATTACAAAGACTTTTTCACTACGATGGCGAAAGAGCGGTGGGAAAAGCTGCTCAAAAATTTAATACTATGTTCGGTGTTTCCGCATTAGCAACAGTAAGTGTAGAAGAAATTTCATCAATGGTTAAAACTCCAAAAATGTTTCAATTTTACTTTCATAAAGACAGAGGGCTGAATGATTCATGTTTAGAAAGAGCTAAAGCTGCTAAATTTGATGTGATGGCTTTAACGGTAGACACAATTACTGGAGGAAATCGTGAGAGGGATTTGCGAACTGGTTTTACATCACCTCCAAAGCTGACATTAGCTAGCTTATTTAGTTTTGCTACAAAACCTATGTGGGGAATAAATTATTTAACAAAAGGTAAATTTGAATTGCCTCACTTACAAGATTTTGTGAAAGAAGGAACAAGTACTAATTCTTCGATTGGGAATTACTTTTCTACCATGTTGGATCAATCTATGAATTGGAATGATGCTGAAAAACTTTGCTCTAAATGGGGTGGTCATTTCGCTCTCAAAGGAGTTATGAGTGTAGAAGACGCTAAGCGAGCTGTAGACATAGGTTGCACTGGTATTATGGTTTCAAATCATGGAGGAAGACAGCTTGACGGATCAAGATCTCCTTTCGATCAACTTGCAGAAATCGTTGATGCAGTTGGTGATAAACTTGATGTAATTTGCGAAGGTGGAATACACAGAGGGACTCATATGCTAAAGGCATTGTCATTAGGTGCAAAAGCTTGTTCAGGCGGAAGATTATATTTATATGCTCTAGCAGCAGCGGGACAAGCAGGTGTAGAAAGGGCATTGGGCCAGTATAAATCGGAATTAGAGCGAGACATGAAACTAATGGGATGTAAAACTATAAAAGATTTAAGTAGAAAAAATTTAAGATTCAGACGTTAATGAATTTAAATGATTGTTATAATTTCAACGATTTTAGAAAGTTAGCAAAAAAAAATTTACCCGCTCCAATTTTTCATTACATAGATGGTGGCTCCGATGATGAGACTACACTTAGAAGAAACACAGACTCATTCTTAAAATGTGATCTTGTACCAAATATTCTTGCTAGCGTGGGAGAACCAGACTTAACAACAAATGTATTTGGCCAAAAGATTGATCTACCTGTTTTCTTAGCACCGACTGCTATGCAAAGACTTTATCATCATGATGGCGACAAAGCTTCGGCAAGAGCTGCTGAAAAATTTGGAACATTTTATAGCATGTCTACAATGGCAACTTCTTCTATAGAAGAAATAGCCAATATATCCAGTGGACCAAAAATGTTTCAGCTCTATATTCATAAAGATCAAGGACTAACGGATAATTTAATTCAACGTTGCAAAAATTCTGGTTTTAAAGCTCTATGTTTAACAGTGGATACTGTAGTCGCAGGAAATAGAGAACGCGATCATCGATGGGGCTTTACTACACCACCTAAACTAACAATGAAAAGTATTTTAAGTTTTATGATGCACCCAGTTTGGGCATATAATTATCTTACCAATAAAAAATTTGAATTAGCTAACGTTTCTCATTGGACAAAAAAAGGATCAAGTATTGCTAAAGGAGTGATGGAATATATAAACGAACAATACGATCCGGCAATGAGCTGGAAAGATGCTGAGTATGTAGTAAAGAAATGGGGTGGACCATTCGCACTTAAAGGCGTCATGTCAGTCAATGATGCAAAGAAAGCTATTGATATAGGTGCGTCTGCAATTATATTGTCTAATCACGGAGGTAGGCAACTTGATGGATCTAGATCTCCATTTGATCAACTTCCTGCTATTGCTGATGCCGTGGGGGGTAAACTTGAGATTATATTAGATGGTGGTGTTAGGAGAGGAACTCATGTTTTGAAAGCGCTTTCATTAGGTGCAACTGCTTGTAGTTTTGGTAAAGGGTTTTTATTTGCACTTGGAGCAGGGGGTCAAAAAGGGGTTGAAACTATATTGCAAAGATTGCATGATGAGATAAGACGAGACATGATATTATTAGGTTGTAAAAATTTGAAAGAATTAAGTAAAAAAAATATAATATTTAGATAACATTATGAAACTAGCTAAAAGTTTAGATAGACTTGGAACCGAAACAGCTTTCAGTGTTCTAGCTGAAGCAAAAAAATTAGAAGCTTCAGGAAAACCAATGATACATCTTGGGTTAGGTCAACCTGATTTTAAAACTCCCAAACACATTGTGGAAGCTGCAAAAAAAGCTCTAGATGACGGTCATCATGGCTACGTTTTATCCAATGGAATTCTTGAGTGCAGACAATCCGTCACAAGAAAAATAAAAAAATTATACGGTCAAGATATTGACCCAGAAAGAATTATTATAATGCCAGGTGGAAAACCTACAATGAGTTATGCAATTCAATGTTTTGGTGAGCCAGGTGTCGAAATAATTCACCCAACACCAGCTTTCCCGATATATGAGTCAATGATTAATTTTACAGGTGCGAAAGCCGTTCCTTACGACTTGACTGAAGACAAAGATCTAAAATTTAACCCTGAAAAAATTTTATCATTGATAACAGATAAAACAAGATTATTAGTTTTAATTAATCCAAATAATCCTACAGGTAGTTTTGTCGAAAAATCGGATATTGATGTTTTAGCTGAAGGTTTAAAAAAACATCCGCACGTTACAATTTTAAGTGATGAAATATACAGTAGACAAATATTTGATGGAAAAAAAATGCCATCATTTTTCTATTACCCAGAACTACGAGAAAGATTAATTGTTCTTGAGGGTTGGAGCAAAGCATATTCAATGACAGGATGGAGATTAGGCTGGAGCTTTTGGCCCAAGAATTTGATTGAGCACGTTAATAAATTATTAATAAATAGTGTCTCGTGTGTAAATGCTGCTGCTCAATTTGCGGGAGTTGCAGCTCTAGACGGACCAGATGACTCAATTGAAGAGATGATGAAAAAATTTACAATAAGAAGAAAACTTATTCATGAGGGCTTAAATGATTTACCCGGTGTAGAATGTAGTTTACCAGGTGGAGCGTTCTACGCTTTCCCAAAAGTCATCGGAACAGGAATGAATGGTTCCGAATTTGCAAAAAAATGTATGCATGAGGCAGGTGTGGCCATAGTACCTGGAACAGCGTTTGGAAAAACTGCACAAGATTATGTTAGGTTTAGTTTCGCTGCTTCGCAAGCTAATATTTCTCAAGCACTTGAGAATATAAAAAAAATGTTAGCTAAATAAGCTGTATTTTATATTAAATTCAATTAATATCATCAGTATGAATGAACTAGTTCAATCAGAATTAAAAAAAATTTTTAATGGAAGATACTCTACGTCCTTATCTACTAGATCAAATTATGCTAGAGGTGAGGACACTTTCGATCCAGTACTTTCTCAAGCTGTAGTTTTTCCAGAAACTAATGAAGAAGTTTCAAAAATTTTAAAAATTTGTAATGAGCATAAAGTTCCTGTAGTTCCTTTTGGAACAGGAACGTCATTAGAAGGTAATGTTGTAGGAAATGAAAATGGTATTACAATTTCTTTAGAAAAAATGAATAAAATATTAGATGTTAATGTTGAAGACTTTGACTGTAGAGTTCAGGCATGTGTAACTAAAGAACAATTAAATGATTATTTAAGAGAGGACGGAGTTTTTTTCCCAATTGATCCTGGCGCCAATGCAGCAATTGGTGGAATGGCTTCAACATCAGCTTCAGGAACTATGGCTGTAAAATATGGAACAATGAAAACAGTAATTACAGGATTAACTGTTGTTCTCCCAAACGGCAATGTAATAAAAACAGGAACCAGGACAAAAAAAACCTCAGCAGGATATAATTTAACAAATTTATTTATTGGTTCAGAAGGTACTTTGGGAGTAATAACTGAAATACAACTAAAATTGTCTCCAATTCCAGAAAGTATCATGAGTGCAGTTTGTCATTTTCAAAATTTGGAAGATGCTGTACGGACAGCGCAACAGATTATTCAGTATGGAGTTCCCATAGCTCGAATTGAAATGCTCAATAAAGATCAAATGGATATAAGCATCAACTATTCAAAGTTAAAAGATCTAAAAGTTTTACCAACTTTATTTTTTGAATTTCATGGGTCTGAGTCTTCTAACAATGAAGATATTAAAATTGTTGAGGAAATCTCAAAAGATAATAAAGGAAGTTCATTTAAATGGGCAAAAGATTTAGAAGAAAGAAATAAGTTATGGCAAGCTCGTTGGGATGTTTACTACTCAGTTAAAGCATTAGTTAAAAATGGAAGAGTTTATTCAACAGACGTGTGCCTACCAATTTCAAAGATAACTGAGTGTGTAAAATTTGCTGAGGAAGAGACAAAAAAATTTGGTTTAAGAGCTCCTATGGTTGGCCATTTAGGAGACGGAAACTTTCATGTAATATTACCTTATGATCCTAGTAAAAAAGAAACCTATAAAAAGATAAGAGAATTTAGCGATTTACTTATTAAAAAAACATTAGAATTGAATGGAACAATTACAGGTGAGCATGGCATAGGACTCCATAAAAAAGAATACTTATTAAAAGAACATGGCGACAATATTCCAATAATGAAATCGATTAAAATGACGCTTGATCCTAATAATATTATGAATCCAGGAAAAATTTTTGATTTAAATTAATATTTTTATGAAAAAAATACTTGTTACTAGAAGATTATTAAAAACAAATGAAGATCGCTTAAAAGGATTATATGAAACAATACTTAACTCTAATGATGAACTTTATTCCCAGCAAAAGTTAATCGAAATGAGTGAAGGATGCCATGGAATTCTATCAGCGCTTACAGATAAGCTTGATAAAGAAACAATTAATAAATTACCTGATAGTGTAAAAATTTTATCTAATTTTGCAGTTGGTTTTGGGAACATAGATTTAGACGCCGCAAAAAAAAGAAATATTGTTGTTACTAACACTCCAGAGGTTCTCACAGACGCAACAGCAGAGATAGGTATTCTTTTAATTTTAGGCGCTTGTAGGCGAGCATCAGAAGGTATTGAGGGTGCAAGAGCATCGGATTGGAAATGGTCAGCTGATTATTTGATTGGAAAACAATTAACTGGATCTAGGCTGGGAATTTTAGGAATGGGAAGAATAGGAAAGAAAATCGCAAAAATAGCAAAGTCCCTTGGCATGATAATTCATTATCATAATCGATCAAAACTATCTTCAGATCAAGAAGAAGGCGCCACTTATCACAAAGATTTAAAAAGTTTAATGAGCATTTCAGATGTATTATCCATTTGTTGCCCTGCATCTAAAGAGACGATGAATTTAATTAATAAAGAAACTTTAGAATATTTACCTAGAGGCGCAGTAGTTACCAATGTTGCTAGAGGAGATATAGTCGATGATGAAGCTTTGATAGATGCTCTTAATAGAAGAAAAGTATACGCTGTTGGATTAGATGTTTATAAAGGTGAACCAAATTTAAATCCAGGATATTTAAAGCACAAAAGTGCTTTCATTCTTCCTCATTTAGGAAGTGCAACAAAGGAAACACGAACTGCAATGGCTAACCTTGCAATTGACAATTTAGAAGAATTTTTTAAATCTGGAAATTGTAAAAATAAGGTAAATTAAGAATTCTATTTCTACTTAAAGTTGTAAGCGTCAAAATATTTCTAAATTATTTCAAGACTCTTAAAAATTATTATGTTTAAATATTTCCAA
>TARA_B100000963_G_scaffold222286_1_pt1 | contig 10022 bp, 10 predicted proteins | sample TARA_B100000963 | Tara Oceans TARA_B100000963 (sample SAMEA2622097) | marine metagenome | biome: marine biome (ENVO:00000447); feature: surface water layer (ENVO:00002042); material: "saline water (ENVO:00002010), including plankton (ENVO:xxxxxxxx)" | depth 5 m | reverse complement strand
GGCACTTTATATTGCAACGCCAATTGTTCGGTATAGACACTTTTGCGTAATCCCGCCGGGTTGGGCGAGCCGCCGCGCACGGTAAAATCCTCGCCGCCGACAATCACTTTGCGCCCGTCAATTTGCCCGAAGCCAAGAATGAAATTAGCGGGCTGAAAATCCGTGAGCTTGCCGTTATCATCATATTCGGGCACGCCCGCGCCTTCGCCGATCTCGTCAAAACTGTTTTTATCGAGTAGCCTTTCGACGCGCTCTCGAATGGTCAGGCGACCCTTTTCGTGATGCGCCTTGACTGCTTGTTTGCCACCTTGCTGTTTCGCAAGCTTGCGACGCTTTTTAATCTCGTCAATATCGTTATTCCAGCTCATGTGCTTCGTCCCCAATGCGCTATTCTAATGTCGCAATCAGCTGGCCTTCGCCAATCATATCGCCCTCAGCGACATGTATCTCCCTAAGCTTTCCTGACTTGGGGGCAACCACTGGAATTTCCATTTTCATGGACTCCAATATCACAATGACATCATCGGCAGCCAAATCGGCGCCCGTCTCGGCAATGATTTTCCAAACACTGCCAGCAATTTCACTTTTTACCTGCATGGTTTTCCCCCGACCCAGAGGCTAGCCAATCGCCATAGGGTTAGGCAAGGGCGCTGGCTTGTAAAAAAACGGCAATCTGATTAGGGTTTTGACGTTGGAGGAAACATCATGTCCGAGAATAATTCCGAGCCGAAGCCGCTCGACAGCCGTATGGTATTCGTCGCTATTGCCATCATCGCTTTTATTTGGGTTGCCATATTCATCATTTTGCCCGCGTTAACCGGCAAAGCCGGTGTGGCGCAAAAAATGCAGCAAGATCTGCAACAAAGAAACATTGATGAACGCCCTCAAAAATAATTTTACCCTGTTGATTGCCTTAAGCGCCGGTCTCGTTTCTACGGCCATCGCCGAGGAGCTGGACGAGCCGCTTTGGGAGGCGGGTTTTGTGACGGCGGGTTTAAGCGGCCCGGCCTATCCGGCGGCAGATGATGAAACCACTGCCGCTTTCATAAGCCCCTATGTGATTTATCGCGGCGATATTTTTTCGGTTGGCGATGAAGGTGCATTTCGCGCTTTGGCTTTTGCCAATGACCGTATCGAACTGGACCTCTCGCTGGGCGCATCGCTGCCCGCCAATTCAGAAGATGATGCCGACCGACGGGGCATGCCCGATTTAGATTTTCTCTTTGAGATTGGCCCGCAATTGATTTGGCATGCGGCGCGTCATGATTTTGGACAATGGCAGGGTGATTTTGATGTCAAATTGCGCGCCCGCTCGGTCATTTCTCTGGGCGATTTTGACTCGCAAGGTTATTTGTTTGAGCCAACTTTTGTTTATGAATTGAAATCAAAACCACGCCGCCATTTGAGCTGGCAGGCTGATTTGGAACTTTTATATGGCAATGACCGCCTCAATCGCTATTTTTATGAAGTGTCGGAGGCGCAGGTGACTGAAACGCGCCGCGCCCATAATGCCGAAGCCGGTTTTATGGGGGCGGAAATAGGCCTCGGCCTTTCCTATCCAGTCAATGAGAATTTGCGCCTGTTTATTGCTGGCAATATTGAGCTCTATGATGGCGCCGCCAATCGGGTTAGCCCGCTATTCAAGGAAGATGTCGCCTATAGCGGAGGTATGGTTGTGGTTTATAGCTTTTATGAAAGTGCCGCGCGGGCGGCGCGCTGAGGCTAATTGCCAATGGTTTTCAGCGTGAAGGTAAAGTTAACACTTGTGTCGGGCTCAATATTGCCGATACGCGAGTAATCGCGATCAATGCTAACCGTAATCAGCGTGCAGTCATCTTCATAGGTAAAGGCGGCATCTGCTCGCACGCTTTTTTGCTCTTCAAGGTTTTCTCGCACTCGTGCATCAAGTCGCCAATTTGAGCCCATTTGCCAACCCAAAAGCACATTCGCTTCTTCCAATTGCTCGGTCGTATTGGAAGCGGTTTGGCCGATATCGTAAAAACTATGTTCAAAACCTATGCTTAAAGCCTCAAAGGTCAGAGCCAGTTTGCTGTCGCTACGCAGGAGTGTGCGGCCATCTTTACTGAAGCGCGTTTTTTGCGCGAGAGTCAAGGCACCGGCATAGAGTGATGCGTCTGCAACCAAGGCTGAGCGGTCGTCGCCAAACCCAGAACTTAAATCAAAAGTCTCGTCGCTTAGATTGTAGGATTGGCCGATGAAGAAGCGTGATGTCAGGCGATCTCTATAGACTAGCTCGTGATCGAGACCGAGATTGGCGCGACTAGCTTCATCTTTTGGCGTGAGTGGCTGGAAAAGCTGGCTTTTGGATAGGTCTCGTGTTGTTTGGGCATTATGCGGAATAATATCATAGTCATCAGCCGAATCTGCCAGGACGATTTGCAGTTTCGGCGACAGCGTTTGGCGGTCCTTTTTTCCGATGCGTTGCAATGGATAGGCCAGTGTAAATGCGGTACTATTGGCGCTCAGCACATCGTCAATAGCGCGGGCATCATCGCCGGTTTGATCGCTATCCTTGATACCAAAACCGAAGGCATCAATGGTCAGGCGGTTATTAGCTGATAGTATAAAACCGCTTTTCGTTATTTTCCGCCATGACCAATCAAGCATTGAGGACAATCTTGTCTCATCGACATCAAGATCTCGCTGACGATGGGTAAAGAGGTTGCGTATCGTTAAGGCACCATTAAACACCGGGTTGGCAAAATCGTAATGGTGGGTTAGCGCAGGCAATATTGTGTCCACGGTCGATGTCTTTTCCTCGGTCAAAGTTTCTCGAAAACGATAGGCCTCAACGCTGATATAATGTTGGCCAACACGACGACTGGCCGACAGATTGCTGGTCAGGCGCGGAGTATTGGATATTTTGTAACGGCGAAAGAACAAGTCATCGCTGGCATCTTCAAGGGCAAAGCTAAGCGACCAATCGCCAATAGCGAATTGCCCGCTTCCCGTAATGCCGCCGCGCAGTTCCCTCTGACTGTCCATGGCTAAATCATCTTGTGGACGGTGAATATAACCGGTCATTTTATATTTGCCCTTGCTCGTCAAATGACGCCATTCACCGGCAAGAAAGGTCTCTTGTTGATCACTAATTCGGGGCGTCAGCGTCAAATCATAATTAGGCGCAAGATTGAAGAAATAAGGCATATCAACCGCGGTGCCGAAGTCCTTTGATCCGCCAAGGCTAGGTGAGAGAAAACCACTTCGCTTCTCTATCTTCGGACCGGCATGTGCCATATAGGGCAGATAAAAAACTGGCAGGCCATAAATCTCAAGTCTTGGATGGTTGTAACTGATGTTTTGGTCAGCTCGGTCATAGCTAATGCGAGACGCTCTTATTTGCCAAAGTGGGGCATCATTCGGATCGGCACATTCAGGGCAACTGCTGTAGATGGCATCTTCAAGCTCTAGCAAAGCGCCGTCCCGTTTGGCGCTAGCCGCCTTCATGCGTCCACTGGATTGGGTCGCCAATTGCACGTCATTGAAACTGCCTTTTTCTAATTCGTTATCGATTATTGCACTCGTGGCGGTTATTTTATCACCGTTACTCTCGGTAAGGCTCATGGGAGCAGGGACGGTCAATTGCGCCTTTTCGCGGTCATAGGTCAGGCGCTCGGTCGCCAATATACGCCCGCCAGCGCGCGCTTCGACATTACCGCGCGCGATAACAAGACCGTTTTCTTTATCAACTGAAATTTCACGCGCATCAAGCGTGGTGGGCTCGGCACTTGCCGCCTGTGAGGCACAGAAACTCAAGGCTAACGCAACGATAAAACCAAGGCTTGTTTTCATGGACAAATAATAGGGGAATTTGGCCATTGCTGACCAGTCTACTTATGGCATTAATAATTTATCTTAAAAACTCGCGAAGAATGCCAATTCTAAGCACTGCGAGGTAATAAACAGGAACAAAAATGATAAACCCAAGAATGCTAGCTGTTTCGCCTAAATGAGTTGCCAACCCGAAGCCTAACCAAAAAGCCCCCACTGCAGACAAAATGAGAAAAAGCAAGGTTCGGCGTGGTGAAAAACCGACCTCCATTATTTTGTGATGCAGATGTTTGCGATCGGGTTCCAGAGGGGATCGGCCGTTTATCAGTCTTCGAATTACAATGCTCGTTATGTCGATAATTGGAATTGCAATCACCCAAAGACATAGTGTAGCTGGTATATTTGGGCTGTCAGCGAACCTAGTCGTTTCTTGGCTGGCCCCAATTAGAGCTGTCCCTATCATAAGTCCAACTAACATTGAGCCACTGTCACCCAAAAATATTTTCCTACCATTGAAAACTTGCAAATTGAACAGGAGAAAGCCGGCCAGTGCGCCGGAAAATAATACTACAAAAGCCGCATAATCATTGGGCGTCGCCCCTAAGATAAGATTAAAGGAAATGTTTGTGTGGGTTAAAGCCAGCAGCGCCATGCTTGCCGCCAGGCCATCAATTCCATCTATCATATTGAATGCATTTATTGCTGTCGCAATTGCAATTATAGCTAGGGTGGTGTGTAAATACTTAAGTTCTGATGACCCGAATGTTTCGGGGAAAATGCCGATATTAGAAATAACGAGATTTTCTCCCATTACCACAATTGCAGCGGCAGAAAAATGAAAAGTCAGCTTAATAATTGCGGGAATTGGCTGCCTATCATCGACCACTCCCAATATCACAAGCATTGTTGCAGCTGCTATTGCACTCCAAGGGGGGTTTGGAATAAAAGCAATTATACCCACCAGAATAACCAACCAAATGACTGGCCCACCGATTAATGGGATATCTCCCTTATGGGTTTTTCGGTCGTTTGGTTTATCAACCAGCTGCAGGCGAATGGCGAGTGGTCTAAGGGCGAATACAAGAATTGTGGCTAGTAGAGTAGCAACAATTGTAATGTAAATTAAGAACATCATTTATTTTTTAGTCTCAAGAACTTGCTGGTCTTTCTCGTGCCGCCAAACCATTGCGAATAAAAACAAAAATTACAGCAAAAACTCCGCCCATAAGCGTGGCTAAGATGACAAACAGACTTTTTCGAAGCGCAGGTTCGAAAGTGATTGAATTCATATTATAGTTAATTGGTCTAAAATCATTCGAGTCGACAAGCGGGGTTCCAGCCAAACCGGCTTCGATTTGTGCCAGCCGCTTGTCGCTCTCCAAGGCACGTTTTTCGGCCGCTAGGGCAACATAATCTCTTACATAAGGAAAGGCGGCTTGGCCCTTGCCCCGCGCATCCAGAAGAGAAATCTCTTTTTCCAAAGCTTTATAGCCCCGATTATAGAGAGGTTGCTCTTGTACAGCTTGACCTTCAGCATATCCCAATTGCCGAGCTATGGCCGCATGTTCTTTTAGAAGAGCGCGACGGGCAACAGTTTCATTTTCGTAATTTGCCAGAGCATTTTGGAGTTTCATATTTACTTCCTCCAGTTCAAAGGCCTGGCTGGTCATAATTGAGCGCTTTAAATTTTCGATGGCCGCTATGTTTTGGACGCGAATATTTTCTATAGCCCTTCCCAATGCATCTTCGACCAAAGTTACGGAAAGTTTACGGTCGTCTGTTTTAAAATTTATTACGCCCGATACATCTGAGTTTTTGTCGGGATTGAAGATGTAAGATTGACCAATCAAAGCAAGTTCTTGCGATAATTCTGCTGGTGTGCCTTTAAAGGTTTTAAATCTTGGATCTAAGCTTTCGTGAGCTGCGGCGAAGGAACCACCCTGTCGTATCTGATCCACGAAATTTGAAAAAAGTTCTTCCCTTAATATAACTCCAGTCTGCCCGATCAAAGATCCATCTGAATAAATTGGCGGTGAGATGCCCGGAGTGTTGTTCAGGATTTGATAGACCGCCATTTGCTGATTGGTGAGGGCTGAAATTCTTAAACTTCCATCATAGCTGAACGGCATTAAAAGGACGCCAATGGCCGAAAGTGCCGTAAAAGCAGATGTGATGGTTGCAATAAGCCATTTTGCACCCCACAGAACTTCAACCATTTCAATTAGGTCAATTTCATCTCCAGTTTGTTCAGAAGACATAATACTTTCTCCTCACACCCACTTGCTCGTTTAGAGCAAATATGAACCCGCATCAATGAAAAATTGTTGAATCGCAATAGCTTGACCGACTTACAAAAATATGTTCAACCAATGAACATAAGACTGGCGAGGTTCTGCTTCACCCGCCAGTGCGGTAGCGTGGAATTTAAAATCAAATGGCAGAAAAAAATAATGAAAACAGCAAAAAGGTTAGCACTGAAGTGACTCTTCAGGTTTTGGCGCATTTGCAACAAAATCCGCAAGACACACAGCGCGCCATTGCGGGCAAATTAGGTGTTAGTCTCGGGAGCGTGAACTATTGCATCAAAGCCCTAATTAATAAGGGGTTTTTAAAGGTTGAGAATTTCAGAAAGAGTTCAAACAAACTGGGATATGCATATTTATTGACGGCCCGCGGGATAAGTGAAAAGGCCAATCTCACTGTATCGTTTTTGAAACGCAAGCAGCTCGAATATGTTCAATTGGAAGCAGAAATCGCGGCGTTGCGCGAAGAAGTTGCGAAATTGGAACAAGAGGAAGATCGGGAAATATAATGAAAGACGATATTAACAATTATAAATGGTATTTGGCTCAGATTAAGGTCAATGGCTTTGATCGCGCAGTTGCCAATTTGGCACGACAGGGGTTTTTGACTTTCAGCCCCATGCAAATTAAGACCGTACGCCACGCTCGCCAGCTTAAAAATGTTCTACGGCCTGTTTTCCCGGGCTATTTATTTGTGCAATTTGGTAGCGACCGAGGCGACTGGCGCAGGATCAATTCAACATTTGGTGTCTCCCGCCTGGTCAGTTTTGAAAAATCGGCGCCGGCGCAGGTGCCGGATACGCTGATAGCCGGCCTGCAGGCAAGATGTGACGCCCAAGACTGCCTGCAGTCGTCCGATAATTTAAAAACCGGGGAAAAAGTGAGAATGGTTTCGGGCGCATTTGCTGGATTTGTTGGCGAAGTAGAGAATCTCATTGGCGAAGAGCGCGTTCGCCTCCTTTATGACTTTATGGGCCAAAAAAGCCGCATAGATGTCAAAAAAGCCTATTTGGAAAACCTGTTCCGTGGAATTGGCAATCGCAAATCTTTGACGGATATGCGCAGTGACTAAAATCATACCTATTATTCTATCAGGTGGAGCGGGCGAACGGCTGTGGCCGGTTTCGCGGCGCATGCACCCGAAGCCGTTTATAGAAGTAGCCGGCAGGGCGCTTTTGGCGCATGCGCTTTCACGTGCCGCTTCGATTGCCGACGAGTCTCTGATTGTCACCAATCAGGGTCACTATCACCTGACTGAAAACTTACTCAAAGAGACACCTGAAGCGCCGAAGGTTTCCTATTTGCTGGAGCCGAAGGGACGCAATACCGCGCCGGCCATTGCGCTGGCGGTGCGGCATATTCAAAAAGCCCATGGCGATGATGCCGTATGTCTGGTGCTGGCAGCGGATCATTTGATTTCAGATGATGCGGCGTTTAAAAGGGCGGTGGCTCAAGCAGAAAAGCAGGCACGAGCGGGCAGTTTGGTTGTCTTTGGTGTTCGCCCGACCGCACCGGAAACGGGCTATGGCTATTTGGAAGTCGCCGCGGCGGGGAATGGTCCACAAGCGCTCAAAAGCTTCGTTGAAAAGCCTAACCGAGCGACGGCAGAAAAATATCTGGCTGAAGGCCGCTATTATTGGAATAGCGGCATGTTTTGCTTTACCGCCGGCGTGATGGCCGAAAACATGGCCGCACATGCGAGCGATGTTTGGGAAGCATCGGAATCTACTTTTGCAGCGGCGCAAGAAGAAGCGGACGTGACACGATTTGAGGAAGCCAGCTTCATCGCCCAGCCTGATATTTCCATAGACTATGCAGTGATGGAAAAAGCTGAAAAAATTGCCATGGTGCCGGCCGGCTTTGGTTGGTCGGATGTTGGTAGCTGGGATGCTGTCGCTGCCGCCCAGGATGCTGATGAAAGCGGCAATAGCAACATGGGTGCCGATAACGTGCAGTTTTTTAAAACCCACAACACCCATATTGAGAGTACCAGCCACACGGAAAAGGTGATTGCCACCATCGGTGTTGAGAATATGGTTATTATCGATACACCGGATGCGTTGCTGGTGGCGGACCGAGCTAAATCGCAAGAAGTGAAGCTGGTGGTTGAGGCCTTAAAAACGAGTGCTGACGCTGAATTGACCGAACTGCCCGCAACCGCACAGCGGCCTTGGGGCACATATGCGACACTGAAACAAGAAGACGGCTATCAGGTTAAACGCATCACCGTCGCGCCGGGACAGAAACTGAGCCTGCAATACCACAACATGCGCGCCGAGCATTGGGTTGTCACACAAGGCCAAGCCATTGTGCAAGTGGGAGATAACGAACTTGAAACCGGTCCGGGCGAATATCGATATATTCCGCTCGGAGAAAAACATCGGCTGACGAATATTGGAGATAGCGAGCTGGTGCTGATTGAAGTGCAAATCGGAAATTATCGAGGCGAAGACGATATTGTAAGGATTGAAGATATTTATGGGCGTGATTAATCAAAGGATAGAAGTTGAGTAGATTAGAAAAGATTAAATCCAAGCAGGCCACGATTGGCATTGTGGGTCTTGGTTATGTCGGGCTCCCCTTGGCGAGGGCCTTTTGTCAGCAGAGCATTAAGACCGTGGGCTTTGACATCGATCAAAATAAAATTAACGAAATTGAAGCCGGTCGCTCTTACATAAAACACATTGGTGATGATGCTATTCAGAAAATGCGCGGTGATAGACTGTTCGATGTGACGACGGATTTTGCAAAGATTGCTGATGTCGATGTCATTATTATTTGTGTTCCTACGCCTTTGTCGCGCCACCGCGAGCCCGATTTAGAGCCGGTTCTTAATACCGGCAAGACGATTATGCCGCATCTTCAAAAAGGCCAGTTAGTGATTTTGGAATCGAGCACTTATCCGGGTACGACCGACTCGGAATTGGCCGGCGTGCTGGCACAGTCAGGTCTGAAAAAAGATGAGGATTTTTATCTTGCCTATTCGCCCGAGCGCGAAGACCCTGGCAATGAAACTTTTTCAACCTCGACCATTCCGAAAATTGTCGGTGCCGACACGCCGCTGGCACGCGACATGGCGGTGGCGGTATATGATGGCGTTATCTCTGAAATCATCCCCGTTGCCTCTTCGCGCACGGCAGAGGCTATTAAGCTGACGGAGAACATATTTCGTTCCGTTAATATCGCTCTCGTCAATGAATTAAAGGTTATTTTTGACGCTATGGATATTGATGTTTGGAGTGTCATTGACGGGGCGGCGACTAAGCCGTTCGGCTTCATGCCGTTCTATCCAGGCCCTGGTTTAGGTGGACATTGCATCCCTATTGACCCGTTTTATTTGACCTACAAGGCGCGCGAATATGACGTACCTACGCGGTTCATTGAACTGGCCGGCGAGATCAATACCAAAATGCCGCAATTGGTAGTGGCCAAGACCGGTCAGGCTTTGAGCCTGATATCGCAAAAAGCGCTTAATGGATCGAGCATTCTAATAATCGGCATGGCATATAAAAAGAACGTTGATGATATGCGCGAAAGCCCGTCACTGGTATTAACTGAACTGCTGGAAGCTGAAGGTGCCGAAGTCGCTTATCATGACCCGTATTTCCCGACCATACCGCAAACGCGAGAGCACAGCCAATTAGCTGGGCGGACCAGCCTTGATTTAACGCCCGAGATTCTGTCAGGTTTTGATGCTGTCTTAATAAGCACCAATCATGACGTGCTCGATTATCAAATGATGGCTGACCACGCGAAGCTTATCGTAGATACCCGAAACGCAATGAAAGACATCTCCGGTAAAGCGGTTGTGGTGAAGGCATGATGATGAAAGTTGCGGTTGTTGGATGCGGCCACTGGGGGAAAAATCTTGTGCGGATTTTTTCAGAATTGGGCGCTTTGCAAGCGATTTGCGACTCTGATGCGGCA
>TARA_B100000963_G_scaffold89732_1_pt1 | contig 10024 bp, 9 predicted proteins | sample TARA_B100000963 | Tara Oceans TARA_B100000963 (sample SAMEA2622097) | marine metagenome | biome: marine biome (ENVO:00000447); feature: surface water layer (ENVO:00002042); material: "saline water (ENVO:00002010), including plankton (ENVO:xxxxxxxx)" | depth 5 m | reverse complement strand
TTGTTCATTGGCAGCTCCTGAGCCTGCAGGACCATATAAAACTGGATTAGTAACTGTTGTATCTTCATAAGTGACATAAAAGAAAGCTTTATCTTTTATAATTGGTCCTCCAAAGGTAAAACTTTGAGCTGTGTCCTCTTTGTCAAAGGTATATTTTCTACCTTCGATTTTATCTCCATAGAATTGATCACCTCTATCATAATAACCAACACTGCCTTCAAATTCGTTAGTTCCGCCTTTAGTAACAAATTCAATGATTCCACCTCTAAAATTTGAGTACTCAACAGAAGCTGGCGCAACCTTTACAGACATTTGTTCAATTGCATCAAGATTAATTGGGCTTCTTTGTGATGGATAACCATTATCATTTAGACCGAAGTCGTCATTAAAGGAAACACCATCAACTTTAATATCATTACTTCTTGGATGTGCACCACCAATTGAAATACTTGCATAATCATCTTCAGCATCATCCAGTGAAACTAATGGATTAAGTTTAATCAAATCTTTAATATCCCTTGTAACCGATGGAGTTTCTTGAATAGTTTGAGCGTTAATAGTAGATGAAAAACCAAGCCCATCATCAGATGTTACTCTTTCAGCAGTAACAACTACATTATCAACAGCTGACGCTGAAGTTAAAACAAATGACAATCTTGATGTTTCACCGACAACTAAACTTGTCGAAACTTGATCAGAAGATAATCCAGCTGCTGAAACCTTAACAGTATATGGTCCACCAGGTCTCAAACCGCCTGCAGAATACCTACCTGAAGCATCTGTTACACGAGTTACTACAGTATTAGTTGGTTCATAAGTAATCTCAACTTGTGCACCACTTACCGCTCCGTTTGCAGACGATACTGATCCAGTAATGTCTGAAGTAAGTTCTTGAGCGATTAAGATTGGCGAGATAAAAATTGAGAATAGCGAAAGTTTTAAAAATTTCCGAATCATAAATACACACCCCTAAATGTGAAAATAAGTTTATTAGCATAATATATATCAAAATTCATCTGAGAACTATTACAATTGTGTGAATTATTTTTAAAAAGCCTATTTATAGTACTTTCAATAATTTAATTTAATTGAATTTAGAATTTTTCCGGATTTGTCTTTAAGTTTGATATCAATTTCATTTGACGATATTTCTAAAAGTCCATAATTTTCCTCTGGAAAAGTATTTCCAATTAAAAATTTGTCAGTTTCAAAGGCAAATGAACCCGGTTTGTTCATTGAAGAAGCAGTAATTTCATATATACCATTTTTTTTATATAAACCTCCTCGATGTCTGTCACCAGAAACCAGAATTGTTTTATCTTTAAATTGAGCGAGGATATTTAACAATTTTTTTCTATCGTTCGGAAAATTACCCCATTTTTCATAACCATGATCTTCAGGGATAATTTGAATTGAACTAAATATAATTAAAAAATCAAATTTTTGATTCAACTCTTCTGTTAGCCATTTCCATTGAGTTTTGCCTAGAATTGTTGCATTTGTAGATTCATTTTTTAGATATTTCCCTTTTCGTCCTTTTAATTCAGATCTAAAAAACCTAGTATCAAGAAAAAGAAGTTTAAAAGTTTTATTAAATAATAAAATATCATTTGAAAAATAAATTCCATCTCTTTTGTGTCGTATATCATCACTTGGTATTTCCCAAAATTCGAGAAACATATCTTCAGCAAGTTCTTTATTCTTATAATTCATGCCGCCATCATTTATTCCATAATCATGATCATCCCAAATAGAAAATACTTCGATATCATCTAAAAATTTTGGAAGTAATGATTTTTGTTTACTGTAGGCTCTTTCCATTTTTTTTAGCGAACCAGTTGGGCTATCACCATAAACATTGTCGCCAAGGAAAACAAAATAATTAATGTCCTCATCTTTAATTGGCTTCCATATTGGTTGGGGATAATTCTGATCAAGACATGATCCTAGCCCAATTCTAATAGATTCAGCTGTTAGTGAGGTTGAACATATTAGGAATGCGAAAATTATATTTTTTGTTAAAAAATGCTTCAATTGACTTTTAATGAATCTGAACCAAAATAACTTTGTAAGGATTTTGGTATTTTTACACTATCACTGCCATCAAAATTGTTTTCTATTAATGCTATCAAACATCTTCCTACAGCAAGTCCGGAACCATTGATAGTATGTACATAATTATTTCCGTTATCAGATTTGTATTTAATATTTGCTCGTCTTGCTTGAAAATCAGTGAAATTTGAGCAGGATGATATTTCTCGGTACTTATTTTGACTAGGCATCCATACCTCAATATCAAATGTTTTTGCAGATGAGAAGCCCAAATCTCCCGTACATAACTCAATCACTTGGTAAGGTAGTTCAAGAAGATCTAAAATTTCACATGCATTATTTAATAAACCATCTAAACACTTCATTGAATTATCTGGGTTGGTAATTTGAACTAATTCAATTTTTTCAAACTGATGTTGTCTTATTAATCCTTTTGTATCTTTACCATAACTGCCTGCCTCTGATCTGAAACAAGGAGTATGAGAGGTTACTTTAATTGGTAGATCTCTCTCATTAACAAATTCATTTCTAAAAAGATTTGTTAGAGGAACCTCAGCTGTAGGTATTAAATATAATTTTTCAGTTGATTTAAAAAGATCTTCATCAAATTTTGGTAACTGCCCAGTACCTATTAATGATTCTGAGTTTGCCATGAAAGGAACATAGTATTCTTTGTACCCATTTTCTATAGCTTTATCTAACATAAAACTGATAAGAGATCTCTGAAGTTTTGCCATATCCCCTTTCAAAACTGAAAACCTTGTTCCAGCAAGTTTTGCAGCTAATTCAGTATCAATGTCAGAAGCAATCTCTAAATGATCAAGCTTATTTGTAGAGATAATCTCTCCAAATTCCTTAACTACAACATTTTCACTTTCATCAGAACCCTCAGGAACACTATCATCTGGAATATTAGGCATATCCAGCATAAGCGAATCAATTTGATTTATTGTTTTTTGTAGCTCAGCATCCTTAGATGACAATTGATCATTTTTAGTATCAATAACTTTTTTGAGATTATCTGTGTCCTTACCCGAAGATTTTAATTTACCAAATTCAGCTGAAAGTTTTTTTCTTTCAGCTTGAAGATTCTCTACATCAATCTGCAAAGACTTTCTAGAACTTTCTAATTGAGAAAATAAGGAAACATCTAGGTCATAGCCTCGCTTTTTGAGAGCCTGTTGAACCGATTCTAGGTTATCCCTTAATTTTTTTATATCTATCATTATCTTGTTATTAATGCACCAAAATATGTTGCGAGAATACTTAAAATTATAGTAATCATTATATATGAAACTGCTGAAATTAAATTTGCATTAAACATTATTATGGTTTGATGTGTGAATGCAGACATAGTTGTAAATGAGCCTAAGAAACCAATAATAAAGAAATAATGGAATGAATCTTTAACTGGAATATTTATACCAAGATATATTCCAATAAAAAAACATCCTAAAACATTTATAAATAATGTAGGAATTGGAAAAGAAGTTAAAAATGTTCTTTCAAATAATTCATTTATACCAAATCTAGAAATTGCTCCTAATGCTCCACCAATACCAACATATAAAAAATTTAATATCATGATTTTTTTGAAAACCTAATTAAATTATCGATTCCCATATTATCTTTATACTTTAGTTGAAGTGTATTCTTATTAATAAAATCAATTTTAATCTCAAAAGCATCTTTAGATAGAATATATTTTCCATCGTCAACTGGAACAATATGTTCATAGTCACTAGGAATTCCATTTAGGATAAAGTCAATAAGAAATTTATTTTCAAATTCCTCAGTTGATATATTTCGAACTTGATTGAATTCTAAATCATGAATTTGTATTTCATCATCACTTATTAAATAAACCTCGGCATAAGGTTGAAAAATTTCAATTTGTATAGTGTTGTCAAGATTTCTTTTTAATGAGCCTGATGACTCATCGATATTATTGTTTTTTTTATTTAAACTCTTTTGAACAAATTTTAACTCAGATTGAAAGAAGTTATTAAATTGCTGTACATCATTAAAACCAAAAACGTTAGGATTGAATATCATCAAAAATATAAGAATTTTAATTTTCAAGTTAATCTCTTTTAGGAACTAATACTTCTCTTGAACCATTCGAACTCATATCAGAAACAATGCCTGCTTCTTCCATAGTTTCAATTAAACGTGCTGCCCTGTTATAACCTATTCTTAATTTTCTTTGGACTGCAGAAATTGATGCTCTTCTGGAATCAATTACGAAATTAACAGCTTCATCATAAAGCTCATCCTGTTCATCGTCAGATGAAGTTTCACTTGTCCATCCTGTTATTGGTCCTGTTTCCTGCTTAGAAGAAATAATTTCTTCAACATAATTTGGTTCTGCTTTTGATTTCATATCACTTACAACTCTGTGAACTTCATCATCACCAACAAAAGCACCATGAACTCTTTTTGGGACTCCAACTCCTGGAGGAAAATAAAGCATATCTCCATCACCAAGCAGCTGTTCTGCACCACCCTGATCTAAAATTGTTCTTGAATCTATTTTCGTGGATACTTGAAATGCTATTCTTGTTGGCATATTAGCCTTAATTAGTCCCGTGATTACATCAACTGATGGTCTTTGAGTAGCAAGAATTAAATGAATACCGGCCGCCCTAGCTTTTTGAGCAATTCTTGCAATTAGATGTTCAAGTTTTTTTCCAACTAGCATCATCATATCTGCAAACTCATCTACAACAACAACTATATACGGAAGGGTTTCAAGAAATTCTTCCCCATCCTCATTAAATGGATTAATAATCTGTTCATCATTTTTTTCAGCATCTTTAATTTTTTTATTGTAAGCAGCAAGGCTCTTAACGCCTGTTAAAGACATTAATTTATATCTTCTATCCATTTCAGCCACACACCATCTGAGTCCGTTTGATGCATTGCTCATGTCAGTAATGACTGGAGTTAGCAGGTGAGGTATTCCGTCGTAGACAGAAAGTTCTAACATTTTTGGATCAATCAATATCATTCTTACTTCTTCAGGATCCGATTTAAATAATAAGCTGAGTAACATTGCATTTAATCCAACTGACTTTCCTGAACCAGTTGTTCCAGCAACTAATAAATGTGGCATTTTCGCCAAATCAGCAACAACAGGATTACCAGATATATCTTTTCCTAATGCTAAACTGAGGCTTGATGGTGAATTTGTAAATGCATCAGACGACAATATTTCAGTAAGCCTCACCATCTTTCTATTATTATTTGGAATTTCGACTCCAACAAAAGATTTTCCTTCAATTACCTCAACTACTCTGACACTACTTACAGACAAAGATCTTGCAATATCTTGAGCAATATTGGTTATCTTGCTTGCTTTTGTTCCTGGTGCTGGTTGTATTTCAAACCTAGTAACGACTGGTCCTGGTATTACAGACTCTACAGTTGCTTCAATTCCAAATTCATCTAATTTTGTTTCCAATAATGAAGCAATTTGATTTAATTCTTCCTCAGAAAGAGACTCTCCGTCATCAAGTGCTCTATCTAACAACTCAGTGCTTGGCATGACTGTATTTTTTTCAACTTCTTTCTCATCACTGGATATAGGTTGTTTTTTTGGAACAACTTTTAAATCATTTTCTTCAATAGGTAATTCGCCTTGTTTTGTTGGAATCTCTGGACGTTCTTTTATGTTGTTATGTTCAGTATTAGTGATTTTGGGTTTTGTTTTTAGATTTTTTTTCTTTGGATTATTTTTAGTGTAATTAACTATTTCTTTTAACTTAAGAAAAAATAATTTTAAAATTTTAAAAGTTTTATTAAAAAAAAATGTAAATAACCTTGTTATGGTTTTACTAATAGTTATTAATTTTTTTCCCAAATAATCAATGATATTTAGCCAAGAAAAATTTAATGACATGGATGATGAAGGAATAATCAATATTATTAGGAATATTAAAGCGCCTATTTTACCGACAAGAGATGACAAACTTGAAGCAATTAACAATCCAAGATGTCCACCAAAATTATTTTGTAGAAAAAATTCAGCGATTGCACAAAAACAGACTAAAAACAATATTGAACTTATTATTCTTAAAATGTTATCTAATTTAGTAGTGCTTTGATTATTTAAAAAAAGAGTTTGAATGCACCAAGCAGAGCAAATCAATAAAAATAAATAGGAACCATATCCAATTAACGATATTAAAAAATCTGAAATCAAAGCGCCTAAAGGTCCGCCTAAGTTATTGATTACTGGTGATGAATCTCGATACCAAAAACCTGAATCTGATGAATCGTATGATACTAACGAAATAAAAATATATAACGAAAAAGCAATTAGAAAAAAGCTTAAAAAGCTAGTTAAAGTATTTTTTATGTTTGATGACATTAAACTTGTTTATTTTATTTGTGTAATTATAGGCATATTCGGCCACAATTTCTTTATATTGAATTATAATTCATCAAATGTCAGAGAATCATAATAAATTAATAATTTTAGGTTCAGGTCCTGCTGGATATGCTGCTGCAATATATGCTGCAAGAGCCGGTTTAAATCCACTAATGGTCACAGGCATACAAGAAGGAGGTCAATTAACTACCACTACAGATGTTGAAAATTGGCCAGGAGATAGCGACGGTCTTCAGGGACCAGAATTAATGGAAAGGATGAAAAAACACGCTTTACAATTTGATGTAAGAATCATAAATGATCATATTAATAGTGTTGATTTATCCAAAAAACCATTTAAATTAAATGGAAATTCTCAATATCAATGTGACTCTTTAATTATTTCAACTGGAGCAAGTGCTATGTATTTAGGCCTTCCATCTGAAAAAGAATATCTTGGAAAAGGTGTATCAGCATGCGCCACATGCGATGGCTTTTTCTACAGAGATCAAAAAGTTGCTGTAATTGGAGGTGGCAATACTGCTGCAGAGGAAGCACTTTATTTAGCAAATATATGCTCAAAGGTTTATTTAGTTCATAGAAGAGACGAATTAAGAGCAGAAAAGATTTTACAAGATCGTATTTTTGAAAAAGAAAAAGAAGGTAAGATTCAGATCCTATGGGATTCTGAGTTAAGAGAAGTAATTGGCGATGAAAGTGGTGTTAATAGCATTAAATTAGAAAATAAGAATAACGAAATAATCAAAGAGGTTATGGGTGTTTTTATTGCAATTGGTCACAAACCAAATACTGAAATGTTTAGTGATTACTTAGAAATGGATAATGGTTATATTGTAATCAAATCTGGTCTCAACGGATCGGTAACAAAAACATCAATTGAAGGAGTTTTTGCTGCAGGAGATGTTTCTGATCAAGTTTATCGTCAAGCTATCACATCTGCAGGTTTCGGATGTATGGCTGCTCTTGATGCTGAAAAATATTTATCTGAAAAATAATGACTTATAAAGGTTATTTAGTAGAAGAGATTAATGGCTCATTTGTAGGATCCGTTAAAGATATAGATGTACCCAACTTAATTGATGGAAATATTCTCATACAAGTTAAACATTCGTCATTAAACTTTAAAGATGCTCTTGCATCGTCAGGTGCTAAAGGAGTTGTTAAATCTTACCCATTCGTTCCTGGTATAGATGTTGCTGGCGAGGTTATTGAAACTAGATCATCAAAATTCTCTGTTGGTGATAAAGTTATTGCAACCGGATATAAAATTGGTATGTCTGAATTTGGTGGCTTTGGAGAAATTGTTCATCTTCCAGATAATTGGGTTATAAAAATGCCAAAAAATTTCTCTACTTATCTTGCAATGTCATATGGAACTGCAGGATTAACTGCTGCTGCCTCCGTTAAAAAGATCGTGGACTTATGTGATTTTAACTCTGGACCAGCATTAATATCTGGCGCAACAGGTGGCGTTGGGTCAATTTCTGTTGGAATAATGTCAAAGTTAGGAGTCGAAGTTCATGCCCTCACAGGAAAACCTGATGAATCAGAATTACTATCTAAAATGGGTGCATCTGAAATATTACGAAGAGATGATTTTATGTCTGATCCTGTAAAAGCACTAGATAAAGGTATTTATACCAGTGCTATTGATACTGTTGGTGGCAATGTATTGGCAAAAATTATATCTCTTGTAAATAACCATGGAGTCATTTCATGTTGTGGTAATGTAGCTGGAGTCTCTTTTGAATCATCGGTTTTTCCATTTATTCTTCGTGGAATCCATTTATGTGGCATAGACTCAGCAGAATCATCTTTAGATTTGAAAGAAAGTTTATGGGAACTACTTTCAGATGAATGGTCACTAGATTTATCAAATCAAACTAAGACTGTTAAAATTTATGATATTGATAAAGAAATTGCTAAAATTTTAAAGGGCGATCAAATAGGAAGAATTGTAATTGAGCATGAGGAATGAATATGAAAGATGACTATGATGAATTTTATGAATCTGAAGAAGCTAATCTCGATAGTAAAAGTGACGCTAAAGTAATTTTATTTTTAATAATTGTTGCTGTTATTGCCGTTACTTATTGGGTGTCTGTCCAGTAATTATCTTGGTTTCATTCTCATAGCAGAATCAAGTCTTATTGTTTCACCGTTTAGATAGGCATTTTCTACAATATGAACTGCTAAATCAGCAAATTCACTAGGCTGACCAAATCTGTGTGGAAACTGGGTAGACTCGAGTAATGGTTCTCTTATCTTGTCAGGGGCAAGTTGCATGAGTGGCGTATCAAAAATTCCAGGGGCTATTGTGCATACTCTTACAGCATGTCTAGCAAGATCACGTGCTGCTGTTAAAGTTAATCCTATAACGCCAGCTTTTGAAGCACTATAGGCAGATTGACCAATTTGACCTTCATAACCAGCAATAGATGCTGTATTTATGATAACGCCCTTCTCTCCTTTATCGTTTTGATCATTTTTATCCATTAATTCAGCTGCTATTCTCATCACATTAAAAGTTCCGACAAGATTAAGATTAACAATAAATTTAAAAGCATCTAAGGGATGGGGAGCTTCTTTACCAAGAATTCTTCCAGGATAGCCAGTGCCAGCACAATTGACAGCAACATGTAAGCCACCAAATTTTTCTTTGATTTGATTTACTGCTGAAACAACTGGTTCTTCTTCCATAATATTGGTAGAAATAAATAAAACATTATCTTCACCAAGGTTTTCAATAATTTTTTTAGCATTTTCTTCGTTGATATCTAAAATGACAACTTTTGCGCCCCTAGAGACAAATGCCTCAACAGTTGCTTGACCTAATCCTGAAGCGCCACCAGTCACTAATGCAATTGAATGTTTTAATTCCATAGAAACTCCTTTTAATCCACAAAATTATAACTTTTTGAAAAATAAAAAACAGCATTTTAATGTTTGGCACATAAATTGCATTAAGTAAGGTAAGTAACTTTATAGGAGAGTTAAATGAAAAAATTATTCTTACTAATATATTTGATTTCATTGCCTTCATATGCAGTTGTAAGTGCGAATGTAAGCTTTGCATCTGATTATATTTGGAGAGGAATGACACAATCAGATGGACCAGCAATTCAAGGTGGATTTGATTATGAGGCCGATGGTGGTTTTTATGCTGGGATATGGGGTTCAAATGTAAACTTTAATGACGGAGCTGGCAGTGAACTCGATTACTACTTTGGCTACGGTTTTGAGGCTGGAAACATTGGTGTCGATATTGGTTACATTGCATATGATTATCCACAAAACAAAACTGGTTTAGATTTTGAAGAAATCTACCTTGCCTTAAATATGGGCGATTTAGGATTTACTTTTGCTATGGGTCAAGATGGTTCCCCTGACTATACAGAGATCTCATATGGTATTGGAGATTTTGGTTTATCTTATGGCCAGTATAACGATTATGGTGATAACTTATCATTATCCTATGGATTTGGATGTGGTTCCTATGATTGTTCAGTTGCTTACTATGATTTCATGGATGATGGTTATGGTGGCGATGAAGATGCATTAGTGCTTTCAATATCAGCA
>TARA_B100000963_G_scaffold361873_1_pt1 | contig 10028 bp, 10 predicted proteins | sample TARA_B100000963 | Tara Oceans TARA_B100000963 (sample SAMEA2622097) | marine metagenome | biome: marine biome (ENVO:00000447); feature: surface water layer (ENVO:00002042); material: "saline water (ENVO:00002010), including plankton (ENVO:xxxxxxxx)" | depth 5 m | reverse complement strand
CAAAAGTTGGGCAACCGCTTCGCGTCGGAGGCTTGGTTCCGGGTCATCGAGAAAGGAACCGATCATTTTCTCGGCTTTTTCGGATTGTTCGTCGAGCAAAAGTTCGAACGCCGCCCGGCGTGAACTTCCCGCATTGCCTTTGTCCATTACAAAACGGGAGACGTCCTCGGTCGGGAAATTTCCGGGCTCGGCCTGTGCGAGGATTTTGGATACGGCCGCCCGAATCCAGTTGTCTCCCAGATCATTGGCCGCATTCATTCCCTTCAAGAGAGGAACGATGGAATTTGGGTCCAACTGATCCACTAGGGTCAACGCCCGCATCGCCTGGGCATTGCCTTTGCCTTTGGCTTCGACTTGCGTGAAAGCGGTGATAACTTGCTTTTCGGAAGCTGGGGCAAGGGAGCCGAAAAAGAAGAGGACGAGGCTGCTCAATAGACTCAATTGCAAAGTTTTCATTCTTCATTCCATGATTGAGTTCGAGCGGTACGCCAACAAAAAAGAAGGTTGCCCGAATTTTTTTCTTTGCATGTTTGCTCAGGTTCCAAAGAAGTGAGCGGATGAAATTTTTTCCTTATCTTACCTACTTTCTGATTTTCGGATTTCTTTGCGGTGGTGAGCCCCGACTGCGGACTTTGCCTCTTTGGCCTGACCTGGCTCCCGGGGAAGTCGAGGGCGAAGTTGGACCTGAAGAGGAGAAACCGCCCAAGCCCGGGGAAAAGGGAATTTTGAGGATCACCAACGTGAGTCAACCCACTCTAACGGTTTATCCGGCCAATCCTGCGAAAGCGAATGGAAGCGCTGTGCTCGTCTGTCCCGGGGGCGGATATGGAATTCTGGCATATGAGCATGAGGGGACGGACGTTTGCCAATGGTTGAATGAAATGGGTGTTACGGGGATTCTTCTGAAATACCGTGTTCCACGCAGAAAGGACCGACCTAAGCATGAAGCCCCTTTGCAGGATTCCCAACGGGCTCTCGGTTTGGTTCGGAAGCACGCCAAGTCTTGGGGGGTCAATCCCTCCAAGTTGGGTATTCTCGGTTTTTCGGCAGGTGGCCATCTTTCGGTAATGACCCTGACTTCCTTTCACGAAAGAACTTATTCGCGCATCGATGAAGCGGATGATTTGTCCTGCCGGCCTGATTTTGGAATTTTAGTCTATCCCGCCTACCTGGTGGACCGAACGACCAGAGATTCTCTCTTTCCGGAGGTGGTGATCCGGAAGGACACTCCACCCTGTTTCTTCGTTCATACGGGTGACGACCACGTACCCGCGGAGGGTAGCGCCTTGGCGTACCTGGCTTTGGAAAAAGCCGGTGTGGTGGGCAACGAACTTCATCTTTTTCCTTTTGGAGGTCATGGATACGGTATGCGAAAGACGGATCGAGCGGTCTCGGAATGGCCGGACCTGGCTGAGTCCTGGATGCGAGCAACCGGTTGGCTTGATTGATTGTTCGAGGAATGAAAAACCTAGCGGTTCGCTACCATCGGCATGGAGATCCCCACGAGGTTCTGCTTTTGGAGGAGATCGATCTTCCTGCAATTGGAGAGGGAGAGGTTCTGATTCAATTGCAGGCCGCAACGATTCATCCCTCCGATTATGGATTGATTCAAGGGTCCTACGGGAAGTTGCGTGAACTCCCCTCAATCGCCGGCAGGGAAGGCGTGGGAGAGGTCATTGAGGTTGGGTCCGGAGTCGATTCCAAAGTAAAGGGAAAACTTGTACTGATGCCCGAAGAGCTGGGAGTTTGGACTGAATATTCCAAAAGCAAGGCGGAGGATTTGCTCCTTCTTCCCTCCTTGGTGCCTCTTAACCAACTGGCGGTGTCAGCCCTGAATCCCTTGACGGCATGGCGCCTCTTGAATGATTTCGAATATTTGCGCGAAGGGGATTTTGTGATTCAAAATGCAGCCAATTCCGCCGTTGGTTTGTGCGTCATTCAGTTTGCCAAGAGAATCGGAGTGGAATGCATCAGTTTGGTTCGTACACCGGAGCGGATCAGGGACTTGGAGGAATTTGGGGCGGATTTCGTTTGTTTGGATGACGATGACGCGGTCGAAAGAGTGGTCGAACGGACCAATGGGAAAAAGTGTTCTTTGGCTCTGAATTCGGTGGGAGGAAGAAGTGCCCTGAGATTAGCCAAATGCCTTAGAGATGGTGGAGTCCACGTGACCTTTGGGGCGATGGACGGTTCTCCGGTACGTTTCCCGACTCGCAATTTGATCTTCGATGATCTTCGTTTTGTGGGATTTTGGCTTGATCGATGGAAAAGGAAGCAATCCCCGGCAGCTATACGTAAGACTCTGGAGGAAGTTCTTCAGCCTTTGGCTTTGGCGGAAATCAAGCATCCCATCGATCAGGTGTTTGCCCTGACGGAGTTTTCGCAAGCGCTCGAACGGAATGGGCAATCCCGTATGGGTAAGGTCTTGCTCGAGCGTACGAAAGGATTGTTGGCCAAGGATCCCCGGGATTCTACGGGAAAGGATCATCCCTGAACGCTCAGGAGGAAATTCTTTGAATGAGCGAAGGCAGGGAAAAATACTTTCCCGGACATTTGGTGTGGTTGCGATGTAGAATTTTGTGAGTGGTTACCTTATCGGCCCGGATTCCGCATCGTTTCATTAGGTATTTGCAAAGTCCTTCCAGGCTTTTCATTTGCTGCTTGGTGGGGGCTCTCAGTTCGAAATTTCCGATCAGGCAAATCCCAATGCTGGTTCGGTTGTAGGATTGGCTTTTCATATGGCCACCGTCCAATTGATCCTTCCACCTCCCACCCATGAAGATCTCTCCGTCGGTTGCCTTTCTGGAACCATTTGAGATTACGAAATGATAGGCTAGGCCATTTTTCATTCCGCGGGCCTTGTGAACGCGGTGCATGTTCATGGCATCATCGGTTGGGGTAGCCGAATGATGGATCACGATGCGTGTCCATTTTCCTGATTTCGGGCGAATCGCATCGAGAGATCTCCGAACGGTGGAAGAAAGTATTTGGGAGGCCGGTTTTGCGCTGCCGGCCTTAATGGGAATGATCAGTTTTTGTCCGACCCGGATGAGATCGGGCCGAGTGATTTTATTGACCAAAGTCAGAGTGGAAACCTTGACGCCAAACCGGGATGCGATTCCGCCCAGGCTGTCTCCCTTCTTCACTTCGTAGGTTACTTCACTTGCTCCGGAGGAAGGAATCTTAAGTTTCTTGCCCACGAAAAGAAGGTTGGGGTTGGCAATTCGATTGTGAGCCTGAAGGGCGCTGACGGAAACTCCGTATTTTCGGGCGATTCCACCAAGAGTCTCATTCGGTCGCACTTGATGGACGACCTCCGCCTGCATCGCTTCGCCAAAAGCGAGGGCAAGAATCATAAAAAGAAATTTCCTCATCTACCTTATTCATTTCTTTGACAAAGCGTAAATCTTGGCAACCCAGAATTTTGAATTTCAGGCAAGATTGGGGTTTAAGATTTTGCTCCTTTTCCAAAATCGCTTTAAAAGACCCTTATCATGAAATTAAAAACAAAGGCTTGGTTGGTGTCTCAGGGAATGCTTGTTCTCACTGCCGTTCTGATTCAGCTTACCTTTTACCGCGAGATCAAGTTCGGACCTCTTCTCGGGATGGAAAAACGCGGTTATTGGGAAATTATCTCCGAAACCGAACCGGAAATTCCTCCCTTTGTTTCGGAAAAAAAACTACCTCCGGAATTGTATGATGCCCGTCTGCCCCTGTCCGAGGAAGAAATCAAAGCCGCAAACCTAGGCGCCTATCGACTTTCCGCCAGACAGGAAGAGGGTTTGCGAATGGCGTTTGCCGGCGGTTGGATCGTCAATCTGATTTATTTTTTTGCCTACCACATATTGTTCGCCTATTTCAGTCGCGCTCTCGTCCAGGCAAGAAAGAGACGTGGTACTTGAAAAGTTTTTTCTTTTGGGTTGCTTTCGTTCGCAATCCTTTTTCGATAGAAGACTTGCCCTTCATGAATAAACGCTCTCCACAACACTCGAACCGCTTCCTTGCAATCGCATCTTTGGCTTTGACGTTGTCTACTTGGTCGGTCAGCGCTCAGTACCGGTCGAGTTACGAGTATTCGGACCCTCAAAAGGTCGTTCGTACGGAGAAACCCATTACCGATTACTTCGAATCAGTGGATGACAAGAGTTTCTACCAACAGCAACGCATTCACGGGATGAAGGGAGAAATCAACGATTACTCCAAGAGGCTCAACAACCTGCAAAACCGTTTTGATGAGATTTTTTACGGTCTATCGTCGAAAAAGTCTTTCAGCACACCTTTTGATCTGTCCGAGGAACCCCAACGACCCGATCCCAAGAGTTGGCTTGAGGAAAACCAAGAAACGTTGTTTCTCGAGGAGGGCAGTCCGGTTACGCCTTCCACTCGCGTGAATGAACCAGTCGCTGAAAAATCCAACCAATTGGCTTTCCAAGTGGAAGCGCCCGGTCGATTCACCGAAGAGAATGGGAGGACGAAAGCCCTTTTCGATCCAAAGGCGCTGAATGGGCGATCTTCCGGGCGTTATTTGATAATCAGTCCTGCAATCTCCTTCGTGAGCAAGATTCATCGTCCTAACCATGCTCTTCCCAAGACTCGGTACAAAAGGTACGATCCAGGCTTTGCCCTTAATCTTGCCGGAGGATGGGAGAAAAATGGATTCAAGTATGGGCTGGGAGGGTTGTTCAAAACCAACCGGCATCACGAATCTTCATGGGAAAGAAACCTATTCGTTTCTCCCGACAAGCATTATTTTCGAAAGAGTTCGCAAACCTTTGCGGGTTATTTTGACTTGGGCTATGAGGTTGGCTTCACCGAATCTTTGAGCGGTTATCTTGGTGCGGGACTTGGTTATTACCTCTCGCTTGTCGAAGATCCGAGAGAACGAAAGGATCATGGCTTTTTTGCAACCGGAGCGCTTGGATTGTCTTGGCGGGTTTCGGAATTGATTGCCCTGCGCCTGGGTTATCGATACCTGCATGAGGAAGAGGTGCCGGCTCACCTCGTTGATCTGGGCTTGGGCTTCCAATTCTAACGGTGGATGAATCCTGAGCGTGGGGCGGGTGAACGGAACCCGCATCAGCAGACTCTGTTAAGAAAAATACTGGTTTTTCCACTGGGGATGATCTATCGCTTGTGGATTCTTACAATCCGCATGCGCTACTCGGATCAAAAGGATCTGAAGGAAATGCAGAATTGGGATGGACCAGTGGTGATTACTCTTTGGCACAACCGTCTTTTTCTCGCCGGGGAGTGGGTTTTGCGTTTTCGCAAGAAGCGCGGTTGTTACGGGTTGATTAGTGGAAGTCGGGATGGAGCTTGGTTGCAAATCTTTTACGGATGGGTTGGGGTCAGGGCGATTCGCGGTTCGCGCAACCGGCGTGGGACCCAGGCGGTCCGGGAGATGGTCAAGGTACTGAGGGAGGGGCATGACGTCGGAATTACCCCTGATGGCTCTAGAGGCCCGTGCTACGAAGCAAAATCCGGAGCTTTGGCCGTAGCCAAATTGGCCAAGATTCCGATCCTTCTCTTATCCTTCGAATATTCCTCCTGTATCCGTTTGAAATCTTGGGATCGATTCGTTCTTCCTTATCCTTTTTCCTTGGTAAGAGTGACTACGCGCATTTTACATCACGACCAACTGTTTGCCGAAAGAAACTTGGATGAAGCAACCCAATTCGTGGAATCCGAATTGAATCGGATCACCATCGATTAGAAAATGATTGTCATACCCATTGAAAAAACTCGCAAGGAAAGGACGCGATCTTTTTTCTAATCTGCTTTTTATTTGAGCGCGATCCTCCAGACCGAATCCCTGACCAAGCGATTTTCCAAGACCTTGGCGGTGGATCAATTGAGCTTCTCGCTCGAGAGGGCTAGCATCACTGCCTTACTCGGAGGGAATGGGGCAGGTAAAACCACAACCTTATCGATGTTGTTGGGTCTGCTTGAACCTACCTCGGGTTCCATCCGTTTATTCGGACAAGACTTCATCCGAGACCGCTTTTCGGTTCTTGGTCGGATGAACTTCTCATCCCCTTACGTCGACCTGCCTCAAAGATTAACGGTTCGTGAAAACCTTATGGTGTACGCAAAGATGTACGGGGTTTTCAAACCGCGTGATCGAGTCGCGGAGGTCGCATCTTCTTTTCGTTTGGAAGCCTTGCTTGACCGTCGAATGAGAAAGTTGTCATCCGGTCAAAAGACTCGGGCTTCCCTGGCGAAAGCGATGATCAATAACCCCCAATTCTTACTCCTTGACGAGCCAACCGCCAGTCTGGACCCGGATACGACGGCTTGGATTCGTGATCTTCTTGGGCAGTACCGAAAAGAGAGAGGGACGACCATCCTGTTTGCCAGTCATGATATGCGGGAGGTCGAACTTTTGTGCGATGAGGCTCTCCTAATGAGGCAGGGCAAGTTGGTCGTCAAAGGTTCTCCCAAGTCTCTTGTGGAAAAATTCGAGAGGGATACTCTGGAAGAGGTTTTTCTACAAGTAAACCGAGAGGATGCTCCATGACGGTTCACTCGGATTCCTCTCTCAATCGCATCAGCGCTCTTTTCATTCGGTACTTTTACCTATTAAGGAGCAGTTGGCCTAGAATTATTGAAATCGCCTATTGGCCAACCATGCAAATGGTGGTGTGGGGTTTCGTTTCCAAACATTTCGCCCCGAGCAGCCCCGAGTTGACCGCGGGAGGTTTGCTTATCTCCGTGGTTCTGATTTGGGATACTCTGTTTCGTTCCCACATCAGTTACACTTTGGCATTCTTAGAGGAGATGTGGTCACGAAACTTGGGAAACCTGTTCGTTGCTCCACTTCGGCCTTGGGAACTGATCCTATCCTTGTCCTCCATCAGTATGATTCGAACTTTAATCGGTATGGTTCCCGCCGCGCTTCTTGCCATTCCCTTTTTTGGGGTTTCGGTGTTTGATATGGGGATACCTTTGGCCTTCTTCTTTTTCAATCTTGTCCTTACCGGTTGGGCGATTTCCCAATTCGTCACCGCAATCCTCATTCGTTACGGATTGGGAGCGGAGAGCCTTTCCTGGGTTCTTCCTTTCCTGATCGCTCCCTTTTCCTGCATCTACTATCCCTTGTCGACTTTGCCCGAATGGATGCGTCGCATAGCCGAGTTTTTGCCCACCACTTACGTCTTCGAAGGCATGCGGGCTTTGTTGCTGGATGGGGTATGGCGTAAGGATTTGCTCCTGCAAGCCTTTGGCTTGAACCTTGTTTACCTAACGATCGGGGTAGTGACTTTCTTGTTTTCCTTTCGGATTGCCCGGAAACACGGATTGCTCTTGCAATCCGGCGAGTAGCAAAATCATTTCCCGGTTTGCCAACTGCAAGGAATTTTGCAAGATACACACCTCACCTTCAATCGAATTTACAATGGCAAGAATCAATCAAAATTATGACAAATTGGCGGCGGGTTACCTCTTTCCCGAGATCGCTCGACGCACCAACGCCTTCCTCGAATCTAATCCGGGAACCGAGGTTTTGCGATTAGGCATCGGTGACACCACCGAACCAATCGTCTCCTCCGTTCTGAACGGTCTGCATCAAGGTGTGGACGAATTGGGTGGGGTCGAGACTTATTCGGGGTATGGCCCATCGGAGGGAATTACACCTCTTCGACAAGCCCTTGCCGACTTATATGCCGAGCGTGGACTGAGCCTGGATCCTTCCGAGTTTTTTGTAAGTGACGGGGCAAAATCCGATTCGGCTAACATTCAGGGAATTTTCTCCAATGACTGTGTTGTTGCGGTTCAGGATCCGGCCTATCCCGTCTACGTGGATAGCAACGTAATCGCCGGACGTACGGGAAGCGCATCGGATTCGGGTTACGATGGGTTGGTTTACATGCCATGCACCGAAGAAAACGGTTTCTTTCCCGAGTTGCCCACCGAAAAGGTTGATTTGATTTACTTATGCAGTCCAAACAATCCGACCGGGGCGGTCGCCACCAAGGAACAATTGAAAAGCTTCGTCGATTATGCCAATGAACGACGAGCGGTCATCTTTTACGATTCCGCCTATGCGGCCTTCATTACGGATCCCGAACTGCCTCGCTCGATTTATGAGATCGAAGGAGCGGACACCTGCGCCATCGAATTCAACAGTTTCTCCAAGACCGCCGGTTTCACCGGAGTGCGCTTGGCTTGGACGATCGTACCCAAAGCTTGCCTAACCGAGGATAGCGAAGCTGGGAAACTTCATGCTCTCTGGACTCGTCGTCAAAACACCTTTTTCAATGGGGCATCGAACGTCGTGCAGGCGGGAGGCGTTGCCGCTCTAAGTCCCGAAGGACGGAGGCAAACCGATCAACAAGTCTCCTTTTATCTGGAAAACGCCAAAATTATCAATGACGGTCTGCGTGCCCTAGGTATAACCACTTACGGTGGGGGGAATGCTCCATACGTGTGGCTGAAGACTCCCGGAGGCATGAGCTCTTGGGAATTTTTCGACAAGCTTTTGGGCGAGTGTCACGTGGTCGGAACACCCGGATCAGGATTCGGTCCTGCCGGCGAAGGGTTTTTCCGGTTGAGTGCATTCGGACATCGAGAAAACGTCGAGAAAGCGGTTTCTTCGATTACGGAAAACTTGGCTATCTGAAAATCCGAAGATTTCTTGATCGGTCTTAAAGGTAGCTCTGCCTGGTTGGCTTGATGACCAATTCGGGAACGTGAGCTCTGTTTGGAAGTTGGGTAAGGTTGACCACTACGGATGCCACGTCCTCAGGTTGCAGAATCGAAGCGCGGTGTTCGGGGCTCGGTGGACGGGTCCGCTGGTCAAGGATTTCCGTATTTACCTCTCCCGGATAGACGTTGGTGATGCGTATCCCATTCTCTCTTTCCTCTTCACCAACTCCAATTCCAAGAGCGGAAAGACCGAATTTGGACGCGTTGTATCCTATGCCCGCCAAGGGGGCTGAACGTTTCCCAGCGACCGAGTTTATGAGCACAACCAGACCCTCGCCTCTCGGTCTCATACGCTCCAAGGCCAAACGCAGGCAGTTGTACCCTCCGGTAAGGTTGATTTTCAAAAGTCGATCCCAGTCCTCTTCCTGCAATTCGAGCATGGTTCGTTTCGCGACGTTGATCCCAGCGGCATGGATCAGAACGTCTAGACTTCCGATTTCCCGATCGAACCATTGGAAGAGGTGGTCAAGGGATGACCGGTCTGTGACGTCGGCGGATTTGAATAAGATGGGGGGCGAACCTTTGGCCCCTTGGGCAACCTCGCTGAGTTTGTCCTCGCGACGGCCTGCAATGGCGACCGAAGCCCCAAGGGCGTTCATTGCTTGAGCGATGGCTTTTCCCATCCCGGAGCCACCGCCTACCACCAGGACTTTTCGCTGATTCAGATTTTGCGGATCTTTCATAATTGAGAATTGGTTTTTACCATCGATCGTAAGTCAGATCAGATGCCTTGGATGATAGGGGCGCCAAAACAAACCAGGCTTGCAAAAGTTATAAAATGGACAAATTTGAAAGTCATCACTTTTAAGAACTTCATATGGCTCAAGATAGCAAACACATATGGCAGGTCATTGGAAAAAAGGATTCCGGTGGGCTCTTCAGTCCTTCCTTTTCGTTATGACCGCTGCGATGGAAACGGACTAAACATACCGATCGATCTTTGATTGACCTTGGGCTTTCTTCTTTTCTACGATTGTAGGCAAGTGATCTATCCCTTCTTTCATTTTCTCGCCTTCCCAACAATTCTTGGGTAATTAGACGGATAAGCCAATCATGTTGATCTTAGCCGATGCAAGCCCCCCAACCGGTTCTTTTATCAGAGCTGTTATCGGGGTGGTTGGACTTCTTGCCTTGGCTTATTTTTTCAGCGAGGATCGAAAGAAGGTGAATTGGCGAGTGGTTGGCGGAGGCTTGGCTCTCCAATGCGCGATTGCCCTGGGAGTGCTAAGGCTCTCATGGATAGAGGCCTTTTTCGGATGGATTGCCGGTCTATTCGCAACCGCCTTGGATATTTCGGTACAGGCAGCCGGTTTCGTTTTCGGCCC
>TARA_B100000963_G_C22639261_1_pt1 | contig 10035 bp, 8 predicted proteins | sample TARA_B100000963 | Tara Oceans TARA_B100000963 (sample SAMEA2622097) | marine metagenome | biome: marine biome (ENVO:00000447); feature: surface water layer (ENVO:00002042); material: "saline water (ENVO:00002010), including plankton (ENVO:xxxxxxxx)" | depth 5 m | reverse complement strand
GCTGTTGGTAAAATCTTATAGTCTTTGCCATCCGTAAGCACGAATACAGAAAACTCTATACCCGTTAAAAACTCTTCGATAACTACGCGAGCACTGCTTTGGCCAAACTGTTGTTCTAAAATCATTTTGCCTAGACTCGTTTTTGCCTCGACCAGAGAATCCAAGATAAGCACACCTTTACCAGCAGCAAGGCCGTCAGCTTTGAGAACATAGGGTCCTTTTGCATGCTCTAAGTGCCGCATACCCTCTTCAATATTATCGGCAGTTACCTCCATGTAGGACGCCGTTGGTATGTTGTGACGACTCATAAACGCCTTTGCAAAGCCTTTACTTCCCTCCAATTGAGCCGCTGCCTGCGACGGACCAAATACAGGGATATTACGTTCGGCAAAAAAGTCATAGACTCCATTTACAAGAGGTTGTTCTGGCCCGACGCATATAAAGTCGATATTATTTCGCTCTACAACTTTTGCCAACCCTTCAAAATCAGTTGGTGGGCATTCTAAAGGCTCTCCTAACGAATGACTACCCGCGTTGCCAGGAGCGAGATAAAGCTTATCCAATCTGGGCGATAGACTAAAAGACCGCGCCAAAGCATGTTCTCGGCCTCCACTGCCTAGAAGTAAAACATTCATTTTTCTCATGCGTTTAAAGGTAGTGAAGTCCCTCTGTATTGAAGGCAGAATACTTTGGACAAGGGACAATAATGACGTATTTTTCCGTATTGAAAAAGACCTATGGCCGGATTTCTAGAAGGAGTATTCAACCTTTTTGGCAAAAAAAATGAGCGAGACCGTAAAGCCGTTCAGCCAAGAATAGACCTTATCAATGCCAATTATGCAGAGTATGTCCAGTTAAGTGACGAAGCATTGCGCAACAAAACCAGCGAGTTTCGAGAGCGCCTAGGTGAGCATTTATCAGGCATCAAAGCAGAAATTGCTGAATTGGATCAAAAGGTCATTCGAGAAGATCTTGATCTCGATGCCAAGGAGGAAATCTTTAAAACGATTGATGGCCTGAAAAAAAAGCAAGATGAATCCATTGAGGTTTTTCTAAAAGAAATTCTTCCAGAAGCATTTGCGGTGATGAAGGAAACGTCAAGGCGATTTTCTGAAGCCGACATGCTTCGTGTGAAAGCCACCGACTTGGACCGCGAATTGGCCATTGATGCTGACTACGTATCGATTCAAAATGACATGGCTGAGTACAAGACGTCGTGGGATGCAGCAGGCAGCATGATTGATTGGAAAATGGTCCACTATGACGTGCAGTTGCATGGTGGCATAGTCCTTCATGAAGGTAAGATTGCTGAAATGCAGACGGGTGAAGGCAAGACCCTTGTATCGACACTACCCGCCTACTTAAATGCCATTGCTGGTCTCGGCGTACACATTATTACAGTCAATAACTATCTAGCGCGTCGAGACTGCGAGTGGAATCGACCACTCTTTGCCTTTCTTGGGCTCACTGTCGACTGTATTGACCTCTATCGACCCCACTCACCCGAGCGAATACAAGCCTATAGGGCGGATATAACATATGGCACCAATAATGAGTTTGGTTTTGATTACCTGAGAGATAATATGGTCAATAGCACCAAGGAAATCATGCAAACCAAATTGCATTATGCTATGATTGATGAAGTCGACTCCGTTTTAGTTGACGATGCACGAACACCTCTTATTATCTCTGGACCTATCGGCAAAAGCAACGAACAGCAATTTCATGAGCTAAAACCACGTATTCAACGATTGATAGATGTCCAAAAGAAAGATGCTACTCAATACCTCACTTCGGCCAAGAAAAAAATTGCTGAAAGCAATACAGGGTACAAAGAAGGAGAGGGTGGATTTGAATTATTAAGAGCCTACCGCGCTTTTCCAAAGAATAAACCCCTCATTAAGTTCTTAAGTGAAGCAGGAAATCGACAAATTCTTCAAAAGACAGAAAACTTCTATCTCCAAGACCAGGCTAAAGAAATGCCGACTGTGGATGAAGCGCTCTACTTTATCATCGAAGAAAAACAAAACTCTATTGACTTAACGGATAAGGGAATAGATTTAATTACGGCTAATGGTGAAGACCGCGAATTTTTTGTACTTCCTGACGTGGGGGTCGAAATTGCAGAAATCGAACAGAAGAAACTTCCCCAAGAAGAAGAACTTAAGCAAAAAGACGAATTGATGTCCAACTTTGCCGTAAAATCTGAGCGCTTACACTCCATTAACCAACTCCTCAAAGCCTATGCCCTCTATGAGCGAGATGATCAATATGTGGTAATGGATGGAAAGGTGAAAATCGTAGATGAAAACACAGGGCGTATTATGGAAGGCCGTCGTTATTCCGACGGTCTACACCAAGCGATTGAGGCAAAGGAAAATGTCAAAGTAGAAGCTGCCACGCAGACTCGTGCAACCGTAACGCTCCAAAACTTCTTTCGAATGTATCACAAACTCTCAGGTATGACGGGAACAGCCATTACCGAGGCAGGAGAGTTTTGGGACATCTACAAGCTTGATGTGGTTGAGATTCCCACGAACAAGCCCATTATTCGAGATGACCGTAACGACCTAGTATATAAAACCGAGCGAGAAAAGTATAATGCGATTATAGAAGAAATCAAAGTGTTAACCGACCAAAAAAGACCTGTCCTAGTTGGCACAACTTCTGTAGAGATCTCGGAAAAACTTGCCCGCATGTTATCCCGGCAAAAAATCAAACACAATGTCCTTAACGCCAAGCAACACCAGCGAGAAGCGGAAGTAGTTGCTGAGGCGGGGAGACCTAGTGCAGTAACTATTGCGACTAACATGGCGGGTCGTGGAACCGATATCAAGCTATCCCAAGAGGTGCTTGATGCTGGAGGGCTGGCAATAATTGGTTCTGAACGACATGACTCTCGACGAGTTGACCGTCAGCTACGCGGACGAGCAGGAAGACAAGGAGATGCTGGTTCTTCGCAATTCTTTGTTTCCTTAGAGGACCGACTAATGAGGCTTTTTGGTTCTGAAAGAATCTCTAAGGTCATGGACCGCTTTGGATATGAAGAAGGAGAGGTTATCCAACACAACATGATTACCAAATCCATTGAGCGAGCACAACGCAAAGTGGAGGAGAACAATTTCGGCACCCGAAAGCGCTTGATTGAATACGACGATGTCATGAACCTACAGCGAGAGGTAATCTACACCAAACGACGAAATGCCCTTTTCGGCGATCGACTAAGTGTTGATATTTTAGATGCTTTCTACTCCTTAGCAGCCAACGCCATTCAACTGTATAAAGAAGAGGAATACAACGACTACGAAGGATTCAAGCTTTATTGCTTTAGAATGTTTGCCCTGAACCCCTCTGTAAGTGAATCTGAGTTTGAGTCAAGCAACAGTGAAGTGTTAATTGCCTCATTATTTGAGCAAATTACCGAACAATACAAGCGAAGAACAAGTCAGATTCGAGACAATGCGCTCCCAGTTCTTAGGCGTATCCATGCCGAACGAGGTGATACAGTCAAAAATGTTGTCTTTCCCGTTTCGGACGGACGACGACAAGCCCAAGTAACGCTAAAACTAGAAGAAGCGTTAGAAGGAAGTGGAAATGCTGTTATGACCGCTGTCGAACGCAGTATATCCCTTGCATTAATCGACGATAAATGGAAGGATCATCTAAGAACCATGGATGATCTAAAGCAGGAAGTTCGTACGGCATCTTATGAGCAAAAAGACCCTTTATTGGTCTACAAACAAGAGGCTTATCAGCTGTTTGAAAACCTGATCATTGATATTAATGAAAACCTCTGTAGCTTTCTTGCCAAAGTAAATATTGTCGCGAACCAAGAAGCTCAGCAGGCACAACAGGCTACACCTTCTGAAAAATTTACAGCCTCAAGGCCTAGCGAAGGAGGCAATGCCCCACAAAGGCGACAAGAAAAACCCAAGGCAACACCTGTTCGCGCAACAAAGAAAGTAGGGCGAAATGAACCTTGTCCCTGCGGTAGTGGAAAAAAATACAAACAATGTCATGGCATACAATCTTAATCCACAATGGCTTGTAAAACCAGCCTTTTGCTGTGTTTTTCTATGCCTAACCTCCTTACCTATCAGTGCACAGGTGGAGGGAGAAAGCACTGAACCATCGTTAACAGAATCATCAATAAATAATCCTCAAGAAGGCCCTCTTGATACAATTTCTTTTGATCATCGAATCATTAACGAGAAAACTAATACCTCAGTAACGTTCTACAACGATATACAATCCTATAGTGCAGGATTACGAGAGGTTACTCGGCGAACCAATTTGAGCCTTGGCTATAGAATACTCATTATATCCGATCGAAGCGATGCCATAGTTAGTCAAGTCATGAGTGAATTCTATCGATCCTTCCGAAACCTACCGACATACAAGGTATTTAACTCCCCTTACACTGAATTGAAAGTAGGTGACTTCTCCACTTATCTAGAAGCCTCTTATTGGGCCTATCAAATGAAAAGCGATTTCAGAGGTGCCTATGTAGTTCAGGAAATAGTCAACCGACGTAAAAAATGAAACTCCCCGCAGATATAATCAAGCACGCCATTGGCCACAGAAGACACTTTCACGAGAACCCTGAATTATCAGGAAAAGAAGAAAAAACGGCTGAATATATTCAATCATGCCTTGACAGGTGGGGTGTGGCCTATGAAAAAAATATCGGTGGCCATGGGATTGTTGCTTGGATTGGACCTGAAATTTCCGGTTGCCTTGCCCTTCGTGCGGATATGGATGCCTTACCAATCAGCGAGATAAACACGACTTCTTACCAGTCCAGTAACCATGGTGTTATGCATGCCTGTGGGCATGATGTACACATGGCTTGTTTATTGGGGGCCATTGAGGCTCTTCAAATCGGACAATCCCTTTCAAAAAGAGTATACTTTATCTTTCAGCCTCATGAAGAAGTCTTACCGGGGGGTGCTCAGTTGATGATTGACGAGGGACTCTTTGAGCGCTTTCCGATCGCGAAACTTATTGCCCTTCACGTAAGTCCAGAGCTGGAAGTTGGGATTATAGGGCACTGCTCCGGACCCTTTATGGCAGCATCGGATGAAATCCGTGTAACCTTTGAAGGCAAGGGAGGGCATGCCGCTCGGCCACACTTAACCAGCGACACTATTGCCATGGGCTCAAACTTTGTGGTCCAGTCGCAGCAAATTGTCTCTAGACTATCCAACCCGATAGAGCCTATATTATTTACCGTTGGAGTTTTTGAAGGTAAAGGAGCAACAAACATTATTCCCTCTGTAGTCATGCTAGAAGGAACACTGCGCACTATGAATGAGGCGCATCGGAAAGCTATGCACGACAAACTAGAAAGCTTAGCCAAACAAATCGCTTCATTTAATCAAGGGAATGCCACGCTAGACATACGCCATGGCTATCCCGTATTATTAAATGATGCTGCCTTAACCAAGGATGCCGTCCAAGCGCTTGAGTTGCATGGTATATCGTGTCAAGAAATACCTATGCGAATGACCTCTGAGGACTTTGCCAGATATGGTCAAGACGGTAAGCCCTTAACCTTTCTCCGCCTTGGAACCGGGAATCCAAACAAGTCCGGTCTGCACCGCCCTGACTTCGACATCCACGAAGGTGCGATTGCCCATGGAGTAAAGGCACTTGTCGTTCTAACACAAACCTTGCATTAGTATTAATTTCACTTACTTTGTACGACTATGGCTGATAATATCTTTCCTATCTACGATCAACTTGTTTCAAGACAAGAAAAGGAGGATTTTCTTAACCAACAAGGCGTTGTTTTTTGGCTAACTGGCCTATCGGGTTCGGGCAAAAGCACCATGGCGAAACAATTGGAGCGTCAATTATTTAATGAAGGCTTTGTGGTGCAAGTTTTAGATGGCGACAATGTTCGCTCTGGAATCAATAATAATCTAGGGTTTAGTGAAGACGATCGAAAAGAAAATATTCGGCGCATTGCAGAAGTAGCAAAGTTATTCAGTACGTCTGGAGTGGTAACCATTTGCAGTTTTGTCAGTCCAAAAAATGATCTGAGAGAAATGGCTCAGCGCATTATAGGTGATGAATTTCACTTAGTCTACATATCATCGAGCCTAAAAAAATGTGAAGAGCGTGATGTCAAGGGGCTTTATGCCAAAGCCCGGAAGGGAGAAATTAAAAATTTCACGGGTATCGATGCACCATTTGATATTCCAATTACTCCTCACCTGACGCTTGATACCGAAAAGGATACAATAGAAGATTCCACGGCATCGCTTTATCACTATGCCATTAAGCATATTAAAAAATCGTAATTATGGGATACAGCATTAACCATCTTCGTGAATTAGAATCGGAGGCCATATATGTGCTTCGAGAGGTTGCTGCACAATTTGAAAACCCTTGTATTCTATTCTCGGGCGGAAAGGATTCTATACTTCTGACACACCTTGCAAAAAAGGCATTTTATCCAGCTAAGATTCCCTTTCCATTAGTCCATATTGATACGGGACACAACTTTCAGGAAACGCTGACGTTTAGGGATGACCTTGCAAAAAAATTGCAAGCAAAGCTAATCATTGGAAGTGTTCAATCCATGATTGACAGCGGAATGGCCCATGAAGAAACAGGAGCCAACGCCTCGCGAAATATTGCACAAATACCCACTTTGCTCGATACTATCGAAAAGCACAAATTTGATGCCTTGATGGGAGGTGCTCGACGTGATGAGGAAAAGGCAAGAGCAAAGGAGCGTTTCTTCTCTCACCGTGACGAATTCAGCCAATGGGACCCCAAAAATCAGAGACCAGAGTTATGGAATCTTTACAATGGGAAAAAGCACCATGGAGAACACTTCCGAGTATTCCCAATTAGTAATTGGACAGAACTCGACGTTTGGCAATATATTGGAATGGAAAATATCGCCTTGCCCACCTTGTATTATGCGCACAAACGCAGAATTTTCGAACGTGATGGAGTTATTTTGTCTGAATCACCCTTTATTACTCTACGTGAAGGAGAAGAAATTCGCGAAGAAATCGTTCGCTTTAGAACAATGGGAGATGCCACCATAACAGGCGCCTACAGATCGGATGCCGATACAATTGATAAGATTATCCAAGAAGTAGCCGCGGCACGATCTACTGAGCGAGGTAGTCGCGCTGATGATAAACGATCAGAAACAGCGATGGAGGATCGAAAAAAAGAAGGATACTTTTAAACCCCAAAGATTATGTCAAACAATACCTTTGATAGTGCATCATATATGAGCATGGAACTGCTTCGATTCACGACAGCAGGCAGTGTCGATGATGGAAAATCCACCTTGATTGGGAGGTTGCTCTATGATAGCAAGTCGATTTTTGAGGATCAAATGGAAGCTGTAAAAGCTTCGAGTGAAAAACGCGGAGATGACCACATCAACCTAGCTCTAGTTACGGACGGACTAAAGTCTGAGCGAGAGCAGGGAATCACCATTGATGTAGCCTATCGTTACTTTGCTACGCCAAAGAGAAAATTCATTATCGCAGATACTCCTGGCCACATTCAATACACTCGAAATATGGTCACAGGTGCATCTACAGCAAACCTTGCCATCATCTTGGTCGATGCGCGAAAAGGAATAATTGAACAGACCAAACGGCACTCCCTTATCGCCTCTTTGTTGGGCATTCCACACGTTACTATCTGCATCAATAAGATGGACCTAGTAGAATACGATCAGGCTACCTATGAAAGTATAAAGGCCGATTACAAGAGATTTGCAAGTAGACTGCACGTGAAAGATGTGACCTTTATTCCTATATCAGCACTGCATGGTGACAATGTAGTCCATGCCTCAGACAAAATGCCTTGGTACAATGGCACAACCCTTATGTATTACCTAGAGAATGTGCATATTGCAAATGACCGTAATTATATTGATGGGCGATTCCCAGTGCAAACGGTTATCCGTCCCCAATCTGATGCATTTCACGATTTTAGAGGTTATGCGGGAAGAGTTTCTGGAGGCGTGTTTCGTGCAGGTGATGAGGTAAAGGCCTGGCCTTCTGGATTTACCACAAAGATTAAGTCCATACACTGCGATAACCAAGAAGTAGAAGAGGCCTTTGACCCAATGTCTATTGTCATGACTTTAGAAGACGAAATTGACATTAGTCGAGGTGATATGATCACGCGCTCGAACAACAAGCCTACAACAGGGCAAGACATCGATGCTATGATTTGTTGGATGGACGATAGCAAATCGTTACAACTTGGTGGTAAGTACACCTTAATTCATACCACAAAACAATGCCGATGCATAGTCAAATCCATAGAGTACAGAATGGATATAAACACGCTTTCTAAGGATCAGGAGAACCGCACAATAAGTCTAAATGATATAGGAAGAGTTAAACTCCGCACCACCGTGCCTTTATTTTACGATATATATTCGAGAAACCGAGTAACAGGAAGTTTCATTTTAGTTGACGAGGGAAGCAATGTGACCGTCGGGGCCTGTATGATAAGAAGTTAGTCAAGCAAAAACTGAATCCTTATGGAAGTCAAAGAAATAACCGTTGAGACACTACAAGAATGGCGCAATACCGGCAAAGAACACCAACTCATTGATGTCAGAGAATCCTATGAGATTGAAATTGTCGAAATCCAAGGCCAACACATTCCCCTTGACGAACTTCCTAACCAGTTGGATACTATACGAAATGATATTGACGTAGTAATTCATTGCAGATCAGGCGCCCGAAGTGCCCGTGCCGTCCAGTACATCATGTCAAATCGACCCGAAATCACCAAAATTTACAATCTTGCAGGAGGCATTCTTGCTTGGGCTGATAAAATTGACATGAGCTTAGAAAAGTACTGATATAATCCGCTGGTAAATCGCGTACCTTGTAGGCGGTTTATGGATGCTCAAACTACTCAATCTTATTCGAAACCTCTTTACATTCTGGGGCCATGTTCTGTCGAAAACAGAGCACAAATGCTAGGCACAGCACGTAAATTAAAACAACACATCCAACACCCTTTCTTGCTCCGCGGTGGTCTCTGGAAGCCACGAACTCGGCCGGGTGCCTTTGAAGGGCTTGGAAAACAAGGTATAGATTACCTCATAGAAGCCGCAAAAGATATTGGAGTTGATCCAATTACAGAAGTAGCAAGAGCAAGCCACGTTGAGTCTTGTTTACAAGAAGGCTTTAGACATCTATGGATTGGCGCACGTACGACGGTAAACCCCTTTTTGATTGATGAATTATCTGAGGCGTTACGCGGAACAGAGGTTATGATATTTATCAAAAACCCTGTAAATCGAGATGTTGGCCTATGGATCGGTGCTATAGAGCGATTAGAACGAGCTGGATGTTCCACCCTTTATGCAATTCATCGCGGGTTCTCCGCCATCGACAATACTGCCTACCGGAACCCTCCGTACTGGCAACTTTCCCTAGAATTTCAGCGTCAACGACCTGATATTCCGATGATAGGCGATCCAAGCCACATGGGTGGTAAAAGAGACCTCCTCGATGAACTCAGCCAACAAATGGGACAATTGGGTTATCAAGGGTTGATGGTCGAAAGCCATATCGAGCCAGACCAAGCGTTAACCGATGCCGCACAGCAGGTAACTCCTCGTCACCTTGCTAGCATTCTACAGCAAGTGCAGTGGTCTGACCTTCATCCCAAAGAAGGGTATTCCGATGACTATATCAATAACCAGCGGCATGCTATCGACTCCTTGGACAAAGAAATCTTACTTCTAATTCAAGAGCGAATGAACATCGCCCATGATATTGGCGTTTACAAGCAAGAAGAAAATCTTGCAATTTATCAGCCAGAACGATGGGAAAATACACTTACTTTAGCCTTGGAAAGGGGGCAGCAATTGGGGTTGTCTAAAGCCTTTATTATGGAGCTTTTCCAAAGCCTACATGCTGAAAGCATACAGCATCAGTTTATCAATAAAAACAAACAATGAGCACTAAAACTTCAAGAACTGTAACCGCACCCAGAGGAACTACCCTCCACTGTAAAGGATGGGCCCAA
>TARA_B100000963_G_scaffold161220_1_pt1 | contig 10038 bp, 3 predicted proteins | sample TARA_B100000963 | Tara Oceans TARA_B100000963 (sample SAMEA2622097) | marine metagenome | biome: marine biome (ENVO:00000447); feature: surface water layer (ENVO:00002042); material: "saline water (ENVO:00002010), including plankton (ENVO:xxxxxxxx)" | depth 5 m | reverse complement strand
ACACAATTTTCACACCAAGTGGCAGTAAAATCTTCTGCGATGGCTGGTAATGAACTAATTTCGGCAGATTGAGTAGACTGGTTGGCTACTGCTGAGTGTTGCCCACCGAACACCGGGCCGTTATTGCTTTCAACAGCAGGTAATGCAACAGAGTTAGACATTGACATCATGGCAAAAAGGAATGTCACTAGTAGAGGTAAGGCTCTTCGCATAGATTGCCTATCATGACAGTTAATTTGAATGCATCTGATGTTTGTTTACCGGAGAAAAACCTACATTTTGCCCATTCTTCGTGATAGTCTTCAATAACTATCGATAATCTGGTCAATGCTACGGGGGATTGTTGATGGTTAATTCGACTAGCTTTGATATCGGCGAGTCAGGTTGCAATGCCAGGCATACGTTGCACAAATCTGATTTGATACGGCAATTAAGTGCGGATTTACGCGTTAACGATAGCAATTTTCAACTGTTAGGGCGTCAACTATGGCAGCAATACGCAACATGGAGGTCATGCTGTGGACGCAATTAATGAAACAGCATCTATGCTATCAGTCGAACCCACACCAAGCGGGCAGTTGATGCCTGAATGGTTGTTTAATGATTTAATCTCTAAATTCGATGATGATAAATTAATCATTTATCCTTCCGAGGCAACCAGGAAAACAAGCTTGGATAGACTTTCAGAATATATTTCATCAATTGATACCTCGAAGCATTTGACACTAAAGCGTCTGTTTAGTTCACTTTTTCTTGATCTGCGGTTGCCCATTGTGATGGATAATGATGCACTATTATTCTCCCTAGTGCATCAATTAACGGTTCAGTATGCTAATGACGGGCGCTTCCCCTTGATGTTCACTCCCATTGAAGGTCGTAAATGGAGCGAATATAAGACTGAGAGGCTGTCACAACTTCATAAAGAGTTGAGCGAATTAAAGACGCCCTGGACCTGGGACAATGATCCGGGAGTAAACGAATTTCGCAGTCTACTTCTAAATCTTGAGAAGAAGACTAAGAAAACGCATCCACAACTTATGAAATCTCATTTGCTAAACAGGCTGAAGTCTTCAACAGAAGTCCCATTCACCCTTAAGGGCTTGAATGGTATAGTTATGTTAGACCACTGTCCCGAATTTAGTGAGATGGATCGCGCGTTACTGGACCTAATTTCGAAAATTACTCCTATTCATCAATTATGTTTTCCGGGATCGTTCCGTCTAGGTTTTCATGGCGCCTATATCGCGGATGTAGAATGGTGTACTGAGGGGACACTACCTGAGTGGTTACCACCACACAAGATATGCAATACAACTGAAGAGTTTGAGTGGAAGTCAGCTACCGCAATCCAGCAATCAACTAGTTGGCACAGGATTTCTCTTGAGCGAAAAGAACACCATATTTCATCAACTATCGAGTTAGTTAGCGATTATTTAGAAACCAATCAAGGTAAGATAATTATTGTTGATGGAGCAGCTGAGACTAAGGTCAATTTCTGGGCAACAAGATTACAAGAGTTAGGATTGATATGCAATCTGCAATCGAATAACTTACGAGAACAGTCATCAATCGCGGGACTCATCAATGCATTAAATATCGGCGAAGGGCTTGAGTCTTGGTCTTTTAGCAAACTTAGGCGACTTATTGGAAATACTAGTTTTCCTATTGAATTTTCCCAATTATCCAATCTTGTTCATCCGACAAATCCGGATTGGAAACCCAAACCTCACTTAGACATCTTACAGAATATCTCCCTAAACTTCCATGTCTTGGGTGGGCCAGGGGCCCTAGAGCGATGGTCCTACACACTATCCATTGCCAAACCGAACCTTGGAAGCGATATTGCAGTCATGAGTCAAAAATTTGAAGAAACACAATGGTGGTTAGCAAATATATTGAGGATTTGGGCACCGCTCTGCCGAGAATCTGCCGAGTTAGCAGGAAAAGAGTGTATTGGCTGTTCGTCTTCTGTTAATTTACCTTTGATTGAACCAATAAAGACAGGTACAGAATGGCTAAATATGATTTTTCAATCGCTTGACTTCACTAAACTAGTACCGCATGAATTTAGATACTCTAGAGCGATTCCAGCGCTTCAAATTGTATATGAGGGGCATCATCGAATTATGGCCCAACTCCATCAACTTAAGTTCAACCAGCCGACAAAATATAGTGATTTCATTAGTCACATCTTGCGGATAATTAACCAAACCGAACTACCTAAATCAAGGTCAGAATCGAAGAATATCACTATCTTGACTCCTGATGAGGCGTTTGGATTGGAAGCAGACCTAATCATCTTAGCAGGCGTGGATGCAGATTCATGGTCGATGAAGGCACCAAAGATTCCCTGGCTGGATACCGAGTCGAGATTAAAATTGGGGATTCTTAACCAAGATATTGAGATTCGCAGAGCAAGGCACCAGCTCAAACATCTGCTTAATGCCTCAAAAACAGTGGTTGTGCTGGATACATCATTAGATGAGGCATTTGGACCTTGCGCCCCATTGGCAGAATTTTTACAACACCAAAAGAACATCAATCAATTTCAGGTGTTGAACGAAATACCCTCTTTCATCAATCCACAAAACTATGATTTGGATAATCTAGATAGGCCTTGGGACATATCAGTAACGGATAATAAGTCCAAACAAAATTGCCTTACTCCTAGGCCATTTTCTATGATTATGTCAAGCAGCGGCGCAATAGGTAGTCGTTCAGGCAACAGGGGTAGGGATCAGATACAGAGAGCAGGTCTCAAGTTGTCTAACAACCAAGCGATCAGCATTGCGCCAATTTCTTTGAGCAACCTAGCGAAATCTAACGAATTTGAAATCTTCAATGATCGGCTGAAGCGCCAACCGAGTCACAAAACACTTGAGCGAGGTGAATATCTGAGTTGGGAATCAAGAGAACATCTCGTTTCGGTTGACAACTTGATATTAAGGCCCTCAAGGTCACAAGCCGAAATGGTTACTGTGGATGCTGAAATTTGGCCGCATCTCGGCAAAAGAGGTGCTAAATCAACCAGCCCGGCAATCGATCCAAGGCCGCTACCCCCATTTGACTCTGGAAGCGAAGTTTTTCAATCGATAACCGGAATTACTTCACAACAACTCAAACAGAAATTCTGGTCTGCAAGCAGAATACAATCATGGTTGCGATGCCCGAGGGGTGCTTGGCTTGAAAAGCACTTGTTAGCGAATCAGCCGGAGGACTCCAGTGAGGATGTTGATGGTAGAACGCGCGGACTACTTGTCCATGAAATCATTGCTCACATCTTACAACAACACGGCGTAACTGAAGGAACCGAGATAGTATCTTCACCAAAACCACTCTGTGAGGGAGAATTGGATTCGTTGGAAAAGTTGTGGCTCAGTGCGTTAGAATTTATTGAGCAAAATGCACCATGGCTATCCCGTAAAAATGCCGTAGCACATCATAGGTGCAGAGACATGCTGGGCATTGACTCAGAACTCTGGCAACAGCATCTCGCCTCGGAAATAAATCTGCAACCCATTGGTAGAATCGGCAGGATGCTTGAGTCTGAGTTAGCACTTGAGAATAGCGCGCCCATAGCGTGTGAATGGAATTTGAATGATGGCAATAATGTCTGTGTAATTACGACTAAAGGTGACAAAGAGACTGATTTTTCATTTAACTTATCTGGCCGGATAGATCGAGTAGATGTTGTATTTGTTCCCGACGAAATAAAACAACAGGCTGCTGCTGACGGTGTTTATTCGGATAACCAGAGATGGATCATAATCAGGGATTTGAAGAATATTGACGGACCGAAAAAAGATAAACAGGGTAGCCGGCATAGAACTGCGATATTTGATGAAGTTCAACTGGCACTATATGCAAAAGCGTGGGAAAACGCCCACCCAGATGATGTGGTAATCGGTGTTGGGATTAGTGAGGTGGGCGAACAGACTCATCATTATGTCGAAGTAGATAGTACTGCCATGAAGTATCTTAGACTTGCTAAGATAGGCATCATTACTAATTACACTGCTAATCATTTCACGTCATCCCAAGATAACTCAGAATCCGAGGTTAGCGGCTTTAGGTCATGGATCGAAGAGAGAATTCAAACCTCTGCAAGGGCGATTATCTCGGCGGAGGAAGGTAATTTTCATCCAACACCTTGCCAGCAATGCTACTATTGTCGGTCTAGTGGAATGAGTCCTTCAGCAATGCTTGGAGGTGGACACCAATGATTAGATTCAACGATAGTCAAATCCTTGGTTTAGATTTAGACAAGCACATTGCTCTCGATGCCGGTGCCGGTACGGGAAAAACAACAGTCATGGCTGAACGATATGTCCAACATCTCATCACCCCTGAACAGAGATCGCGCCTCCTACTGCCCAATGGTCCTCGAAAGCCGTTATACGGTCACGGCGCACTGAGGGCCCCCGCTCGTGAAAGAACTGATTTGACAGAATGGCAGGGACTACTGCCTAGTGAAGTAGTAGCGATAACCTTCACCAAGAAAGCGGCAGCGGAGCTAAAATCACGAATAAGGTCGAGATTAGAAGCGACGCGCGCCCTACCGACATCAGGAAACAAAGGCGTATTCGATCCAAGGATCCGACATTCTGGTGATATCGAGATGCTATTATCTTCCTTGGATGAAGCACCAATTTCTACAATCGACGCATTCTTGCTACAATTGGTCTCGCCAAACGTAGACTTAGTTTCAATTAACCCTAGCAAAGAACAAATCTCTGAGGTTAGGTCACCACTCTTGATTCAGGAAACAATTCACTCGTCATGGCGAATAAGGTCGAATAGCGACGCTATTGAAGCAGGTGTACGGGGCGATATAACCAGGTTCATCGAATCTCGGAATCGGCTGGCAATACTGGTCGGAGGTCAGGCACGCGCCGAGGTAATACTTACTGGAATGTTGACCAAATCATTATTTGTTGAGGAATCTAAAAGAGCGATGAAGAAACGTTCTAGAGAAAAAGGTATGCAGTGGAATCAGTCAAAGCCACTAGATACAGAAATTCTACTTGATATGTTTCTTGAACCTGCGGCAGATATCATCGATATATTTGCCGATAAGTTGCATGTAGAATTAAATTCTTGGGTTGATCAAATATTAGCTGAAGCAAAGGCATTAGTTCAAATGTGCGAAGTCGAGCAAGGGACCGCCAACACTCGCTTTAATCAGTTGGTGGACCTTGCTAGAAATTCCTATCCAACAGATGCAAAAGGCAAGCTGCAATGGGTTTGGTTGGTGGCATTGGCATCGTCAAGTTACTCATCACTGTTGAAAAATGATATGACGTTCTTTCCGAAGGGCTGCTTACCGCAAAAAAATCATTGTAATGGGTGGATGCCGGGCTTGTTTTCTAAATCGAAGGTGAGAGGAATTCCTACCGCGGTCAAAACAGCCATTTACGAGCAACTCAAAGTGATAGGCCAGAGTATGAATCAGGCCCTTACCAGTAAGGAAGGAAGATTGTTGAGAATTCTAGGTCGAAGTTCCTATCTATTGAGCCCAATATCGCCGCTTCAGTTTATGGATTTAGATTGTGAATTAAGAACGCAAGAAATAAACGAACAATTACCCGATATTGCCCCATCTGGTAAACTGTCCATTTCGAGGGAACTCCAATCAATGATTCTCTCTGATCTGCTAGTTGTTCACTCTGGTTGTCAAGATATATTGCGATTAAAGAAATCAAACGAAGGAGTTCACGATTTTGACGACATTCAGAGGTTAGCAGCGGACTTGTTGCTAGCTAGGTGCCCTGATATTGTTCGATATGACTACCCACGGAGTGTTGTAGAGGCATTGGACAATCTGGGCGAGGAACCTTGGCTAGATTTACACATAAAATCGGCATTACAACTTGCTCAGGAATTTCCCAAATGCTATGTGGATCTACAACATAGATTTTCTGTTTTACAGACAATACGTAGAAGGTTCGGCGCATTCATCATCGATGAATATCAAGACACTAATCCTGCTCATTTCAGGCTTCTTGCTAGGTTGTGGGGGCGCAGAATGCGTCAAAGTGATGACCCCAAACCACCATTGGGGCCATGGGATCCAACAATTTGTATCGTTGGTGATATGAAACAAAGCATTTACCGTTTCAGACAGGCAGAAGTTACTGTAATGCAAAGGACGGTTGATAACATTAAGTTAGTCAACCAAATTGAGATGTCTGAGCCACGTTTACAGCATCTGAAAAAGGTAGATTACGGAAGAGACCCACGACCTGTTGGTGCTGGTGGCGAGATTGGTTCGTTCTCTAACCAACATACCACAGAATTAGGTGGCGGGAAGTCATTACCATGGCGCCACATCCCCGTAGGTTTCGAGGATTCTCCAAAAAACCTCAAGCAATATGTTCCAGTATCTAAAGAAAGACTGAAGAACCGAAACCTTGGACATATCGATTTAACCTCCAACCATCGAACCTTGCATAACCTAATGGAAACAATGAATGGTATTTTCACCGATGTTTTTGATACAAGACACCACATACTGCCGGGCGATTGGCACGCTAAAGCTCAAGATTTGCGTCCATTTAGGGATGACAAAAGCGATGGCCAACTTGAATGGCTCATTCCGTTGCAATCGTCAAGAGATTCGCCACTCCTCGACTTGAGCGAACCAAACAATGCATTTTCGGACCCAAATTCAAAAAGTATTCATCTAGAACATGAATTAATTGCCCTCAGACTACATAGCCTACTGCACAATAAGCAAACTAAATTATGGAGCGCTGAGGCGGCAAAATTTATTGAAATAGGGGACTCTGGTGACGATTATCTTCCAAAAGACATCACAATTTTGGTACACTCTAGAAAACATATTTCTGATTTGTTGCGACGACTAGAGGCACGCGGCATTCCGGTTATTTCAGACCGGCAGGGTGAACTGTTGAATCGGCCAGTTGTCAGTTCATTGATGGCTGTTCTCAATTTAGTAGCCCACCCAAACTCTAAGTTCGCTGCAGTTTCATTTGCGCGTTCACCAGTATCAGGTTTAAACGATCATCAGATACACGATATTTTCGCCAATATCAAGCATTCTGATAATTGGTGGCCAATTATCGAACGAGGCATCCCAGATGAACGTGGTCGAATTTTGGTTAACCATCTCAGTTCGCTGGCTGCTAAGGGGGCAGTTCACGAGATATTTGACATTGTTTTAGATCATTCAGATCTTTTAATGGCATACCCAGATGATACGGCTAGACAAAATGCTGAGCTATGGTGTTCTTTGGTTTATGATATAGGTTGTGAGTATGGCCATGAAGCGACTGAGATTTATTCACATCTGCAATCACTGCAGAAATTAGGCAATAAGGGCCCTCAATCAATTACTGTCCCTTCTGGTGGTGCGGTGAAAATAATGACTATTCATGGTGCTAAAGGACTACAATCCAAGGTCGTAGTTGTTTCGGGTTTATTCCACGCCGGGAAAGCCGACTCATCATTATCCTCAAGAAATAATGTGCTTGTTACTCCAGAAGTAGTCGCTGGAAGAATAAATCCATGGTCATCTAGGGACCGTCCATATGATGGATTGTGGGATTTTGCTAAAAATATCGACTCTGCCCAACGTCAAGCAGAAAGGCGAAGAGAATTTTATGTGGCATTAACGCGGGTTGAGGATCGTTTAATTTTAGTAGGCTCGCCAAATACTAATTGTTCAATTGATAAATCAGACAACAGCCTGTGTTTCAAAAGTAAGCCATCAAAGAACACCATGGGGGCTATGTTGTTGGATGGTTTGAGAAGCATGTCTCATACCAACCGGATTGAGAACTCACCGTGGTTGTTACCAAATGATTCATTCGATGAGCCGTTGTCTCCATATCAAGAAGTTGTAGTAAAATTAGATCCATATTCACTACATCAAGATGCCAAGTTAGGAGGAAAATGCACGAAATCAATTAGAATTTATCACGCTGCTGAATGCTTTGAGTCAAGTCACCAATTAACTCCGCTTACCAAGTGGCTAAATATTGAATCGCATGCTACTCAAGCACTTAGTAAATACAATAGCAAGGCGCCTGACCACCAGCCGACACTCTCAGTAAGCCACAAGGTAAAATTAAGCCCTAATGATTTAGATTCAAGTTTCGACTGCAAACGCGGTTACTGGGTATCAGAAATCAAGGGATGGCTTCCCGAGATGCTGCGACTTAGAGAATTAGATGTTGCTGATGATATATCACAGGATTTATTCTGTGAGCCGCGGTTATTTGGAACACTAATGCATAGATTACTAGAATTAGGTTTACAAAATCCCTTCCAGAGAACTCAACTGGCTGTTTTACCTTTGCCGAAGACATGGCAAACTGACAATAAAAATGAGTTACTAGATAAGAGTCTAGTTGAGGAAGTATTGCAAGAAGAGGGCATCTCACTGTTAGCTGAAGGATTTGATAAGAAAAGAGCAATTGCGATGAGAGACCGCTTATTACATCTCGCAGAGTTAGTCAATGCTGGGCTAATTGGTAAATACTGTTTAGGACAAACGCATCACGGGCGGACACCAGAGGCACTGAGGACTGAGTTGCCGTTTTTCTTTAAACACAGGATAGAGTTGTTAGACATTCATCGACTGGGTTTCTCCATTCATGGTGCAAGAAAATTAGCCAAAGTGGCAAACATTGAGATAAATTTCGATGGCAGAGCCGATTTAGTCTTGGCCTTCAGAGATTCGAAAAATCATGGATATCTGCAGGTAGTCGATTTAAAGACGACAGGGTGTAGGGGTGATTTTGCTCCCGGAGACCCTGATGCAGGCTCAAGTTTGCAATCTGTCGTTGGTGATCCACTTGATAAATATCCTCAGACCGCTGCTGAGCGAGACATTCTCGATAAACATAAACTGCAATTAACACTATATTCTATGGCACTTGAGGCGATTGAATCTGATAAACCAATTACTGAGAGGCGAGGAATTTTACCTCCGGCGATTTTGATTGCCGCCTCAGGTAGGTCTGTCGAACTGACGCATGATGAGTTTGCATCAGCGAAACAAGATTTGTTGCAACATCTGGAATGGATTGCTGAACTTTCTGCTGAACCATCAATCGTTGAAGAACCGTCGAATTGCTCATCTGAGGGCGGAAAGCGATGTTTCACTTGCGAAGCCATTGATTCGCTTGTGAACAAGCCGGGTTAGCTTGGTTTTTGACCAGCAATTATCAATGTTACAGGATTTTCCCGCCCGGCTTGCCAATGCTTGATATTAGTGAAACCGGCACCCTTCCACGCCTCTAACCATTGGTCTATGCTAAGAGTAGTCATCTCAACCCCAACATGTTCGGGCCAGTCCAAACTTGCTTTATGCTCAAGATAATGATCGACGCCGATTACCGCCCAACCACCTGAATTTAGCCACTGCTCACAGAATACCTTCAACATATTCTGGGGATTTTTTAGGTAGTAGAGGAACTCCATTGAATGTATAACATCGAATTTTCTGCTGGATTGATATTCGGGTAACTTGCAGAGGAAGTAGTTGCCATTTTGGTCAATATTTTTCGCCTTTTCAATCATCGCAGCCGCGCCATCAATTCCTTCAGCATATTCGCACCTTTGATGTTCATTCAGCAGGCGGACCACCCAGCCGTTTCCACATCCAACATCGACTGCGGAGAAATTACGTTGCATTTGTTCGGTTTTCTCGAAGATGAAACTTAACATTTGATTTACCGCAAAAGCGTGCCCTATTTCCATCCCTTCATCTTTACCATTCAACGCCCAGTCATGGAATACATCAGTTGCAGGTCGCTTTGCCATGCATATCGGTGGTGTTATCACTCAATAAATCGTCGCTTTCCCCTAGTAAACCAAGTGAACATTACAAGCAGCACTCAGACTTATGACGCCGGGAGGGCCGCTCCATGTCATCCATGTCTCATAACCAGAAAGCAACACTGAGTCAGCATTTTCCTTAGTAACTCCGTTTGCAGCTTGAGAACCGGTTGAACAGTAGACATCTTTTGCTCCCTCAGTAACCACTTGCATCAACTCTACAATCTTGCCATT
>TARA_B100000963_G_scaffold321251_1_pt1 | contig 10053 bp, 11 predicted proteins | sample TARA_B100000963 | Tara Oceans TARA_B100000963 (sample SAMEA2622097) | marine metagenome | biome: marine biome (ENVO:00000447); feature: surface water layer (ENVO:00002042); material: "saline water (ENVO:00002010), including plankton (ENVO:xxxxxxxx)" | depth 5 m | reverse complement strand
TTCGCACAAAAGTGGTTCGAGACGGTCAAAGGCGCAGATGAACCTCAATTTTTGGTGTTTTGCTGAGATTTTAGACCGTTGTACATCTAAATCGTGAAATGTAATTTCGCTGGCATGCCACAAACTACCGATGTCTCGAGCCGCCCTGGCCAACACAAAATTGAATTGAAAGCGGTTAAGGATGCCCAAGGCTTAGCCGCTTCCCCGCAATTGCCAGAGGAAGTTAAGAATTACATGATTGACATAGATGGGACAATCACCGAGGACGTTCCCAATGAAGAACCGGAACGCATGGCGACTTGTTCGCCTTTCCCTGACGCTTTGAAAACGTTGAACAAATGGTATGAAGAGGGCCACATTATCACCTTTTTTACTTCAAGAACGGAAAGTCACCGTGCGGTGACTGAGGATTGGCTTTGCAGGCATGGATTTAATTACCACGGGCTTCTTATGGGGAAGCCCCGAGGTGGAAATTATCATTGGATTGACAACCACATTGTTCGGGCCACTCGCTACCAAGGAACTTTCAGCGATCTCATACGCGAAAGGGTGGAAATCGAAGTGTTCAAACGCGGGTAATCAATGGCTACGTTCGTCGATAAAGCGCTGAAGAATTAAGGCTGCAGCCACATCATCTACCGCGCCTTTTTTAGATCGTTTTGACTTTTTCATGCCTGATTCTATGGCGGATTGAAGTGCTTCTCGGCTGGTGTTGGTCTCGTCGATGAGCACAACTCGTAGAAATGGGAATTGCTGTTCCAATCGCTTTTTGAATGCCAGGATGGGTGCTGAACTATCTGTAAATCCATCACCTGTACTTACGCCCCAACGGTTGGGGATACCAAGTGCAAAACCGGCGCAAGGCGCATCATTCACTAACTGTTTAAGGGCAGCTATTAAATCCGCCGTATGCACGGTTTTATGGGGAAAGGCCATTACACATGAGGGGTCTGTGTAGGCCAATCCGGTTCGCACTTTTCCAAAGTCAATTCCAATCCAACGAGCCATGGTGCAAGGTACGTCCCAAGGCATTCGTTTCATTCGTTTTCGCCCAATGCACTCCGTCTATTCCTACCTTGCCTTAGAGGGAAGTCCGATTCAACAAAGTAACCTCGACAGAGAATAATTTAATCTTGCACAAAAAGGATGTGCATACCACTTTTATTTTTTGAGGTAATCACATGGTTCTGCTACTTACCTTGAGTCATCACATATCGTAAAATCCGGGTAAGCTTTTACACCTTTTGTATGGTGTCCTTCGCAAGGTGTACTAGTCGCAGGGCGAAATAGTGTAAAATGATTCCTTGGAGCAACTTCATCGCACAAAAAATCAAGCCCTTGATCGTACTTTGGATGGGTTGCGACGAAATCAATCGGCACATTTGTCACCCGCACAAAACACGCGTTCTTCTCCAGTTCCTTCCAAGCGAATCCAGACGTCCGTTTCCGAATCCATTACCTCGTAGGCGTTACGGATCATTGTACCATCCCGAAGAACTAAGGCGAAGCGAATGGACTGTAGTTTGCCGTCAATCCAATTCACCATATCATAGCGAAAACCTATGTTGACAGCGCTCATGTCTTTTTGCAGTTGAGCCAGCTCCGATTGCGTGGAGTTCTGTGTGACGTGGACATTCAAAAAATCAGGTTGGACGGCTTCCGAATTTACATCCGATTGACCGTAAACAAATGGGCCAATGGATAGCATAGCGATGGATATGCCGAAGACGAATACAGATATTTTCATTTTTCGAAAGTACGGTTTTTTTGTGAAAAACTTGAGGGCCATTCGTGCATTGTCTGTTGAAAAATACCTTCCCAAAAAAGCCGCTATCTCGGCAGTTTTGATGGTATATGAAGCATCTTTGAGTCACAATCTTTGATCATGCAGTTTATCGTCTCCAGTAGCCATTTGCTCCGCCATCTCTCTTCGCTAAGCGGGGTCCTAAACAGTAGCAATACCCTGCCGATTCTGGACAATTTCCTTTTCGAATTAGGAGCTGGAGAAGCGGTAATATCGGCGAGTGATTTAGAGACCACCATGACCACCAAGCTCGAGGTCAAAACAGAAGATTCTGGTTCCATCGCGGTGCCAGCCAAAATGCTTTTGGACATCCTCAAGGCGTTTCCAGATATACCCTTGACGTTCAAGGTAGACCCGGCGACATATGCCATCGAATTGACAAGTGACGCGGGCAAATACAAGTTAACAGGTGCAAACGGTGATGAATTCCCCAAATCACCTGAACTGGACGAAGAGGTCAAGATGACCATTGATGCAAAAGCGCTGATTACTGCCATTAATCGTACGTTGTTCGCTGCTGGGAATGATGATTTGCGACCGGTGATGTCTGGTATATTTTTTGAGTTTCATTCGGATAGCGTGAGGTTCGTTGCGACCGATGCGCACCGATTGGTTCGATACGGTCGCAGTGATGTTCAAGCCACATCTAATGCTCAATTTATTGTTCCGAAGAAGCCTTTAAACCTACTTAAAAACGCTGCATCGCATGCAGAATCGGTAATTATGACTCATACCGATTCAAATGCGCGTTTCCAGTTTGGAGATGTGACAATCATTTGCAGATTAATCGAAGGGAAATATCCAAACTATGAGGCAGTCATCCCCAAGGAAAACCCCAATCGAATGGTCATAAATCGTACGAGCTTCTTACATGCCATCAGAAGAGTTTCCATTTTTGCGAATAAAACGACGCATCAGGTACGATTAAAACTGGCGGGCAGTGAATTGGTCATCAGTGCCGAAGACCTTGACTTTGCCAATGAAGCCAGCGAGCGACTGAATTGCAGTTATACAGGGGAAGATATGGAGATCGGCTTCAACAGCCGATTTTTGATGGATATGCTGAATAACTTATCGAGTGAAGAGCTCTCATTGGAGATGTCAGCTCCAAATCGTGCTGGTATCATCAAGCCGACGGAGGCTGAGTCTGAGGGAGAAGACATATTGATGCTAGTTATGCCCGTAATGCTGAATGCTTAATTTGGGGTAGTTTTATTTATCAGAATTTGAATCGCTTCGTTTTTCAGATGGGGCGTCTTCCATAAAGCCTTCTTTTCGAACAATACGGAATTGAACGTTCCGCCTGTTGACCTCTTCTGTAGTAGTCGTTTGGTTGGTTTCGAATTCGCGTTGGCGAATGACATCAGGGTGTTCTGGGTGAGCATCGGCCCACCACTCGGGCAATTGTTCATCCGGAGATAGCGCTTGCAATTGCAAATCGGGAAGAGGCCCCTTTTTCCGAAATATTACGGCTACTAGCACCCCACTCGCAGCTCCAGCTATGTGTCCTTCCCATGATATATGATCGTCGATGGGGAGCATCCACCATACCATGCCTCCGTAAAGAAATGCAACCAATAGTGTCACCCGAAGCAAAAGCTGGGACTTACGCACCACGCCTGATGTGAAAAGGAATGCAGCAAGTGCATAATTGATGCCACTTGCACCGATGTGATTGCCTCCCTTAGCAAAGATCCACAAACCTATTCCTGAGAGCATGTAAAGCAGAATCCATGTACGCGCGGCAATCGATCGATAGAAGTAGAAAAGTAGGCCATTCAGGGTGAAAAATGTCACTGTATTGTTCCACAGGTGCTCAAGATCGCCGTGTAAAAAAGGGTAGCTGAATACACCACTCCAATGCTTCCAATCACGGGGGTGGTTTCCCCACCGCCGCCAATTCAATGCATAAGTATCATTGATAGCATAAACGCCCCATATCAAAAGCAGAAAGAAGGTGGTAGTCCAAAGTGCGTAAAAGAGACGATTGATATCCTGAACGTTTGGATTCCATCGAGGTCGCGGCATGGATTGAGAAAAGCGCATAGCCATAAGATAAGCAATTGCGCCCGAGGGATTCCACAGTATCGATTGGATAAGTGGTTTTTATCTGCTGTTTATGGCTTTGGTGGATTTCTAGATTTGAAACGAGTCTAAACCTTGTTAGAACGTAGCCCAGAGTAATATGAGCATTTCTGAGATTCACGCGTTATTGGCTTTGATGGATGACCCGGACGAAACGGTGTACGATCATGTCCGTGAGCGTCTGCTCTCTAAAGGAAAAGATGTTTTGCCTTTCGTCAACGATGCTGCAAATTCAGGCAAAGAGTGTGAATTGTTTCAGTTGAGGCTTACCAAACTGCAGGAGGGACTTCAACAAACTGATATTCGCGAAGAGTTGTCATCTTGGATGGATGGAGGTGGACAAAATATTTGGACTGGAGCACAATTGGTGCATCGAGCAGTTGATCCTGCTTGGCAGGTAGCAGAATCCAATTATGCTTTTGAAGCACTGCATAAAGCAGTTTGGCTCGAGCTGAATGAAGAACTTACTGCACTCGAGCAAGTAAGGATATTAAATCACATTTTCTTTACGGTGAATCAATTTGAAGGGGTGCGCAGGGTTCCTCATGTTCCATCAGAAGCATTGCCTACGGGAGTCCTGAATGGAAAGAAAGGCAATCCCGTAGGGTTGGGCATTCTGTACCTATCCATTGCGCAGGCGCTGGGTATTCCTGTTCGCGGAATCAACCTGCCAAACCACTTCATCCTTGCGTATTGTGATGACGCATTTATTGGAGAAGGAACCGCCCAAATAGGTCAAGCTGGTATCTTGTTCTACATTAATCCTTACAGCCAAGGAACCGTCATAGGCCCTGATGATGTTTTGGATTTTTTGAGTCAAATTGAAGTTGATGATGGTGATTCTCTGCGACAGTGGCGTCCAGCGCATTCCATGGAAATCGTTCAACGCTTGGTTCGAAATGTGGCGTATTCCCTTCGTGAGCATGGCGATGAAGAAAAGGCAGAAGTTATGTTGGAAGTCTTCCAACCTCTGCTTTCATCATTTGAAAATGCAGAAGAGAGTTCCGGAGATTACCCAAGTCTATGAACGTAAGGTCTACGGTTGGACTTTGACCTCGAAAATACTGATTTGACTAGCTCTCTCCCCTTAAATCCGCTTACTTCGGGCTTTTTCAGTGACTCCGAGGGTTTTGCTTACGACCCAACGCAGCATCACGGCGTGACGCCGTATTCTGTCGAAATTCGGATAATGCTTTGGGGTCGAGTAACGTGACTTCGGATAAGTATATCCTGGCACTCCCCACAACCAATTCTGTTTCCACGAATACCGGCAGCCGGCGATCATCCGCTGTGACGATAACGCGCATTTGATCGCCTGCTTTGAAGACTGTGCCACCAATCAGGGTAGGAGAGAATTCCCAGCATGTGACCTCATAGTTCGTGGTAGGGTCCTCGTGTTGTATTGTTCCTTTGAAATCAAGGCGCGTCGCGTGGATTTCACCATCAAGAATAAGATTCAATGCTACTGTGTCTCCTGGGTTGTATTGTTCCCACGGTAGGTGCCGACAATGATGAACGGCGGTCATGACATCATAAATTGATGAGTCCAAGACTGCATCGACTGAGCCGCTGACCAGCTCTGAATCCGAGCTAATCCAGAAAATTTCTGGTCGATTCTTCAAGAAGTACCAGCGGTCGTAACGGTGACTGCCTTCTCGGCCGTGCCGTTTGAAATTAATGGGATTTAATCCTCCATCAGACACACTGGCATAAATGCTGTTGACGTTATAAAACCATTTCCAGTGATTGCGGGTTGCTCCCCAGCCTTCAAAGCTCCACAGTTTAGTTCCACTGTACCCCATGGCCGCTGTTGTAAAACTGACGTCAGCGACTTCCAAATAGAAAGGCCCCCATTCGTAAGTCACCGTGTAATCCAGACGTTCCCCGTCGATAGGTTGGGTGGTGAATGACTGAGCATCGGCATGAGTTGAGACCCAATGCGCTGATAGCAACAAAAAAACCCTGCTCTGAAGCAGGGTCTTTTGTAAGATCGGCAATAGAGATTGCATCAATTACCTGGCTTGCTCTCAACGAACGCCTTGATCGTCAAGAGTGTTTGTGCAGGGTCCGTATTGGCATTGATGGTAACTTTTTTGGTCTGCTGGTTTTTCTTGCCCTTGGAGTTGAATTTGACTTCAATTTGCCCTTTCTCTCCGGGCTGAATTGGCTCCTTCGGACACTTTGGTACAGTGCATCCGCATGAGCCCTTGCAATTATCGATGATGAGCGGCTCGTTACCGGAGTTGGTGAATTCAAACATGTGGGTTACGGCATCACCTTGAGCTAAAGTGCCGAAATCGAATTCGTATTCGCTAAATGCAACCGTTGTTGTCGGACCAATTGGTGCTGTCGCATTGGTTTTGGCAGGATCGAAGTTATCTCCCGCACCGGGGCTGGTATTGACGGGAATCTCACGGGAGGGTTCCTCGGAGGCGGGACGTGATATGGCTTTGTCACTGTTGCCATCTCCTGAACAACTAATAGCCAGAGCAGCAATTACAAGAACAAACAAAATTTTCCAATTCAGATTCATAATTATTTTTTTGGGTTCAAAATTACAATTCAAAAGGTGTCGTGCGCAAGGTTGGCTTTCTCGAAAGTACCATCTTGAAGGATTTCGATAGCCCTTTCCAAGGATTCATTCAATCCGGAGATGACTCGATAAAATGTGCTCTGCTCGAGCAGGTTTCTGCCCATCATGGCCTTCAGCCGCAGGGCAATGGCATCCCCAGATTTGGACCAATCTTCTTCGATGAATTCGATACCTTCAGAAGTGGCGAATGCTTGGAAATTTTTGAGTAATTGATCGGAGACTTGGAATTTTTTGATGAAGGCGTCTTCGGTGGGGAAGGCTGCCTCCAAATCTAATCTCAAGCTGTCGACGTACGAGAGCGCGAAGCGGTTGTCGAGTCCTTTCCGCAGTATGGAACTGAAGTAGGCCGAATTATCCGTGGTGTCAAGTGGAACAAAAACATCCGGGACTATACCTCCTCCTCCGTAAACCGTACGTCCGCGGAGACGTGTTTCGTATTTGAGGCTGTCTGGAAGGTCAAGGCTGTCAAGGCTGAGCAACTCACCGGTCCCGTATCGGTCAAATTTTTCCATTCGATATGCGTCAACACCTTCATCGTAAGGTTTTTGAATGCAACGACCTGATGGGGTGTAGTATTTTTGGACTGTTAATCGTACCGCGCTGCCGTCGGGTAGATTTACGGGGCGTTGCACGAGGCCTTTACCAAAACTTCTGCGTCCCACAATTAAGCCTCGGTCCCAGTCTTGTACTGCGCCTGAAACGATTTCAGAAGCAGAAGCGCTGCCTTGATCAATTAGAATGACGAGGCGTCCTTTTTCGAACCGACCCGGAATGCGAGCGAAGGTGTCATCCCGAGAAAAGGATCGGCCTTCTGTGTAAACAATGAGTTTCTCCTCAGAAAGGAATTCATCGGCCATTTGGATGGCCGTGCGCAGCATACCGCCTCCATTGCCCTGTAAATCGAGGACGAGATCAACCATTCCTTCTTTCTTTAGTTTAGCGAAAGCCTTGTACAGCTCACTCATGGTGGATTTGGAAAATCTGTTGACTTTCACGTACCCAATGCCCGGAGCTACCATAAAAGATGCATCAACAGAGAAAATGGGGATTTTATCTCGAATGATTTCAAATGTCAATAGATCGGGTTCATTGCCACGCTTGATGCCGACTGTAACGAGCGTTCCTTTTGGTCCTTTTAGCAATCGCTGAACGTCTTTATTGGTCACGCCAGTGCCGGCCACAACCTCACCGTCAACGGTGACGATTCGATCTCCTGCCATGATGCCAAGTTTTTCAGAGGGTCCACCTGAAATCGGGGAGACGACCATAATTGTATCTCGAAAAATATTGAATTGAATCCCGACACCTTCAAAGTTTCCATTTAAGGGTTCATCTGCAGCCTGAAGTTCCTCTGCCGGAATGTATACGGAATGTGGATCCATCTCTTCCAACATATTCACTATGGCCGTCTCAACCAGGGCTTCCATGTCCGTTTCTTCCACGTACAGCTGGTCCATGTAGTAGAGTAACGTATTGAATTTTTGGCCTTGATCTTCAAAATCAGATTGCTGAGCCCAGACCGGAATGGCGAGGTTCCAGCTCATTATCAACCCCAAAACTAGTTTCTGTCCCATGTTGTTCTTGAATGAGGCGTGAAGGTACTATTCCCTCTCCGGTATCCGCTTGCCGACTCCCCAATTTTCCCAAATCTATTTGGGACAATCACCGTAAATTTGCATTTGAATCTTGGAAGAATCGTGACATGAAATTTATTCAAATTATCCCTTTCTTGGCATGTGCTTTGGTACCTGCTGATGGCGCACGATCCCAGACATCATTCGACCAATATGATAAGACTATCCCTGTTATCGAGGTGGAAGCACCCAATGTTCAGAACCTCTGGAATCGTGCATACTGGCACGAAGAGAATACGGGCAAAGCAATGCAAGGAGAAATTCTCGAGACGTCGTTTGACTTTTTTGAACGAGCTGAGGTGATTACGACCGCCAATCAAGCCGTCTGGACTCTGCGTATTCGTGTAGAGGACGCTCCTGCTTTGTGTGTTTACTTTGACAATTTTCATCTGCCAATAGGGTCGTCACTAACGTTCCAATCAGAGGTAGGACGATTCAGCAGCCCATACGTTGAAGGGCCTATTGATTATTCAGAAAACAACGACCACGGCCATTGGGTTAGTGGTGAAATTCCGGGTGAAGAATTGGTGATGCGTTATTCACAACCCATCGATCTCGTGGGTATACCTGAATTGCACATCAACGGAATTGGCTACTTCTTCCGGTTTTTGTGGCTCCACGGTGAGTACGATTTACTCGCGGAGAATGACCGGGGATCAGAATCCTGTCAGGTTGATATCATGTGCCCTGAAGGCGATGATTGGCAGTGTCAGCGAGATGCTGTTGTTCGGTTGCGGGTTTCCCAAAACGGTGGTATTTATTTGTGCTCGGGAGCGATGGTAAACAATACGGCTCAAGATTGTAAACAGTTGTTGCTTAGTTCGTTTCACTGTGCTGATGAAGTGGAAGATAACGGCTGGTCTTTGCTCAAGGTTCGTTATAATTATGAGCACTTCGAATGCGACGGGTCTTCCAGTTTTAATTCGCATGTTCGAACCGGTGTCTTTTACCTTACCGGCTCGGATGATATGTTCGGAAACAACATCAACGGCTCGGATTTTCTCCTGCTTGAGGTGGAGGATCCTGTTTTTGACAATTGGACACCGTTTTATGCTGGATGGGATGTCAGCGGTTCCAACCCGACTAGTGGTGTTGGCATCCACCATCCATCAGGTGATCGTAAGAAGATATCGACTTTCACAACCACAGCGGCCAACAGCAGTGCATATCATCCTGGAGCGCACTGGCGCGTCTACTGGCAGGAAACCGTCACAAACCACGGCGTGACCGAAGGCGGTTCTTCGGGGTCACCTCTGTTTGACGAAAACCAGCGTATTGTCGGTACGTTAACCGGTGGTGCTTCATTTTGTAATTCGCCGAACGCACCCGATTACTATGGGAAAATGAGCTACCACTGGGATGGAAACAATCCGATTTCAGATGAAGAAAAGCTGTATCATTTTCTCGACCCGCTCGAAACAAATCAAGAGGTTTTAGACGGCAGTTATGTGACCGACATGGAGGTTCCCTGTGCTGAGCAAACGATTTGTGGTATGACCGAGGTGGAGGAAGAATGGTTACTCGAAAATAGTTGGGCGATACGTCCGAATCCGGCACGGGATCGTGTGTTTGTTGATTGGTCGGGAGAGGTACAGGCCGCAGAGTTGCGTTTTTACGATGCCTTTGGGCGCCCGGTTGCCCAGTTCGACGTTCGTCAGATGGCGGTGCCCCAAGCCAATGTGATCGGCTGGGTACCGGGAATGTACTACGTTACAGTGGAGACGGCTGCAGGAGCAACTGCTACGCGGAAACTTATCATCGATTGAGATGCGTTAGTTCGCAACCCAGGAGAGTTTTTCAAGCTCAATCTTGCTTTTGAATGCGCCGAACATAACGCTAGCGGCGTTTTTGTGCATGGCGATGACCTCTCCGCGCTCTTTTCCCCCATTACGTAAGCGAACAGTGGAACCTACTTTAATGCGCTCTATGAAATGCTT
>TARA_B100000963_G_scaffold147461_1_pt1 | contig 10059 bp, 10 predicted proteins | sample TARA_B100000963 | Tara Oceans TARA_B100000963 (sample SAMEA2622097) | marine metagenome | biome: marine biome (ENVO:00000447); feature: surface water layer (ENVO:00002042); material: "saline water (ENVO:00002010), including plankton (ENVO:xxxxxxxx)" | depth 5 m | reverse complement strand
TTTGATTGGTCTGAACTTAGATTTAATCCAATTAATTTTATAATTTTATTAGAAATCTTATTGATAAGATTTACAATTGGTTTAATCAATTTTGTATATAAATAAAAAAACTTAGAAACTTTAAGGGCAAAAGTCATAGGTTTATTTATTGCAAAAATTTTAGGTGTTACTTCGGAAAATATAACAATCATTAATGTCATAAAAATTGTAGCAACGGAAACTCCTAAACCACCAAATTCTGAAACAAGTAATTCTGTCATTAAAGCTGTAGCCAAAATGTTAAATAGGTTATTAGCGAGTAAAATTCCTGTAATGAATTCATCTTTGAATTCTTTAATTTTTAAAATGTAATTTGCGTTTTTTGCCCCTTTATCTTTTTGTCTATGGGCTCGCTGTTTTGAAACTGCAGTTAAAGCAGTTTCAGAACCAGAGGAAAGGGCTGATAATAAAAGTAAGATAATTATCGCTATAATTTTGATAATAACAATTAAAGCCATTATTTTATTTGATATAGAATAGATTTAAGTTTTCTTATTGAAATTTTTTTTATAAAACCTCCATTCTTTCCAATGAGAACCATATTAATATCCTCGTTTATAACTTTTTTATCAAATGTAATTTTTTTTATTAGTGATGGAATAATTTTTTTATTTAAATACTTGCTGTAATTTACAGGTAAATTATATTTTTTTAAAAGTTCAATTAAATTATTAACTTTTTTTGGATAGAAATTTAAAAAACTAGAAATTTTTAATTCTATAATCATTCCTATAGATATTGCCTCCCCATGTTTTATATTACCTTTATAAAAATTTGAATTTTCAATAGCATGACCAATTGTGTGTCCAAAATTCAGAATTACTCTAGAATTTTTAGATTTTAACTTTTCTCTAAAATCATTGGTATAATTTAATTTTGAGTTAATTGAGAGTTTGATGATTTTATTAATGTCATCCTTGGAACCCTTAATAAGAAGTTTATACAGCGGCTTTGAGTCAATAAGGCTATATTTTATTATTTCTGAGTATCCACAAGCTATCTCTCTTTTTGGTAAACTATTTAAAAAGTCTGAGCAAATAAATACTTTTTTTGGAAGATAAAAAGTTCCAATTAAATTTTTACCAAATTTGCTATTTATTCCTGTCTTACCACCAATAGAGCTATCTACCATTGCTAAAAGAGAGGTGGGTATCATTACATGCTCAACTCCTCTTAAAATTGTTGACGCTAAAAAACCAGTAAGATCTCCTAGTGTTCCACCACCAAAAGAGTAAATTATAGTTTTTCGCTGAACTCCCAATTTTATTATTTTCTCAATTAAAGATGAATAGTAATCAATATTTTTAATTTTCTCTTGGCCCTTAATGATAAAACTTCTTTGTGAAAATTTTTTTAGAAGCTTTTTAATTAATTTATTTTTTATAATATTTCTATCAAATATTAAAATATCACGATTTGAAATATTGTTGATTAATCTTTTTTCTAATTGGGCTATTTTTAAAAATTCAATTTCGTGTACGTGTTTATCAATTGTCTTTTTAATCTTCATTTGTTTAAATGTTCTAATATATTTTTTATAGTTTTTTGAGTATTATTAGTTGCATTGATAGTAAAATCAGAAGTTGCATTATAAATTTCTTTTCTTTCATTGAAAAGTATTTTTATTTTTTCCTCAACGTTATTTTTTAATAAGGGCCTATTTTTATTTCGTGAGGTTCTTTTAATTAAAGTTTCTAAATCACATTTTAAATATATATTAAATGTTTGTTTTAAAAGGTCTTTATTTTTTAAAATTATTCCCCCGCCAGTGGAAATAACAATCTTTTTATTAATAATCAATTTTTTAAATATTGATCTTTCTATTTTTCTAAAATGCTCTTCTCCCTCTTTATTAAATATTTCATTTATTTTCGATTGACTTTCTATTTCTATTTGTTCGTCGGTATCATAAAAAACAAATTTTAAGTAATCGGATAAAACCCGACCAATTGTAGATTTACCCGAGCCAGGCATGCCAATTATACATATTTTTTCAATTTTTTTTTTCACCATTGTTATTTGATATGTTTTAAATATATAATATGAAAAACCAATAAATTAATAATTATGAAAAAAATTATATTACTATCAACGATTATTTTACTAATTTTATTAGGTTTTCTTTTAGTTAATTCGATAAAAATACCAGCACCAATTAAAGAAAAGGTGTATGACATACCTATAGATCAATTCACATGAAATATCTCATTTTTTTTTTGTTAGTAACAGTTCTCCCATTAAAGGCAAATGATTATAGTGAGGAAATTATCTTTCAAGAAAAATCATTCTCACAAAATAATATTATTTCTTCAATAAAATCAGAAGAAAATCTTCAAAAACTTATAAACTCCACAGAAAATAATAATAATTTTTTTTACTCTTTATTTGATCCTTTGACAAATAACACTATCTATCCCGAATATACAAATGAAAATGATTTTTTTTTCAAAAAAATAAATTTGTTCAAGAATAAAGACTATAGATATCAAATCAACTCAAATTTATTTGAAAAAGTTATTTTTGAAAAATTCCAAAACTCAAATAATAATGAATCATACTTAGCATATTTATATGACTCAAATCAATTTGATGAATTATGTAAATATTTATTTGTATTGGATAACAATCAAAAAAAATTTGACGATATTTTAATTTATAATATTTTGTGTTTAATTAAAGATAATCAATTTGAGCAAATTAATTTTATAATTGAGATTTACGATCAAACAGAGTTTGATAAACTTGACACAAAATTTTTATTGGACTTCGTCTCAAAAAAAACAATTGAAAGTAATTACAATTTGAGCGAATTAGGATTGATTGATAAATATATTGCTTTAAATTCTGACTCTTTAAATGTCAATGTAGATGAGATTAATAATATTCTTGAATTAGAGATATACTTAAAATCCAATACTATAGATCTATATCAAATAAATTACCTTTTCAAAAATAGAGTCATTAACAAATCACAGTATTTATCTATGCTTGAAATGTTAAAAGTTAAGCCTAATGAACTTGTAATGTATGAAGAAATGCAAAAACAAATAAATTACAATAAAAAACTTGAGATTTTAGAGAGTTATATTCCTATATTACAATTAGATTTATATGATGTATCTCGATTAATTAATGAACAATTTAGTGGTATGAGAATTACTTCAAGAAACTTAAATTACATAAATGGTCTAATGCTTCTGTCACTCTATGAGAACTCAGTTTTTCTAGAAAATTTACTAATATTATTAAAAGAGGTACCTAACGGATCAATTGAAAACAATGATATAGCTACAGCTTTAAAAAATTATTTGATTAAAAATTTCGATAATAATTTTTATGCAGACAATAAAGAATATATGAATAGCCCATTAATGAAATTTCTATTTTTAAATAGAAATATTAACTTTATTGAAAGTGATGATTTAAAAATAACAGAAACAGATACAATCTCAGTTAATCCAGTTTACCTAGCAAGTTTAGCTGAAAATTTAAATTTGATTGACTCATATATATACTATGTCAACCTAAGTGAAAAATTTTATATGATAAATGAATTTGATCTATACTTTTTAAATAATTACATAATAAATAATCAGTTTTTAAATAATGAATTAATAAAATTAGCATTCAGAACCCATTTAATTAATTTATGATGTATGAACAATACAAAGACTTATATACACAATTTCTAATTTCTGAAAAAAATCTTTCAAGTAACTCTGTAAAAAATTATTTAGTTGATCTAGATCAATTTTTTATAAGTCAAGACACAGAAGTCAGTGATTTAAACACTAAAGTAAAATTATATATTTCTAATTTAAGAAAAAGAAATTTAAAAATGACAAGTATTAATAGAAAAATATCAACTTTGAAAAATTTTTTAAAGTTTCTTCACACAGAAAAAATAATTAATCAAATTGATACTCAATTATTTCAAAGTATATCTAGTTTCAAAAAGATACCTAGAGCTGTATCGAAGTTGCAAATGGAAAAATTATTCAATAATTTGTATAATTCTAAACAGACTAATAAAGAGCTATATATTTTAGCACTTAAGTTAATCTATTTTTCAGGTGTCAGAATATCAGAGGCATTAAACTTGAAATGGTCTGATATAAATCGTCAAGATAATTCAATTTATATATATGGAAAAGGTTCTAAAGAAAGAAAAGTATTTATAATAAATGAATTTTTAAAACAATTAAATAAATTAGAAGAAAAAAATCAATTTGTTTTTTCCATTAATAAAAAAAAGATTTCAGTTAGATCAGTAAATAAATTCCTAGAAAATTGTTATAACGACTCAATAATTGATGAAAAAATATCCTCTCATATTTTTAGGCACTCATTTGCTACCACTATGTTAGAAAACAATGCTGATATTAGACATATACAAAAATTATTAGGCCACTCAAATATTTCTACTACAGAAATTTATACTAAAGTTGCTAAGAATATGAAAAAGAAAGTTATAGACTCTTATCATCCACTTAAAAATAAACTATAGTCTTATTAATGTTTTATCTAGACTTTGAGGAAAAAATTGAAAAGTTTGATATTGAGATTAAGTCTTTGATCAAACTTTCAAAAGAAAGTAATGTTGATGTCAATAGAAAAATAAAGGATATTGAGAAAAAAAAACAAAATGAGTTACAAAAAATTTACACTAATTTGTCTCCATGGCAAATAGTTAAGCTTGCAAGACATCCAAGTAGACCCAAAACGAAAAAATTTATTAATAATATCTTTACAAAATTTACTCCACTATATGGTGATAGATTATACTCTGAAGATAATTCCATCATATCTGGCTTTGCTTTTTTAGATAACTTGCCTGTAATTGTTCTAGGCACTGAAAAAGGCGAGGATATGAATACCAGAATAAAACATAATTTTGGTATGGCTAAACCTGAGGGTTATAGAAAGTCACAAAGAATTATGAAACTGGCTTCAAAGTTAAATTTACCTTTAATTTGTTTTATAGATACTTCAGGTGCTTATCCAGGTAAGGAAGCTGAGGAAAGAGGACAAGCTGAAGCAATTGCTCAATCAATGAGAGTTTCTTTGAATTGTGAAACACCATTGATTTCTGTTGTAATAGGCGAAGGTGGATCAGGAGGTGCTATTGCATTAGCCACTAGCGATATAGTTATAATGCTAAGTAATTCAATATATTCTGTAATTTCTCCTGAGGGCTGTTCTTCTATATTGTGGAAATCCTCTGACTTTGCAGAGACCGCATCTAATTCTCTTAAAATAACTGCAAAAGATTGTTTGGAATTAAAAATTATAGATGAAATAGTTTATGAACCTGTAGGTGGTGCGCATAGACATCATGAAAAAGTTTTTTCTAATTTAAAAGAGTCTTTAATTAAACATACTAAAAATATTAAGTTATTATCAAATGATGAATTAATTAAAAAAAGGAATGATCGATACTTAAACTATATTGTTTAGTTACTTCTCGCGTGACATTGTTTATATTTTTTTCCTGATCCACAGGGACAAGGGTCATTTCTTCCAACCTTCTTATTAATTGGTTCGTTTGACTCAAATTTTTCATTATCGTTTTTATTTACAACTCTTATATTGTTTAAAACTAAAACCATTTGTTTTTGTATCTCATAAATTAATTGGTTGAATGCACTCAATGATGCCTTTCTAAATTCATTCACAGGATCTTTTCCTCCATAGCCACTAAGACTGACCGACATACGTATATTAGTTAGCTCCTGTATATGATTATGCCAATTTTTATCAAAAATAGAGAGAGTTACTTGTCTTAGTATATAAATATAAGCATTTTTATGTTTTTCATAATTTTCATCTTTTATTTTTTTAAATGAGGATAAATAGTGACTTTTTTCATTATTTTTTTGATGATCAATAAAAGATAAAGTATTTGAGAAATTCTTTATTTCCTCTTTTTCACTTTCTAGTAAATTTGTTATAAATTCATCTTCAGTTTCTTGAATAAAATTTATGATATCTTCATTAATTATTGTTTCTCTTTTGGAGTAAATAATGTTCCTCTGTTTATCAATAATATTATCAAATTCCAGTAACTGTTTTCTAATATCAAAATTATGACCTTCTACTCTTTTTTGAGCTCGCTCAATCGATGATGTTAGCCATTTATGCTCAATTACCTCTCCTTTTTTTAGCCCTAACGTAGAGAGCATAGATTGAAGTTTTTCAGATCCAAAAATTCTCATTAAGTCATCTTCTAAAGAAATAAAAAAAATACTTTCCCCTGGATCGCCTTGTCTACCTGATCTACCTCTTAATTGATTATCTATTCTTCTACTTTCATGTCTTTCTGTACCTAAAATGCATAATCCACCTAAATTAATAACCTTCTGATAATCAGTTTTATTATAGTGTTTATCAATTTCTGGATTTCCACCTAATTTTATATCAGTACCCCTACCTGCCATATTAGTGGCAACTGTTACTTGAGAGGGCTTACCCGCTAAAGCAATTATTTCAGCCTCATTTTCATGATTTTTTGCATTTAAAACATTATGAGGAATATTATTGGTTTTCAAAATGCTTGAAATAAAATTAGATTTTTCAATTGAGGTTGTACCCACTAAAATTGGTTGACCTTTCTCGTACTTTTCTTTTACTAAGTCTAATACTGCCTTATATTTCTCTTCTGGAGTCTTATAAATTTGATCATTTTGATCAATTCTAATCATAGGTTTATGTGTAGGTATCTCTATAACACTTAAGCCATATATCTCTAAAAACTCCTCTGACTCGGTTAAAGCTGTTCCAGTCATTCCAGATATTTTTTGATATTTTTTAAAATAGTTTTGAAAAGTTATACTGGCTAAAGTAATGCTTTCCTCTTGTATTTTCAGGCTCTCTTTAGCCTCCAAAGACTGATGAAGTCCCTCACCAAATCTTCTCCCTTCAGCTAATCTACCTGAAAACTCATCTATAACAATAATTTGTCCATCTTTAACAACATAATCTTTGTCTCTTTCATACATAAAACGAGCTTTCAGTGATTGATTAATAATTTGATAAACTTCTAAATTTTCATTATCAAATAGACTATTACCTTTTAAAAAATTAATTTTTTTTAAGTTAAATTCTATTTTCTTAATACCACTATCAATAAGTAAAACATTTTTTCTCTCTTCATTTATTTCAACATCACTTTTTGATAGATCTTGAGTAATCTCATAGCATAATTTAAATAGTTGGATTGGAGTCTTCACGGGTCCTGAAATACCTAAAGGTGATCTGGATTCATCAATTAGAACAGAGTCAGCCTCATCAATTAGAGCTATTTGATGCAAATTTTGCATTTTAGGTTGATTGATACCTCTTAGATTATCTCTTAGGTAATCAAAGCAGAATTCATTATTATTTCCATATACTACATGAGATTGATAGCTTTTAACTTTTTCCTCAATATTCTGGCTATTTTGAATATATGAACAACTGATATTTAAGTACTCAAAAATTGGTCCCATCCAAAGAGAGTCTCTTTTAGCTAAGTAATCGTTGACGGTAATCAAATGTACTTTTTTATCTAAAACAAAATTTAATATAATTGGAATAGTAGCAGCAAGTGTCTTACCTTCACCGGTTTTCATTTCAGCAACAAATCCATGATAAAGAGCAATTCCTCCAATAATTTGAGAGTCGTAATGTCTTAGTTCAATAGTTCTTCTTGAGACCTCTCTCAATAAAGCACAAAGAAAACTTATATCCTTATCAGACAGTTCATCTATTTTATTAGAAATATAATTTTTTTTTAAATCTTCAATATTAGATATCATTTCGTCTTTAGATAAATTAATAAAATGTTTCTCTAGTTGATTTGTTTGATTTAAATATTTCTTTGAAATTTCTTTAATTAAATTTGAATTCTTTTTTGAAGAAAAAAAACTATTAATTTTTTCAAACATTAGCTTACAAATATACTAAATTAATATTATTTCCATGTTGTAAATGTAGCAATCTCTATTTCGAGCGGAATATACTTATGATTATTTACTAACTTTGAAAATAATTTATTTGTTAATTTTAAAAAGTCTTTTTTTAATCTATGTTTTTCGTTAAAAAAATTAGAAATCCCAAATTTTCTAAAATCACTTCTAATTTTACTCAAAGAGCTGTAGTTTATTTCTAGGTTGTCTATCCCTACAACAATATCTTTATATTTAGCTTTATTTAAATCTTCTATTAATTTAGAAGTCTCTAAAAATGGACCAAATCTTCTATAAACTCCTCCATAAATGATTTCATCAATTTCTAAAAAAATATTTTGAAGAGTTCTCATAGAATTTACAGTTAATGTATTGAAACAAAATACACTGTTATCGTTTAATTTAGATAGTATTTTATTAAAAACATCGATGCTATTTAAAAATAATGGTATCTGTAAAGAAAAACCTGAAATGACTGCATCAAATTTATTTTCAACTAAACTAATATCATTTATATTTATAATTTTGGTATATTCAAAATTAGACGCATCAATATTTAGATCTTCATCTAATATAAGACAGTTTTCTATTTTTTTTGATATAAATTTTAATTTATCGTTTATTAAATCTGATCCATTTTTTGTAAGAAAATTATTTTTATCAAAGTAAGCTTTTCTTCTTACACTCCTCTTTTTTAAATTAAATTCATTCATTATGTGCTAAAATAATCTACCATGATATCAAGATTTAATTTAGATCAAAAAAGATTAACATTTTATGAAAATCCTGAATTATTTCACAAAGAATTTACTGAAATAATTTCTTCAAATAATGTTAATGAACTCTTATATTCTACGGAAGAGCCAATCGTAGTTTTAAATAAAGATAAGACCTTAAAATTATCCCTAATAAAAGAGAGTAAAGAGCTAAATTATATATTATTTTCAAATCATAGTATTTCTATTTTACCTCAAGAAAAAATAAAAATTCATAAAGCTATTAAAGATGTTTCAAACTTTATTATTTACAAATTAAATTTTAAATGAAGGTTGCATTAATTCAAATTACAGTTGGCTCAAACTTTGATGAAAATTTCGAAAAATCAAAAAAATATTTAAAAGATAGCTTAAGATCACGTCCAAATTTCATTTTACTACCGGAGTGTTTTCTTTTTTTATCAGGTAAATCAAAAATTTTAATCGAAATGAGTCATGACTCCATAAAATATTTTAAAAATTTTTCAAAGATGAATAGAGTTTATTTATTACTGGGCTCACTTCCTATAACCGAAAATGGTAAATTATTTAATCGATCAATTTTAATTAATCCTGATGGAGATATAATTTCAATTTATGACAAAATTCATATGTTTGATATAAAATTAAATAATGGAGAGATTTACAAAGAAAGTGATTTTTATTCATCTGGAAGTGAATTAAAAATGACAAATGTATCAGGCCATTTAATTGGTCACACTATTTGCTATGATTTAAGGTATCCAAAAATGTATAGGGCTTTGGCAAAAAAAGGTGCGCAAATTATTGTTATTCCCTCAGCTTTTACATACACAACAGGAAAGGCTCATTGGCACTCTCTTGTTAAAGCAAGGGCTATTGAGAATGGTGTTTTTATCTTAGCACCAAATCAATGGGGAATAAATAATGAGAATAGATCAACCTACGGACACACTTTAATAGTAGACCCATGGGGAGAAATATTAGCTGAGGCTGATGATGCTGAAATGATTGTTACTGCTGAACTTAATTTGAATAAAGTTCAAGATTGTCAAAATGCAATACCGGTCTTGGATAATGATAGGAATTTTGATTAACATTATTGAAAATTATTATTGAATTACCAAATATAAAGAATGATTAAATTCGATTTAATTTGTGAGAATCAACACATCTTCGAAGCTAGCTTTGATGACTCGAATTCTTTTGAAAAACAGAAAAGAAAAAAACAAATTGAATGTCCATTCTGTAATTCATCAAAAATATCAAAATCAGTAATGGCTCCAAATATTTCTGATAAGTCAACAAGCTCAGCTAAAATAAATCGTGAAAAAAATAAA
>TARA_B100000963_G_scaffold88047_2_pt1 | contig 10069 bp, 6 predicted proteins | sample TARA_B100000963 | Tara Oceans TARA_B100000963 (sample SAMEA2622097) | marine metagenome | biome: marine biome (ENVO:00000447); feature: surface water layer (ENVO:00002042); material: "saline water (ENVO:00002010), including plankton (ENVO:xxxxxxxx)" | depth 5 m | reverse complement strand
GACTTTACATTTGTTTGTCCTACTGAATTATTTGCATTTCAAGAAAAAATTGAAGAATTTAAATCTAGAAACGTTGAACTCATTGCATGCTCTACAGACAGTGAGCAGTCACATTGGGGATGGCTTCAAGTAGAAAAAGACAAAGGTGGAATCAAAGGAATTACTTATCCTATTTTGGCAGATATTGACAAAACAATCAGTATGAATTATGATGTGCTTTTTGGAGACTATGAAGTAGACGAAAACGATTCGCTAAGTGCTACTGGACCAATGATTGCATTCAGAGCTCTATTTATAATAGATAAAAATGGTATCGTTCAACATCAACTTGTTAACCATCTTCCTCTAGGAAGAAACGTTGATGAGGCAATTAGAATGGTAGACGCTTTACATCATCATGAAGAAAATGGAGAAGTTTGTCCTGCAAATTGGAAACAAGGTGATGAGGCTATGAATGAAAGTCATGAAAGTGTCGCCGATTACTTATCAAAAATCTAAATTTTATATTATTACTTAACATAATTAATTAGCTCACTCTAATTAAAATTTACAAATTGGCTGGCAGTTTGAAATACTAGTCCTTTTTTATTAATACAGTTGCATATGCTGAGACTCCCTCCTCTCTTCCAACAAAACTTAATTTTTCAGTTGTAGTTGCCTTTACTGAAATTAAATTTTTTTCTATATTAAGACATTTAGAAATTGCTGTACACATGTCTATTGTATAATTAGATACTTTTGGTTTTTCTAAACATATTGTTGAATCAATATTACATATAATGTATCCTTTTTTATAAACTAAATCCTTTACTTTAGTTAATAGAATTTTACTGTCGATACCCTTGTATTTGTTATCATTATCAGGAAAATGCTTACCAATGTCGCCCATATTAGCAGCTCCTAATAAAGCATCGCAAATGGCATGAATTAAAACATCTGCATCAGAATGACCAGAAGCTCCCTTAGAATGAGGAACTAATATACCTCCAAGCCAAAATTGATGTCCAATCTCAAGTTTATGTACATCAAAACCAAAGCCAATTCTTAATTCCATTAATTAACTGATGCTTTAGGATCCCCAAAATTCCATGTCATAGAAAAACGCATTGTATTTGCAAGAGGATTAGTTCCATTTATGGCTCTACTTGCATTAACTAAATAAGAAAAATCTAAAATAAAAACACTATACTTAAGTCCTGAACCAAAGGTAAAAAACTTTCTACCTCCCTTAGTATTATGTTCGAAAAAATACCCCGCTCTTATTGCAAATTGATCATTATACCAATACTCACTTCCAACTGAATAATTTATTTCCCTCATTTCTTCTTTAAATCCGCCGGGAGCATCTCCAAATGATTGAAATATACCTGAAACAACAGCAACATCTGGGTCTTGACCTTCAATTATATCTCCATCTGAATTATATCTAGGAGGTGTTGGAACCAATAATTTATTAATATCAAGTGCTAACGATAATTTATTGTAATCATCAAGGTCTGACGATATAGAAGAACCAAATCTTAAATTAATTGGTATAAAATCTCTTGTTGAAGTTTCTGAATAAGCAATTTTACTACCTATATTGGAAATATTTAAGCCTAAAGAAAAATCGATATCTTTTTTTGCAATTGAAATTGGTTTAGAATAAAAACCTGACACATCTGCAGCAATTGCTTGTCCAGCTTTAGTTGCAATTGAGCCCGCATATTGACCTCCAGTTAAATTGGAATATATGTATCTACCTGAAATTGCTAAAGAGAAAAGATCAGATAATTTTCTTGAGTAAGCAGAACCAATAGCAAATTCATTTGGTTTATATTGACCAACAACATCTCCTTCTGTGTTAGTAAATGTAATGTCCCCCAATGAAAAATATCTTAGCTCAACTCCAATAGCTTCATTTTTATTTAATTTTTTAAAACCACCAATGTATGATAAATTAATATCTGGCACTAACGCTCGAAGCCATGGAACATAAGAAACAGACATACCTAAGTCTCCTTCTGCAAAAATTAATTTTGATGGATTCCAATGTAGAGAATATGAATCGGCTGATGTTGCAACACCAACATCTCCCATTGCCCCAGACCTAGAGTCAGGTCCAATCAATAAAAAGGGAACAGCCGTTGTTATTGTATTTAAATCATTTTGACCTATACCATTTTCAATATTTTGAGCTTTTAAATTAAAAAAAATTAAGCATGTAAATAATAATACGATATTTCTTTTCATAATTAAATAATTTCTTGTTTTGCAAATATAATTGTTTTAATTAGGCTGTTAACGTAATTTAATGAGGTAAAAGTATTACTCTTGTTGATTTATTTACAAATTTACCCTTGTTTTCTTCAGAAATTGTTAGGTTGGCAATATATATTCCAGCATTAACTCTTGCACCATAATTATTTGTTCCATCCCAAACAATTGGTCCTACTCTGTAACCTTCATTTATAAATGATGATAAATCAATACTTTTAATTAAAACTCCTGTTATAGAATAAATATTTAAAATATAATCCAGCTGGCGATCAGATTGATTATGCTGAAAATAAAATTCAGTTGAAAAAGAAAATGGATTTGGATAATTAATAAAATCGGTTACAACTAAATTATCATCCGAAACAACGCTAAAGGTAATTTCTTCCTCTGTAGAATTATTAAATACATCCCAAACTTTTACTTTAATTCGATGTTCACCTGATTCTAAATTATAAAAAGGAAAAACTATAATACCATTTTGATAATCGTCCTTATTTGCTTGGTAAAAATCGTTTAAAATAAAAGGGTTTGATGTTTCTTCATCAAGAATTGCAGTTATATCATGTCCTATTCCATTACCAACAGTATTAATTCCACTGAAATCAAAAATACGTACAAATAGTTTTGGGTTAGAATTAGTGATACCACCATCAACAAAAAGAGTATCATTCATATATAATGATATTTCAGGACCATCGTAATCATAATTTATATTATTTGCCATTCCGCCAATAATAAAATCAGTTTCAACTCCATTTGCGTCTATAGGGTTTTGCCCATTTTCATTAAATGCATAATATGAAATTTTTCCATCTCCATAATTATAATCAATATCTTTCGGAACAATAAATGAAAATGAAAATTCACCATCTATAACACTTGCTGCCCCTTTGTATATAATATTATTTTGATCTCGATAAGGCATTGGAGAACTACTTTCTTGTCCTAGAGTGGTTTTAATAATTTCTTTATCAAAGACTGTAGGAAATATTATCCCGTTAAAATCCGACAAAAGTACACCATCAGATTGAATTTGGCCTTCAACTGTTACTTGACTTAATGCTTTTAGGGTATCATTTACCTTGTTTGTAAGAACATTAAATCTTGGATAGCTTAGTCGTAAAGCAGGATTACCCAAAAGAGTAAAATTTCTATTATTGGTAGAAGTACCACTCAATCTTTTAGTTTCTTTAAAAATATCTCCTAGTCGTAAACTCACCAAATCATTATTTTTGTCAAAAACTGTCTTAATAAATTTTGTATTTAGATTATAATTTGGCGCAGAATAAACTAAACGTGTAGTGCTTAGTAATGCAATTGCCCCTCCTGTTGGATTAAGTAAGACTTGTTCTCCCGCAGACTGTTCCTCAGGGTTATCAAAACATGAAAACTTACAAGTTGCTGTCATAAAAAGAGGTAATTTATTACTATTACTCCAACTTTGAATTTGATCTATTTCCAAAATTCGTTCTTGAGTCCATCCAAGAGGCCCTCCATGACCTGTATAATTTACAAGCAAAACCCCTTTATCAATTTTAGAATTTATAGCATTTTGAGCTTGCTCTGATCTGGGGCCGCCAGGAGTTGACTCTTGCAAATAATTATCAAGATAAATTTTTTGTATATTTACTTCACTGTGATTATCTGCAACATAGTTAGCTAAACTATCAGCCTGCCACATGTGAGTATTACCATCGTTTGCATCACCATCATCTGCTATAAAAACAACGTCATTTCTCCAACTACCAAAAGAGTTTACGTCATAATATTTTTCAACCTTGTCTACTAAAATACTAGCTTCTTGTTTTGTTGAAACGGGAAATCTACCAACACCTATATCAACCAAATCATTTAAGAAAAGCCCCTCGTTGTCGTCAAGTAATGCAAAATAGTCATCAGTTACATAAGATTTAGTTGGATCAGTTGAATTTAGAGATTGATATGTCGGAATATAGTTTGTGTTATTTAAAATTCTATCCTTTGGATCAAATGACCCATCTCCAAAAAGCAATAAATATTTGAGCTTTGAATCTACCTTATCGTATTGGTTTTTTATAAAATCTCTTATTGCTGTCACATCTTGCATACCAGATGAAAATTCATTATAAATTTGTTTTGGAGTAACAACAACCGAAAGCATATTATCCTTAACATAATGAAAATCTGCCAACCTTTGGGCAGATTCTAAAAACTTTGGATGCGAAACAATAACAAATTCGATATCTGAGGACAGATTGCGAATATTTTGATTGACAACTATGTCTTTGAAAACAGGGGTCAGAAAGAATGATTTGTCAAATGCAATGTACTCTTGTAAAGTATTTAAAGAGTCAATAAAAATTAATGTGTCATTGTCCACTTTAGTTACTAACTTCTTTGCTTGAGTTGGATTGGTTATGTTCCATACTTCCATACCCATACCATTCTCAATTTTGTAAGCTCCAACACCTTGACCAACAGATTCAGTATTTCTAAAATTAAATTGCGAAGCATATGCTTTGAGCTTTCTTCTAGCATTTATTTCAATGTAATCTAGCCAGGCTTGTGCCCCATTATCTAAGGATAAATATTGAAGATCTAAATCTAAATTTGAATAGTTTGAATAAATTTGAATAGAACTACCAATTTCTTTAGCATATTCTTGGGCGTATTGTGTAGAAACAACTGGCATAATTATATTATTAGCTAAAAAATTATTAATATTCAACAAAAAATTTGAAGGTTGAAATGACCTTGATACGACCGCCAACTTTACGTTAATTAAGTTATTCTGAATTATATCGGGAATATTAAAACTGAAATTTTTTGTTGTGTTAGAAGAAAAAACTTCTCCAAACCACTTCCTTCCCGAGTTTATTAAATTTACTTTTTCATCTTCATGATTTATATAAAAATCATATGAATTAATATCTATATTGGCATTTAAAATTTCAGATGCAAGTGGTACTATTTTTGGATCTGAATCATTATTTATGTTAATAAAATAACTAACTTCGTTAGCATACAAATGAACAGTATGTTCAAATAAATTTGTGTTAGAATTAAATCTCCAGATATTTGACGCCATCCCATAAAATAAAATATAATCATCAATATCAAATATGGTGTTATTATTAAGGTCAACTATTTCAATATTATTTTCATTTAAATCATTATATCTAAAATCTGAATTTAGATTTGGAAGCATTCCACCTCCATTTCCGTATAGCTTTATTGAATTTATATTTAAATTGGACATATTAATTCCAATTTCTGATAAAAATGAATAATCGATCTTATAAATTCCATTTTCATTGGTTGTAATTTCATACCAATCACCACTAGATAGCAGAGAGGTATTTTGGCTTTTAACACAACATGAAATACATAAAAAAAATATTGATAAATAAAATCTAATCTTCATATTCGCAAATTTAAATAACGTTTTAATAACGAACAAAAAATTAAACTAGTATATAATTTCTTTTTGCTAAAAAGTAGATTTTAAATAATTTATGTATTTTTGTGAAACTCTTGAAAGGAGAAAAGATATAATATGTACAAGTATATTTCAAAAGTTTTTGTTTGTTTTTTGGTGGTATTATGCTTCTTATTAGTTTTAAATACTAAAAAAGCTCATGCACAGGATCCTGCTTTTAGTCAGTTTTATGCAAATCCATTATATTTAAATCCTGCCTTTGCGGGAACGAATGACTGTCCTAGAGTAAATCTTAACTACAGAGACCAATGGCCTGGAATTGGAAGAACATATGTTACAACTTCCGCATCGTGGGATCAAAACATTAATGCAATTGGAGGAGGTTTAGGTGTTCTTGTAATGCATGATCGCGCAGGAGCTGGAGCTCTAAACACCTCTCAATTTTCTCTCTTATACTCATACAATCTACAAGTAAATTACGAATGGGCTGTTAAAGCTGGATTTGAAGCCTCATTTAGACAAATAAATGTTGATTGGACAAAACTTACATTTGGTGATCAAATTGATCCACAGTACGGTTTTATATATCCAACTAGTGAAGATATTGCCAATTATACTCAATCTGTAAATTACCCAGACTTTTCAGCTGGCTTAATCGGGTATTCAAAAAACTTATATTTTGGTTTTGCTGCACACCACTTAACTCAGCCAAACCAAGGATTTATTAGTGAAAGTCAATTACCCACAAAGTTAACTGTTCATGCAGGAGGAAACTTTCCAGTAAATAAATACAGAAGAGATGTAACGACAATATCTCCAAATTTTTTATACCAAAAACAACAAGATTTCCAACAGTTTAATTATGGAATATACGTTAATAGAGGACCAGTTGTTGGCGGTCTATGGGCAAGAAACAGTCTGAAAAATTTTGATTCTTTTATACTAATGGTAGGACTAATACAAGATGCATTTAAATTCGGTTATAGTTATGACATAACCGCAAGTAATTTAAAAAATAGTAATACTCTAGGAGCTCACGAGTTAACTTTTACTTTGTTTCTGCCATGCAAAACAAGAACAAAATCATTTAGCACAATAAGTTGTCCTCAATTCTAGTTAATTATAATGAATAACATTTTAAACTACGTAAAATGAAAATAAATAAATTAATATTAATAATAACATCGCTTGTTTTAGTAACATCATGTTCCAACAAATCTTTTGATAAATCTTCTTCAACAGGCTGGGAATACAACAATACCTACAATGGAGGGTTTGAAACAAATCAAAGTTTTGTAGAACAAAAAACTGGTCCAGGGTTAGTATTCATTGAAGGAGGATCATTCGTTATGGGACGAGTTGAACAAGATGTAATGCATGAATGGGACAATATACCCAGAAAGCAAAGTGTAGCTTCTTTTTATATGGACGAAACAGAAGTCACAAATCTTGACTACTTAGAATATTTATTTTGGCTTAAAAGAGTTTATGGAGAATCTTATCCTGAAGTTTACAAAAATGCTCTTCCTGACACTTTAGTTTGGAGAGATAAACTTGGATACAACGAGCCTTACGTAAAAAACTATTTAAGGCATCCTGCATATAAAAATTACCCAGTTGTTGGAGTAAGCTGGCAGCAAGCCACAGATTACTGTGCTTGGAGAACTGATCGAGTAAATGAGCGTATTTTGATAGAAGCATGCGTAATTAAAGAGGATATGGATCAATTCGATGATGGTGTATTTACAACTGAAGCATACCTAAGAGGATACTATGAAGGTACAGTTATTAAAGGCAAGAAAAATTTGACAAACAAAAATTATGGTAGTGGTGAAGACACAAGAATTGTAAAATTAGAAGACGGATTACTTTTACCAAGCTACAGATTGCCAACAGAAGCAGAATGGGAATTTGCTGCACTTGGCTATGTTGGTGGTACCACTGATGAAAATCTAAGTAATAGAAAAATTTACCCATGGAGTGGTTCATCTTTACGAAACAGTAGTAAAAATAACCAGGGTAAAATTATGGCTAACTTTAAAAGAGGAAGAGGAGACAATATGGGTATTGCAGGTAATCTTAACGATCAAGCAGACATAACTGCAGCGGTTAGATCTTATTTGCCTAATGATTATGGAGTATATGACATGGCTGGTAATGTTTCAGAATGGGTAATGGATGTATACAGACCTGTAATTGAACAAACAGCAACAGCAGATCATCGAAGCTTTAGAGGTAATATATACAAAACATACCAAAGTTCTGAAAGTGATGGATTGACATATATGGATGGTGTGGTTGATTTTGATGAGTTTGGAAATCCGATTATGATTGATGTTGATGAAAAACAAAATACTTATAGAAGAAATTATAAAAAAGCTGATAATATTAATTACTTAGATGGTGATATTGAATCTCAAATAGATATTAATTGGAATACTGAACTAGAAGAAATGTCTGACAAAGATAAAGATAACATCAGCATTGATAAATGGAATCAAGATGCTTCTAAGTATGCAAATGAAGTTAATGGAAATAGTAATGAAATGTATGAATATGGTGAATCTTCTCTAGTAACTGATAGAACAAGAGTATACAAAGGAGGCTCATGGAAAGATCGTGCATATTGGCTAAGTCCTGGAACAAGAAGATTTCTTGATCAAGATCAATCAACTGATGCTATTGGATTTAGATGCGCAATGGACAGAATAGGAAGTCCTGTAAGTAATTTGAAAGAAAATCAAAGAAAAGAAGTAGACTATAATAAAAAATAAGCCCCAAAAAATATTTATATCAAAACCCCAAAAAATTGGGGTTTTTTTATAACGCTATGGATATAATTAAAATTTATAATTTATTTTTAGAAAATCACACAATTTTTATTGATTCAAGAAAAATTAAAGGTAAAGGGATTTTTTTTGCAATTACAGGCGAAAATTTTAACGGAAATGATTTTGTAGATAATGCCTTAAAAGCTGGAGCAACATATTGCATAGTTGACGAAAAAAAAAGAGCAAATAAAAAAAACATCATATACGTTAAAGATACTCTTAAAACACTACAAAATTTAGCAATTCATCATAGAAAGCAACTATCTATACCAATAATTGGAATAACTGGATCAAATGGGAAAACTACTTCAAAAGAACTAATATCTCAAATTTTAAAAACTGAAATTAATTGCTATTCAACAAAAGGAAATCTTAATAATCATATCGGTGTGCCTTTGAGTATTCTTGAGATTAATTCTAAACATAAAATTGCAGTTATTGAAATGGGTGCAAACCATTTAAAAGAAATAAATTTTTTATGTAATATATCAAAACCAACTCATGGTATTATTACAAACATTGGTTCAGCACATTTACAAGGCTTTAAAAACATAGATGGTGTCATAAAAACAAAAAACGAATTGTATGAATACATCAAAAGATCTGAAGGATTATTATTTGTAAATAATGAAGATGAATTATTAAAAAAACTTAGTAGTAACACTAAAAGAATAACTTATGGTTTATATGGAATATATAAAGGGAAGCCACTAGAAAATGATGAGTGTATAGAGATTGAATATAAAAACCAAAAGATTTTTAGTCAACTTATTGGAGATTTTCAATTTTACAATATCATGTTAGCAATATGTGTTGGTGAACACTTTATGATTAACTTAAATAATATCAAAAAAGCGATTAAAAATTATCTTCCAAAAAATAATCGGTCTGAAATTTTCAAAACAAAAAAAAATACAATAATTCTAGATGCATATAATGCTAATCCTTCTAGCATGAAAGCGATGATTACATCATTCAGCAAAAAAAAATACATCAACAAGTTATGTATATTAGGTGATATGCTAGAACTAGGAAATTATTCACATGAAGAACATCAAAATATTATAAATATTGTAAATCATCTTAAGTTGAAAGCTATTTTTATAGGAAAAGAATTCTTAAGTGTAAATAAAGATGCTTTTGAAAGTAGAGTATTTTTTGAAGATTATCTAAAAAATAATCCAATAAAAAATCATACAATTCTACTAAAAGGATCAAGAACTATGAGTTTAGAAAAATTAACCAAATATCTATAAGGATTTGATTTTTTATATATTTGTGCTTAATTAACAAAAAAATTATGAAAAAACTATCAATAACTTTATTTTCGATATTATTTACTATCAATACATTTGCTCAAAAAAATGAACATAGTGAAAGAAAAAATTCGTTAACTATCGGCTCTGGACTACCTATTGTTCAAAAAACAATGCTACAATTTGAGCAGGAACTTTCAACAAATTGGTCAATTGGAGAAAATATATCATATCATTATGGCTTACTTGGATCTACTCAAGTTTGGAGTGGACCAAAATTAGAGTTATTGGGAAGATATTACTTA
>TARA_B100000963_G_scaffold100034_1_pt1 | contig 10084 bp, 9 predicted proteins | sample TARA_B100000963 | Tara Oceans TARA_B100000963 (sample SAMEA2622097) | marine metagenome | biome: marine biome (ENVO:00000447); feature: surface water layer (ENVO:00002042); material: "saline water (ENVO:00002010), including plankton (ENVO:xxxxxxxx)" | depth 5 m | reverse complement strand
AAATAAAATTATTCTCAATATTACATAATCCACCAATATTTTTTTCTAATATATTTCCTTTTATGTCAAAAACTGCAGATCTAGATTTAGAGGCTCCTCCATCTAAACAAAAGATATAATGATTTTTTTTAATCATGATTTAGTATAATCAATAATAATGATTAAAAAAAATAAATTAATCTTAGATAGCTTAAAAAATGGTTTAATTGCTTCATGTCAACCAGTCCCAGATGGTCCAATGGATAAATCATCAATAATATTGGCTATAGCACAAGCGTCAGTATTAGGTGGTGCTATAGGTTTAAGAATTGAAAATCATAAAAATATTAAATTAGTGAAAAAAAATTTAAATGTGCCAGTTATAGGTATAATAAAAAGAAAATTAAAAAATTATCCGATAGTAATAACACCATACCTCTCAGATATTAAAGCAATTGCTAAAGCAGGAGCTGATATTATAGCATTTGATGCAACAAATAGAAATAGACCAGAAAGTGTAAAAAATATAATAAATGAAATAAAAAAATTTAGTAAAATTTCCATGGCAGATTGTGCATCTATCAATGATGTTAATAATGCGTTGAAAAACGGTGTTGATATAATTGGCACGACTTTATCTGGATATACAAAAAATAAAATTCCAAAATATCCAGATTTAAAATTATTAAGACAATCAATAAATTTAAATATCCCTGTAATCGCAGAAGGAAGATTTAATACTCCTTTACTTGCTAAGAAAGCAATTAACTTGGGAGCTCATTCAGTTGTGGTTGGAACGGCATTAAATAGAGTCGAACTTATTACTAAAAATTTTGTTAAAAAAATACATGAATAAATTTTTTGTATCAGTAGATATTGGTGGGACTAAAATATCTTTATGTTTTTTTAAACAAAATACAATTATTAAGAAAAAAAAATTTACAACATATAACTTTGGACCATCTAATTTAACACATATTAGAAATTATCTAAAAAATAATTTTAACAATATTACAAAAATAGGAATAGCTACAACAGGATTAATATATAAGAATAACTGGTCTGTTTTGAATAAAAAAATGATTGGAAGTTTTGAAAATTTTCCAATAGTTGATTTTTTCAGAAAAGACATGAAAATACCAACTTTTGCTATTGGAGATACGCACGCTGCATCTTTAGGAGAATTGCACTATGGAAATGGAAGAAAATTAAAAAATTTTTTTTACATAACGGTTTCAACTGGTATTGGTGGTTCTGCAATCATTAATGGTAATGTATTAAATTCAAGTCAAAAAATAGTTGGTCAAATTGGACACACTGTAATTAAAAATAATGGTAAATTATGCGGTTGTGGTAGAAAAGGATGTTTAGAAGCTTACTCTTCTGGGACAGCAATAGAAAAAAAAATTAATCAAAAACTTAAACTAAATCTTAGTCTCAAAGAAATAATAAAATATCATAATAAAAATAAATTTGTAATTGATACTTTAAATGATGCAACCTTATTATTATCAGAAAGTATTATTAATATACATAACATACTTGGCATTAATAATTTTATAATTGGTGGTAGTGTTGGGTTAAATGATATTTTCTTTAAAAAATTGAACTTATTTACTTTTAAAAAAAATAATGAAATTAAATTAATAAAAGCTGGATTAAGAAATAATGCCGAATCTTATGGTTGTTTAGCATACTCAAAATTAAAAAAATAATTATTTAACTGCGCCAGATGTTATGCTTCTAATTAATTGTCTCGAAAAAATAATATAAAATACCAGTATTGGAATTAGTGCTGTAGAAAGAGATGCAAAAACAGCATTCCAATTTGTTACATATTGACCAATATATTGTTGCATTCCCAAAATAACTGTTTGCTTACCACTTGAGGGAGCAAGAACTAATGGCCACCATATATCATTCCATACAGGAACCATTGTAAAAACTGCTACAGTTGCCAATGGTGGTCTTAGTAAAGGTAGGATAATATAAAAAAATAATTGATATTCATTTACTCCATCACACCTGGCGGCCTCTTTTAATTCATTATTAACTTGTTTCATAAACTCAGTTAATATCCAAATAGCCAAAGGCAAACTTTGAGCTGTATAGACAACAATCAAACCAGTAAGGGTATTGACTAAACCCATTGAATTAAGAACTTGCAGAACACTTACAGTGCCTAATTTAATTGGCATCATGATACCAAAAGCAAGGTATAATCCCAACATAGTATTTCCTTTAAATTTATACTCTGACAATGCCCATGCAGCCATAGCTCCAAATAGAAGTACTAAAAATAAAGTAATTAAAGTGACGGTAATTGAGTTATAAAAATATATACCAAAATCAACCCTTGAAAACATTTTTGTAAATCCTGTCAAACTAAATGTTTCTTCTGAAGGTAAACTTAAGGGTTCTTTAAAGATTGCCTTCCTTTTTTTAAAAGAATTAGATAATAACAAGTATACAGGAAACATACATATTAGTGTGTACAATAATAGAACACTATGCATAATTAATTGATTGATTTTATCTTGATAGGATCTCATTAATATTGATACCTTGTTATTCGTTTTTGAAAAGCAAATAGATAAAGCAAAACTCCAATGAGAATTATACCAAAAGTAGCTGATGCTACTGTTGCTCCCATTGTTGGATTACCCAATTGGTGTTGAAAGCCAAAAAAAGTTCTATAAAAAAATGTTCCCATTAAATCAGTTGAAAACTCAGGTCCTGCATAAAGGCCTCTAATAGCAAATATTAGGTCAAAGGCGTTAAAGTTACCAACATATGTTAATATAACCATTAAACCAACAGTTGGCATTATAAGTGGCAACTTTATATACCAAAAAGTAGTAATGCCATTGGATCCATCAATTTTTGATGCTTCAAGAACTTCATCAGGAATATTTAATAAAGCAGCATAAAATAACATCATTGGAATACCTACAAATTGCCAGATGGAAATTAATGATATTGTAATAAGTGCTGTTTCTTTAAGCCCTAACCAGGGCTGATACAGACTCTCCAAGCCTACAGCACCAAGTAATGTTTGAGGTATTCCCCAAAGGTTTGATAGAATAAGATTAAAGATATAACCAACTATAACAATTGACATCATTGCTGGAAGAAAAATTAAAGTTCTATAAGTTCCTTTAAATCTAAGTTCTTTAGATGATAAGAAAGCAGCAATTAATAATCCAATTGGGGTTTGTATTGAAACATGCAATAAGAAAAAATAGGTGTTATTTTTAAGAGCATTCCAAAAATGGTATGACCATAACTCATCAAAAAAAAGAATCTTATAATTATTTAATCCATTAAAAGTTCTTACCCCTGTAGTATTATCTAAATTACTACCCATTAGGTCTTGCGTGTAAAGGCTGATCCTTAAAGTATCAAATAATGGGAAGATCATAAAAATTGAGTAAATGAAGCAAGCTGGAAATAAGAATACAATTATATGATAAGGAAATTTTTTCTTCATATTTAAAATTATAAATCTTTTAATAAAGGATCGCGAAATTTTCGCGATCCTTTTAATTTGTTACTGATGTGGTTCGTACCAGTTAGCTAAACTAGCTTCAGTTTTAGCAGCGCCTTCTTCAGGGGTCATAGTTCCATTAATAACACCTGAGACAACTTCATAGATTACTCCATCTAAGTTTGGCTCACCTCTTCCAACAATATGACTACTATTCCTGATAGTAGTATCACAAGTATCTTTCCAGCTTATAAATTCTTTAGCAACTGGATCGTTAACATTTATTGAATGAGTGTGTAATGGGAAAAATCCTGGAACTTCATTTGCAAAAATTTCAGCAAACTCAGCACTTGTTAACCACTCTAAAAAAATCTTAGCCTCATCTTTATTTGTTGAAGCAGAATTTAATCCAATACCTATATCAGTATGGTCGTCTATGTAACAATCTGATTGACCATCTTGCGTATAGGGTGGAAAAGCACTAAATTCAAAATCAGCGTTTTGAGAAAATGTAAATATTTCCCAAGATCCAGTTGGATAAATTGCTGCCATTCCAAGTGTGAATAAATTTTGACTATCAGGGTAAGTTTGAGTTTGATACCCATCAGCCATGTAGTTACTCCACTTTTGTAATGATGTTAATAAATCCACATAATGTTGATCTGTGAATTTTTCTTCACCAGTAATAATTGCCTTACGACCCTTTTCACCTGCCCAATAGTTAGGCCCAACATTTTGCCAACCCATAATTGCAGTTGCCCAAGTATCAGCTGTACCAATTGCTAATGGAGTATAATTTCCATCATCTTTAATTTTATCTAAAGTTGCAAAAAACTCACTTTCTGTTTTTGGAATTGATAAACCAAGTTCATCAAAAATTTCTTTATTATACATAAAGCCATGTGAAACTGATGCCATTGGTACACAGAATAAATCAGAACCATCATCTGTACTCCAAGCATCTTTTGCAACTTGAGGATAATTATCTAATCCTCCCAAGGAATTAAGAGAATCTAACCATCCTCTGTTAAATAATTTTAATGATTGATCAAATGGAATACAAGTGATTAAATCTCCAGCAGTTCCACCCTCAAGCTTAGCATTCATACTACCAGCATACTGAACGGGTATTGTAGTTTGAAATATAACCTCAATATCTGGATATTTAGCGTTAAATGCAGGAATTATTGCATTATTCCATGCATCCGCATCATCATTTCTCCATGATTCTATTACCAATTTACCAGCATAAGCTGTATTGAATAGAAAAATAGATGAAATAGATATTAAAGTAATAGAAATAAATTTCCTCATAATAATACTCCTTACTATCTTTAAAAATTAAAAGTATAATATAATAATATTATTATTCTTTATGGGTCAAGTTAATATCTTAAACAAAGAAGAAGTACTCAAAAAAATTTTCATTAAAAAAAACGGTAAAAACTATATTTTTGTAAATTTTATATCATCAAGTAATATAAAAAATAAGTATTACGAACTTCCCATAATATCTATTAAAAATAAAAACGGGCCAATAGTTCTTCTAATAGGTGCTAATCATGGTGATGAAACTGAAGGTTTCATTTCATTACTTAAATTAATCAATAATATTAAATTAGAAGAAATCAATGGACATTTAATAATTATTCCAGCCCTAAATTTGCCTGCATTAAATTCTGGTCAAAGAGTCTCTTTATCCGACGGTGTAGATATGAATAGAAGTTTTTATAAAAATACAAATAGAAATTTAACATTTAATATATCAAATTTTTTAAAAGAAAGCATTCTTCCAAATGTTGAAATAATATTAGATTTTCATTCTGGTGGATTAAATAGAAAATTTGCAGATATGGCAAAGTATTATCATTATGAAAATAAAAATTTAATGGAACAATCAAAAGAAATTGCTTTAGCCTTTGGTGCGCCCGTATGCTTAAAGCACTATGAAAAAAATCCACACGGTATGCTCGATACACTCGCAGTAAAACTAAATAAAATATACATTAGTACTGAATTAGGTGGAGGTGGTATAGCTAATAAAAGATCCATATCAATAGCAGATAATGGAATAAATAATGTTCTCAGGTTTCTAAAAATAATTAAAAATGATTTTAAATATATATCTAAAATTAGTAGGCAAAAATCAAAACTCTTATATTTTAACGATGTAAAAAAAAACTTTATATTTTCAAAGTTTGAAGGTGTATTTGAGGTTAATGTCAATATTAATTCAAAAATTAAAATAGATGATTTGATAGGTACAATTCATTTTCCTAATAATCCAAAAAAAAAATCAAAATTAATAGTTTCAAAACTCTCAGGAATAGTAATTGGCATAACCAATAAATCTTTTATAAAAAAAGGTGAGTTTTTAGTTTTAATTGGTGATATAAAGAAAAAATAATTATGAATAAAAATCATTATTTAAAAAAATATATAAGTGAATCCTCAAAATCTTTAAATCTAATTTTAAAGACACAAAATAATAAACTAAATCAAGCTGTTGATTTATTTTGTAAAACTTATTTTAATAACGGAATGATATATATCTTCGGAACAGGGCACTCACATATGATTGCTGAAGAAGGTCATTTTCGTGCTGGTGGTTTCGCACCAATGTGTCCAATATTGTCATCAAGTACTATGCTTCATGAAAGTGCAACTTTTAGCTCAAAAATTGAAAGAACAAAAGGAGTAGCTTCACAATTATTAGAAAAATATAATTTAACACCAAATGATATTATAATTATAGCATCTAATAGCGGTGTAAACCAAGCTCCTATAGAGGCTGCTCTTTACGCAAAGAAGAAAAAGACCAAAATAATTGGAATTTCTTCATTAAAATACTCAAACAAAATTAGTAAAAATAAAAAATTGTACCAATTATCAGATATACACATCGATAATTGTGGGCCAAGAGGTGATGCAATTATAAATATTAATAAATATAAAGTTGCGCCATTTTCAACTATTGGCGGGGTAGCTATTATTAATTCAATTATTTCTGAAGTAGCTTTTAAATTAAGAGAGGAAAACCCATTCCCATTTTATATTAGTTCTAATATGCCAAATTCTAAATTACATAATGAGAAATTATTTAAAAAATATAGATCAAGAAACCCTCATTTGTAATTAAAATAAATGATGTGTCCACCCGAAATTATTTAGCATTTTGCATGTGTTCAATAAGCAACTCCTAAAACTCACCCAAGATCTAGTTGACCTCCCTTTCCAGGCTATTTCGGCTAAAGTAGCTAATCTAGGATTTATCATTTGATCAAAATATTTTTTTTTTGTAATTGTTTCGGACCATAGTTGAGCTTGTACACCTTTTACTAGATTTTTATTTTTTATATTCTGATCTGGTTTCCAGCTGAATATGTCCCTTACTTCAATAGTTGAAGCCCAACATAACCCCCTTTCTTCTGTTGAATTATTATGAGCCATATCAAAATATGTTTTTTCACCAGGACATAATATTGTTTCAAAATTATTATTTGTTGTCTCTCTCGCAACATCAGAATGCTCCCATGAAAAAACTAAACAAGATTTATCTATGTTCCCTGCACTACCACCTACTCCATGATCAATGTGTGGCGAAACTGCCGCTTCATTCCAAGCTCCTGTTCTTTTATTTTTTAATTTCATAATATTAATTAAGTAGTTCATGTAGTAATCCTGGAATTCAGCTTGAGACTTAATTTTATTTTTTTTCATAAATTCATTTATTGATGGTGAGAATTCCCATGAATTTTTAGGCCTTTCATCAAGTCCTACATGAATTATATCAAATGTAAAAATATCACAAATTTCTCCAAACATATTTTGTAAAAATAGTTTAGTCTCATCAATTGATGGATTAATTGTATTATTCTTATAAGATCCAATATCCTCGCTAACTATATTTGACTTTTGATCTTTTAATTCTGGCATTATCTGAAGTAATGCCCAAGAATGAGCGGGTAAATCAATTTCTGGCATAATTTCAATATTTAATTTTTTGGCATAAGAGATTAAGTATCTAACTTCTTCTTGAGAATAAAAACCACCATATTCCTTAAAACCACTTCCATAAAATGGTGGTATTTTTGAATGATATCCTCGATATGATCCAAACTGTGTGAGTTTTGGATATTTTTTTATTTCAATTCGCCAAGCTTCATTATCTGTTAAGTGCCAATGAAATCTATTCATTTTAAATAGTGCCATATAATCAAGCAATCTTTTAATTTCTTCAATAGAATAAAACTGTCTAGCACAATCTAAATGCATTCCTCTCCAAATATAATTTGGTTTATCTGAAATTATACAAAGTGGTATTTTATTTTTGTAATAATAAAACATTTGAATTAAAGTCATTATTGCATAGAGTTTCCCACCATAATTTTTATAATAAATTAAAATTTTATTGTTTAAAATTTCTAATACATACTCATCATCGTCCAAATCCTTTTCTAGAAATAAAATAGGAAAGCCTTCATTTTTGGAAAAAATAATATTTATTTTTAATATTAACTTTCTAGTATTATTAATAATATCTTCCCCATTTATTAATTTGAATTTATTATCAATCTTAGTAATACCATTTTTAAGTAAATAATTTGAAGGTTCGGGGATTATAGGTATAAAGTTATTTACAACTGATTGATCATAGTTAGGTTTTTCTATGACATAATCAAACAAAAGATTATTTATTTTAATTTCTTTGTGTTCATTATTTTTATCAATTAAAAAAACACCTTCAGGTCCACATGATTTATTGTAGTTACCAATTTTTGGGGTTTGTAAATTTATTAGTATAATATTTTTTTGTATCTCTAACTCGTAATATCTTCCAATTTGTTTAATAATTTTTGCACCGTCAACAGATTGGATAGTATAAATTAAAGAAAAACATAATTTAAAATTTTTATCCAAAATATTCTTGCTTAAATCTAATTTAAGTTGATTTTTTTTTGTAAATGAAGGATTTATCTGAAATAACATTAATATTATTATGGGATTTATAGATATATATAAACATAAACCTCAGGTAAAAGAAAGTGCTAATGCGAGAGTAAATCTAATAGGAGAGCATACAGATTATACGGGGGGATATGTTATGCCTACTTTATTAGACTTTAAAAATACTATTGAATTATCAAATAATAATGAAAAAAAATTTAATGTATTTTCAGAATATTTTAATGAAAAAAAAGTTTTCAGTAATTTTTCTAAATCAGTAAATAATGATTGGTCTGATTATATCAAAGGATGTTTATTTGTTTTTTTCAAGATGTATAAAAAAATTCAATTAGAATACTTTAATATTTATATTACTTCTACAATTCCATTAGAACGTGGAATATCATCTTCCTCTGCATTATGTGTTTCAACTTTAAAAGCATTAAATACATATTTTAATTCTCATTTAGATTCAAAACAAATAGCAGTATTAGCAAAAAAGGTTGAAAATGATTATATTGGAGTTTCAGGAGGAATTATGGATCAAATGGTTTCCTCAATTGGCATAAATGGTAAAGCATTTTTTTTAAATTGTACAAGTTTCAATTATGAAAATATTAATATTCCATCTAATTGGCAATTCTGTCTTGTAGACTCTGAAGTTCAAAGAAACTTAAGAAATAGTTCTTACAATGAACGTTTTAATGAATTAAAAAAAGCTGAAAAAGAATTAGAAGTTGAATATTTAGGAAAATTAATATTGAAAAAATTTAATCCAAGAAAAATATCAAATCCATTAATTCTAAAAAGGGCAAAACATGTGATTACTGAAAATGATCGAGTTTTAAAAGCAAAAGAATGTATTTTAGATAATAATATTGTAAAATTTGGTTATTTAATGAATGAAAGTCATAAATCTTATTCTAATGACTTCGAAGCTTCCACAAGAGATGTAGATATAATTGTAAACAATTCACTTAAAAGTGGTGCTCTTGGCGCACGACTTACTGGAGGTGGCTTTGGAGGCTTTACCGTCTCTTTAATCGAAAGTGAAAAATTCTCACAATGGTATGATAAAATGGCTCAAATCTATTCTTCAGAAAAAATATTTAAGGTGTAGTTTTAATTTTTTACAAGTCTTCTTAGTTTTCCTTCGGTTACATCATGGTCAATATAACATCCTTGCAAGTGCCTAAAGCCAGTATTTGGATCAAACTTAGTCCTTCCATGCAACAATCTTAAGTTATCAAACATAGATATCATACCTTTTGATAATCTAAATTTTATTTTAAATTCATCAGAATTACATAATTCGTACATAAATTTTCTTGCTTTATAAAAAATTTTTAGTCTAGCATCATCTAAAAGAGGTACATAATCAAGTCTACCACTAAATCTGATTTGTTTAAATTTTCCATTAGAGTCTAATTCTATTAATTTTGCTCTATCTTGGAGAATAACATCTACATCAGTAAATCTAAAATTAACTTCTGTTTCAGTTAAAATATTATAGTAATCTTGATGATTTTCCTTAAGATAATTGGCTATACTATAACCATCAACAAGGCTTGAGTCTCCACCTGTTGATTCATTAGCTATACAATGAAGAAGTTGTATACCTGGAACCGGTTTTCTATATGGATTATCTGAATGGGATTTCAATTCTAATGC
>TARA_B100000963_G_scaffold355354_1_pt1 | contig 10085 bp, 13 predicted proteins | sample TARA_B100000963 | Tara Oceans TARA_B100000963 (sample SAMEA2622097) | marine metagenome | biome: marine biome (ENVO:00000447); feature: surface water layer (ENVO:00002042); material: "saline water (ENVO:00002010), including plankton (ENVO:xxxxxxxx)" | depth 5 m | reverse complement strand
AAAATCCAGATAATATTGCCATTGTGGTATCTTTATCGAAAACGTAATTTTTATCCAATTCAGGAACTAATTCATTCTTCTTTGAAAATGCTTCGACTTCCATATTACTGTCTATTCCAAAGGTTTGTTTTACAGAAATTTTTATATCAGGCTCTAATCTTAAATTTTCACTCATTTTTTAAAAGACCTTTTTAATTGTGTATAAGCCAAAGTAATTATTTTTAGTTTTTCTTCAAATTTATTATTACCTAAATTCTTATCAGGGTGAAGTTTTTTAACAAGTTTTTTAAATTTTTCTCTCACTTTTTCCCAATCTGTACTAACATTAAGCCCCAAGACATTGAAAGCTTTGATATCGTTATCAGAGAAACTAAATTGTCTCACTTTATCGTATTTTTTTAAGTCTATGTTGTCATACTCATCATTCTTCAAGGTATTATTCCAAAGGATTTTAAAAAAGTTATCTTGTGCACTGAAATCCTGTGTTGGCTTATGCCATGTCATATCATCTTTAATAAATTGGTTAATTTGTTCATCATTCATATTTGCAAAATAATTCCAATTTTTGTTGAATTCTTTTATGTGTTCAAAACAAAGATAACGAAAATTTTTACTATTATCTTTTTCAACAGGTGCTTTATACTTACCTTCTTTATTACAATTATTCCAATCGCAAATATTTTTCATTGATGTATTATTATATTAAATTATGGAAATAAATGACTTAATTAATTTGATCAAGAAAAAAATTATTCAAAATATTGAAGTTGAAAATATAATAATTGAAGATAAGTCTTTTTTGCATAAAAAACATAAAAATTTTAGTAAAGATAAATATCACCTCAAGTTGAGTATTACATCTAAAGATCTCAAATTAGAAGGTAAATTAAAAGCAAACAGAATAGTTTATAAAATATTAGATAATGAAATAAAAAAGTATATTCATTCGATACAAGTTCTAATAAACTAATTTCTTTAAAAATAATGAAACTTCTTTACTTGAAAAACTTCTGTTAATAATTGGTTTAGATATTCTTTTCAATAAAATAAGATTAATCTTTCCATCTATATTTTTCTTATCATTAATCATATAACTTACAATTTTATTTAACATATTTTTTGATACATGTGATTTAATACTATTATATCCAATTTGTTCTAAATGATTGATTATAATATTGAAGTCTTTTTCATTTAAGATTTTCTTATTAAAGCTAAACATAGTAGCACAAAAAATACCTAAAATTACTGCTTCTCCATGATTAAAATTCTTTGAATATTTTTTCGAAGACTCAAATGCATGTCCAAAAGTATGTCCAAAATTTAGAGATTTTCGTAAGCTTGACTCTTTTTCATCTTTCTCAACAATCCTTTTTTTTATCATACAACTTTCATAAATAGCTTTTTTTAAAGGAATTTGTTTTTTGCTTATAATTTCTTTTAAATTTTTAATTAAAAAATTTAAAAAGTTTCTATTACGAATTATTGCATGCTTTAGTATTTCTGCGTATCCACAAATAATTTGTTTTTTGTTTAAGGTATCTAAAAAAACTAAATCAGAAATCACTAAATTTGGTTGATAAAAACTGCCAATCATATTTTTACCTGTACTTGAATTTACACCTGTTTTACCGCCTATAGATGAGTCTACTTGAGCTAATAATGTAGTTGGAATGTTTACAAACTTTAAACCCCTCTTAAAGATACTTGCAGCAAATCCGCAAACATCTCCACATATACCACCTCCTATTGCCACCAGACAGTCTTTTCTGCTAAAATTATTTTTAGATAATAAATTATTAATTTTTAAAACAGTTTTAATTGTTTTGCTTTTCTCACTGAAATTGATTTTAATTAATTTTACATCTCTTGTCTTAAATGTTTGAATAATCTTATTCACAATTTTATTTGGAACATTTTTATCCTGAACAAAAACAATCTTATTACTTTTAATTTTATTCAAAGACAAAAACTTATTAAGTTTTATAGCTATGTTTTTTCCAATATAAATTGAATAGTTTCCGCTATGAGCTTTTATGTTAATTTTCATTTTTTAATATACTTATAATTTTATCCACAATTTCGTTCTTTTTATGATTCTCACACGTTATTTCATAGTCGCTTTTCGAGTAAAAATTATTTCTATCGTTAATTAGTTTTTCAATTTGTCCTTCATTTAAGTCAAATAAAACTGGTCTTTTTGAATTTTTTAAAATTCTTCTTATTAAAGTTTGTTTGTTCCAATTAAGCCAAAAAGAAATACTTTTTTTTTTACATTCTTTACGAATTGATTCATTTAAGAAACCCCCACCTCCCAAAGAGATTACCTGATTATCTTTTTTAAGATAGCTAATGGAAATGCCTGTTTCAAGCTTTCTGAAATAAGTCTCGCCTTTAACTTTAAATATTTCAGTAATTTTTTTGTTTTCATTAATCTCAATTTTTTTATCAATATCAATAAAGTCAAGTTTTAATTTTTTTGATAAAATTGCTCCAATTGTGGTTTTTCCTGAACCCATCATACCAGATAAAACAATATTTTTTTTTAAATTCATAAAATTCAGTATTGAAAAAACATAAATATGTCTTAATTTGAAATTAATTAAACTATATGCAATTTTACAAAAAAACAAGCATAGGCAGCTCTGTAAATCCACTCAAAATTGTTATTAAAATTGTTTTAGTGATTGCTGCCCTATCAGTTCTTTTAATTTTAGTAGCTAAAATAAACTTTCCATCACCTAATCAAGAAATGCAAAAAATAATCCCAAAAGAAAATCTAAAAATTGTTAAATAATATATTTATAATTCTTATTGCTTTAATTTTTTCTTTCACAACATCTTATTCAAATGAACCAGTTGATATTTGGAATTTAGAAAAAAAAGAGAATAATGATAGAATTGAATTAAACGAAAATCAAAACTCCCAAAATGAAAATAAAATAAAAAAGAAAAACAATAATCAAAACAATATTAATGAAAACTTAGTAGTTCTTGGTGAACTAAAATCTGAAAATAAACTTGTAGTTGGCATATATGATCCCATTGAAAATGGTTTAAATATAAATATGTGGTCTGGCTCAGATGGAAAAAAAGTTTATCAGATAAAAAAAAAATTAAATAATATGGAATTATCTCAAGATGCAAAAAATATTTATACAAAAATTTTACTCACTAATACTTATCCACCAGAAAAAGGTTTTAAGGTAAAAGATTTTTTTGATATTAAATCAGAATGGCTTATCAAAAACGGTGATTTAAATTTAATTGAAAATTATATAATTAAGAACATTAATATTATTCCAAATGAAAAATTAATTAGATTTGCTGTTGATCAATTATTATCAGAAGGAAAAATTGATAAATCATGTAAAATTTTAAAAGAGACAAATTTAGAATTCAAAGAAAATTATCTTAAAAATTTTTTAATTTTTTGTCAAATACATAAGAAAAACTTTGAGGCTGCTTCTATGATGTTCGATTTAGAAAAAGAAAAAGGATATAATGATATTTTCTTTCAAAAAAAATTTCAAAAATTAACTGGTCTAATATCGGAGGATAAAACAATATCTGATAAAAATCTTCTAAATCTTCATCTTACATATGCTACAGTTCCGAATTATAAATTCAAACCGAATGATAAAACATCTAATTTATTTTGGAAATATTTAACCTCAAATAACTTACTTGTCCAATCTGCTGAAATTGATTTAAAAAATGAGGAAAATATTATTTTACTTGAAAAGGCCACACATAATAAAAATTATAAGGAAAAAGAATTATTAAATCTTTATAAAAGGTTTCAGTTTTCAATTGATCAGCTTCTAAATATAGAGAGAGAAATCGAAAAATTGTCAGATGTTCAAGCTCGCGCTTTAATTTATCAAGGTATTTTGCTAAGCAATGATCCAATAAAATCGGTAAAACTATGTAAAATACTTAAAAAAAAATTTTTAGACTCTGGATTTCAAAACGCATTTGAAGATGAACTAAGATTAATTTTAAATAAATACGATCTAAAAGAATTACCGTCAGATTTGACTGATTTTTATATTCTAAACACTGCGATTGATGAGAATAAAAAAATTAAATTTAATAATAAAATATTACACCAATCTAAAATTACAAATTATTTTATAAAAGATAACTTTCCAAAAAAAAAGGCACAGAAGGATATTAATAATTTTCTTAAAAAGGTAAAAAAAAGTAAAAATAATTATCTTTTAACAAAAGACATAATCGTGATTGAGTCTCTAGAATACGATGGCATAGAAATAAAAGAGGAATATAAAGATCTATATAAAGTTCAGGAGAATAATTTGCCAATCGATATTCAGGTTTTAATAAATGATAAAGAGTTTGGTCTTGCATTACTCAGAATTGTCGAAATAATTGGTCAAGATGAATTAAGTAATTTAGGTTCTGAAACTCTTTATTTTATAATTAATGCATTAAATCAAATGAATATTGATCCTATCAGGAATAGTATTTTATCTAAAGTTTTACCACAGAAAGTTTAAACAAAATATTCTTAGAATGAGCAAATATAAAATTATAACAGTACCCGATAAAATTTTAAGAAAAGTTTCAGACCCTCTTGAAAAAGTAAGTCATGATGAAAAAAAACTCTCCGATGATCTAATTGAAATCATGTACAAAAATAATGGTATAGGTTTAGCTGCAATACAAATAGGAATACCCAAGCGGATGATAGTTATAGATATTGGACAAAAGAATAAAAAGAAAAATCCAATATGCTTTATTAACCCTAAAATTAAAAAATTTGAGGGAAAAAATTCAAGTTATGAAGAAGGATGCCTGTCTATACCAAATACTTTCATCGAAATAGAAAGACCTGAAGTATGTTATGTTGAGTATATTGATATTAAAGGATCTAAAAAAGAAATTAAATGTGAAGGTTTATTATCTACATGCATTCAGCATGAGATAAATCACTTAGATGGCAAATTGATTATTGATTTTGTATCAAAAATGAAAAGAGATTTGATTGTAAAAAAGTTGTCTAAAAATAAAATCAATGCGGATAGAATAATTGTTTAGATGTCAAAAAAAATTATTTTTATGGGCACGCCTAAATTTGCCGTGCAATTTTTAGAAATTTTAAATAGAAATAATTTTAATATAGTATCGGTTTATACACAGCCACCAAAAAAATCACATAGGGGATTAAAAACATTGAAATCCCCAGTCCATTTAAATGCAGAAAAAATGGGTCTAACAGTTAGGACCCCACATACATTAAATAATAATTCAGATGAATACGAATATATAAAAAAGTTGAGTGCTGATTTAGCTTTTGTTGTCGCCTACGGTCAAATTATTCCTAAAAAATTTTTACATCTTACAAAAAAAGGTTTCATAAATCTTCATACATCAATTCTTCCTTATTACAGAGGTGCAGCTCCAATCCAACGAGCAATAATGAATCTTGAAACAGAAACTGGTATAAGTCTATTTAAGATAAATGAAAAACTTGATGAAGGCCCAGTTTGTAAAAGTTATAAACTAAAAATTGATCAAGAAGATAATTATAACCAATTAATAGAAAAACTTTCAATTTTAGCATCAAAAAATATTATCAAAGATATTAAATGTATTTTAAATGATGAATTAGAATTTAAAGAACAGGATCACTCCAAAGCTACTTATGCAAATAAAGTTTTAAAAGAAGAAACAAAAATTGATTGGAATAATTCTGCAAAAAAAATTATCGCAAACATTAATGGTTTAAATGGATCTTATTTTTTATATGAAAAAAATAGGTTTAAAATTCTTAAAGCTGCATTTACAGATTTAAATAGTGAGCCTGGCTTAGTAATAAATGATAAACTTACGATAGCCTGTGGGAAAGGATCTATTAAAGTTTTAGAAATTCAAAAAGAGGGAAAAAAACCTCAAAATATTAAAGAATTTTTATTAGGATCCCAAATTAAAAAAGGTTGTTTGCTTAAAAATGAATAGATATCAGATTTTAATTGAATATGTAGGGACTAGATTTTTGGGATGGCAAATCCAGCCAAAGGGCAAATCTATACAAAAGACAATTCAAGATGTTCTTGCTAAATTATTAAAAACAAAAATTAATTTGATTGGAGCTGGCAGAACAGACTCTGGCGTCCATGCGATAGAATATTCTGCACACTTTGACATAAAAAAAAAGATATTAAATCCTCACAAATTTATCGATTCCTCTAATTTTTTCTTAAATAAAAATTTTATTTCAATATTGTCATTAAAAAAGAGGAAAAAAAATTTCCACTCTAGATATTCTGCAAAGTACAGAGTTTATAAGTATGTTATATTTAATAGATTAAGTAGTCCATCTATACTAAGAAATAGGGGGTGGCATGTAAAAAAAAAAATTGATATTGGACTTCTTCGAAAAGGTGCAAAACTATTAGAGGGAACAAAAGATTTTTCAGCTTATAGAGCGTCCAGTTGTAGCTCAAAAAGTCCTATAAGAACAATCAATTATGTAAAGATAAAAAAGACAAAAGAATCAATCGAGATAAGATTTAAATCAAAATCTTTTTTACAGCAGCAAGTTAGATCAATGGTAGGATGTCTAAAATATCTGGGAGAAACAAAGTGGGATATTAAAAAATTTGAGGATGTTTTGCGATCAAAAAAAAGAAAACTATGCGCACCTCCAGCTCCTTCACACGGTTTATTCTTGGAGAAAGTTATCTATTAATACTTTTATTTTTTCTAAATTTTTTATTAATTCTCCACCTACTCTCTTCTCGAACTATAAAGCCACAACAATTTTTTGAACGACACTTACAAGGGAATTGTTTGTAATCTTTGTCATAACCAAATCCATAATCATAAGTAAATTCCTCATTTCTTTTTATATCTTTTATTGCTGTTACCCAAATTTTATACCCCACTCCATCAACTTCACAATTGGGGTCACATGAGTGATTAATAAGCCTTGCAGTATTCCATGAAAAATCTCCATCAAGTGAATACTTTGTATTAATATCGAATAAATAAATATCTCTCTCATTGTCAAATTTAGGATTTTGCTCAACCTCAGTATTAGTAATAATTTTTCCTTTGTATTGAATTATTCGAGTACCAATTCTAATATCTTTGGATGCGTAAAGACCCCTTTTATCAATATTTGATTTTTTAATTTTGTACAATTTCATCGGTGATTTTCTACTAAAGCGTTTACATGATGAAATGCACTATCTGCAAGTGCATTAAGGTCATACCCGCCCTCAAGAACTGACACAACTCTTCCATTAGTAAATTTATTAGTAGCTTTAAGTGTTTTTCTTGTGATTTCATAAAAATCTTTTGATTTCAATTCAAATTGAGCCAAAGGATCGGCAATATTTGCATCAAAGCCCATACTAAAAATTAAAAATTCAGGTTTAAATTTTTCTAATTTATCCAAAACTCTATCTAATGCGTTCATATATTTTTCAGAAGTTGTTCCTGCTGGAAGAGGTACATTGAAAATATTATTATATTTACCTTTTTCCTTTTCACTGCCAGTTCCAGGGTAAAATGGGTACTGATGAGTCGATAAGTAAAGAACATTTTCATTATTATAAAAGATATCTTGCGTCCCGTTTCCATGATGAACATCTGGATCAAATATTGCTACTTTTTTATATTTAAATTTTTCAATAAGATAATGTGCTGCAACTGCACAATTATTGTATATACAAAAACCCATAGCCTTATTTTTTTCTGCATGATGACCCGGTGGTCTTACTGGACAAAAAGCATTTTTAAATTCTTTTTGTTCTATACCATCTATCGCTTTAATTACTGACCCTACTGCATCTATCGTAGCATCTTTACTCCCAGGTGAAATAATTGTGTCTCCATCTAAAAACTTCAATCCTTTAGTTGGAAAACTTTCTTTAACCATGTTGATATAGTTTTCATTATGAACTTTTTTTAAAATATTTTGATCAAAAGTGACTGGTTTATCCCATATCAAATTCTTATTTTTTTTTAGTTTTTCAGTAATCGCAATTACTCTTTTAGGTTGCTCTGGGTGACCATCACCTGTTAAATGATTTATTGATGTTTTTGAAGATATTATAGCTGTTTTCACGAAAAATAATTATATAGAATATTAGCATAAATTTTTGATAACTTTTTAAGGTCATTTAAAGATACTGCCTCATCAATTTTGTGCATTGTTTTACCTACAAGACCAAACTCTAAACATGGTGAAATACTTTTAATAAATCTAGCATCTGAAGTACCTCCTGTTGTAGAAAGTTTTGGCCTTATTTTTGTAATTTTTTTTATAACATTTTGTATCATTGTCGTTGTACTATTTTGTTTTATTAAAAAGGCTTCTCCAGACACCTTATAATCTATTCTAAATTTTGATTTTTTTTTTTTACTTATTTTTCTTAAAATTTTATTAACTCTTTTTTTAATTGAATTTGATGTATGTTTATTATTGAATCTTATGTTAAAAGTTGCTTCCGCAACTTTTGGAATAACATTGTCGGCATTATTATTTATGTTAATTCTAGTGATTTCTAAATTCGTTCTTTGAAAATTTTTTGATCCATTATCAAATACAATTTTTTTTAACTCATTTAATATTTCCACAATAATCGATGAAGGATTATTTGCTTTATGTGGATAAGCGACATGTCCTTGTGCACCTATAATTTGGAGTTTTCCAGTCAAGCTTCCTCTTCGACCAATTTTTATCATTTCTCCTAACTTATTTGGATTTGTTGGCTCTCCAACTAAACAAAAATTAATTTTTTCTTTTTTCTTTTTTAAATAATCGATAACTTTTTTGGTACCATTAACCGCATCTCCCTCTTCATCACCTGTTATTAAAAGACTAATCGATCCATTGAATTTTTTATTATAATTTAAAAAAACACTTAAAGCTGAAACAAAGGCAGCTATAGAGCCCTTCATATCATTTGCACCTCTACCAATTAAATGACCTTTTTTAACAGATGGTCTAAAAGGATCTACTGTCCAGTCTTTAATATTTCCAGGAGGCACAACATCTAAGTGGCCTGCAAAACAAAAATTAGGTCTCTTAGTTCCTAATTTTGCATATAAATTTTTAACAGGCTTAAAATTTTTTTCTTTAAAAGTTAAAATTTTAGTTTTGAAACCCATCTTTTTTAATTTTTTTTCTAAAAATTTCATTACACCAGCATCTGAAGGTGTTATTGATGGGAACTTTATTAGCTCTTTAGCTAATTGTAATTCATTTATTTTTTGCATAATTAATCTCGTAAAAGATCGTTGATTGATGTCTTTGATCTTGTTTTTGCATCTACAGTTTTAATTACATGAACAGCATATAGATCTTTGTGAGTACCAGGCACGACAACTGAATAAGGCGGTATACGACCCTTTGTAATTTCACCATTTGATCTATTTATAATTTTTGTACTTTGTCCAATGTAACATCCCATTGAAAGAACACTTCCTTCTCCAACAATAACACCTTCTACGACTTCAGACATTGCTCCAACAAAAACATTATCCTCAATTATAGTTGGAAGTGCTTGAGCTGGTTCCAAGACTCCACCAATACCTGATCCAGCTGATATATGACAGTTTTCTCCAATTTGACAACAACTACCAGCTCTACTAAAGGTATCCATCATTGTCCCTGAACCGATGTATGCACCTATGTTTACGTAACATGGCATTAAAACTGCATTTTTACCAATGAAGGATCCTGGTCGAACTGGACTATTAGGTGTCATACGAAATCCTGCAGCCTCGTGTTGTTCTTTTGTCCAATTAGCTGTTTTACCCTTTAACAAATGTGCTTTATCGTACCAGCTACTATAAGGTCCACTTAAATTATCCATTGGGTAAATCCTAAAGCTTAGCATAATAGCTTTTTTAAGATGTTGGTGCGTCTTCCATTCTCCTTTAATTTTTTCAGCTACCCGAGATTTACCGCTATCCAAATCTTTTATTACTTGATTTATTGCGTCTTTTAAAGACTGATCTGCATTTTGATTTACCTGGTCTTTTTTTTCCCAAGCATCATTTATTATTTTTTCTAAAGACATAATTTATTTACTTTTTAATAACCTTAT
>TARA_B100000963_G_scaffold351123_1_pt1 | contig 10110 bp, 13 predicted proteins | sample TARA_B100000963 | Tara Oceans TARA_B100000963 (sample SAMEA2622097) | marine metagenome | biome: marine biome (ENVO:00000447); feature: surface water layer (ENVO:00002042); material: "saline water (ENVO:00002010), including plankton (ENVO:xxxxxxxx)" | depth 5 m | reverse complement strand
TAAATGAAAATGATAAAAATATTTTTTTCATTGATTGCAATTGGTTAATAGCAAATATATAATATTTAAGCTTTTATTGAATTGATTATACTTTAAGAATAGTTATCCCTAACATACTTTTTATTTAGATTTAAATTTTTTTAAACCTTCTATTAATTTTGGAACTACATCAAAAGCATCACCAACAACTCCATAGTCAGCTGCTTTAAAAAAAGGTGCTTCAGGGTCATTATTTATAACAACCTTATACTTTGAAGCATTTATCCCTGCAAGGTGTTGAATTGCACCAGATACCCCAATCGCAATATATAAGTTTGATGCTACAGGTTTACCTGTTTGACCTACATGCTCGCTATGTGGTCTCCACCCCATGTCAGAAACGGGCTTTGAACAAGCCGTAGCGGCTCCTAGTGTTTTTGCTAGATCTTCTACTAAATTCCAGTTTTCTGGACCTTTTAAGCCTCTGCCACCTGAAACTACAATTTCGGCATCAGCTATAGAAATTTTTTCTCCGTCCTCTTTTATTAATTCTACTTGAACATTTGAATCTAGACTTTCAGAAATATAATCTTTCACTATAAGTTTTCTTTCACTTTCAAAAATCCCGAATGAATTATTTAAAATTCCTATGATTTTATATTTAGTTTTAAGTTCTGTAAATACGAATGCCTTGTTTGTAAAAACACTTCTTTTTAAAACTAAAGGGGAAATACTAGAGGGAAATTCAACAACATTAGTGGCATAACTAGCATCTAATAAGATTGATATTATAGGAAAAATAAATCGGGAATCTGCACTAGATCCAGTTATAAAAATTGTTCCTCCAAGATCCTTAAAATTTTTGCAAAGTAGATCAGCATATATTTTTGCATCAAACACATGATCAGTTTTAATATTGATGAGTTTTTCAACTCCATATTTTTTAATTTTAAATGGGTCTGAGGAATTAAATGTAATTCCACATAAATTGGTTTTTTTTTCATCAGCCAATTTTCTACCATATGAAGAAACTTCTAAAGCACTTTTTTTGAAATTTCCATTTTCGGTCTCTAAATAAACTATAACTGCCATACTAAATTACTTTTGCTTCATTATGTAATAAATCTATCAGATCATTTATTTTTTCTGGTTTAACAAGTTTAACTTCGCTTTTAGGTGGAAGTTTCTGGTATTTAACTGTTTGTGTTTGATGGGTTTGATATTTGGCCTGAATAATTGTTAATGGCTTTTTTCTGGACATCATAATGCCTCTCATGTTAGGAATTATTAAATCACTTTCTTCAACAAGTCCTTTTTGACTACCGATCACCAGAGGTAGAGACCCTGATATTTCTTCCTTTCCTCCATCTGTTTCTCTAATAGCTTTGAAATTTGACTGATCCACATCTAAACTTACACAATTACTGACATAATTCGCATTTATCAAAGTTGCTATCATTCCTGGAACCATTCCTCCGTTATAATCGATAGATTCCCTACCAGCAATAATTAGATTATATTCTTTTTCCTTCACCAAGTCAGAAATTTCTTTTGCGACCTGATTGGCGTCCAATGGTTTTGTATCAACCCTGAAAGCCTGATCTGCACCAACAGCAAGAGCTTTTCTGAGAATAGGATCCGTATCAATTCCTCCAACACAAATAACATGCACTTCACAACTTTCCTTTTCTTTTAACCAGATTGCTCTAGTTAAACCGAATTCATCATTAGGATTTATTACGTACTGTACTCCTGACCTATCAAATTGTGTTTCATTTTCAATAAAATTAATTCGTGATGTTGTATCAGGAACACTACTAATACATACCAAAATTTTCATACTTCTTAAACTATTTTATATATACTCTAAAATTAAGTATTATTCTTGCATAATAAAATTTTTTGGACAATTATATGTTAAATTTGATTGGATATGGATTTTTTACGTCTTTATCGTACGCGTAAAAACCCCTTTTAGTCTTGTATCCTAAGTTACCTTCTTCAACCATTTTAACCAGGAGTTGATTAGGTGAGTATTTTTTGTCACCAAAACCATTTTCCAAGACTTTCAAAACCGATAAACAGACATCCAATCCTATTAAATCAGCTAGTCTTAAAGGACCCATAGGGTGACCCATTCCTAATTTCATTATTTGATCAATACTATAAACGTCTGCAACACCTTGTGATAATGTTTCAATCGCTTCATTTATCATTGGAAGTAGAATCCTATTTGAAACAAAACCAGGTGAATCCTTGACCAACAAAGGAATTTTGTTGATTTTTGTAGTTAAAGATTTAGTTAGATCAATAGTTTTTTCACTTGTAGTACTACCAACAACTATTTCTACCAAAGGCATAACTGGAACTGGATTCATAAAATGCATACCTATAATTCTCTCTGGATAAAGAGTTTTATCTGCCAGACGTGATATAGATAATGAAGATGTATTTGATGAAATTATAACATCACCTTTACATATTAAATCTAAATCTTTAATTATTTTTTTTTTAAGTTCAAAATTTTCATTAACAGCTTCAATAATTAGGTCTGCATTTTTAACGGGTTCGTTGAATTCTTTTGTGAATGATATGTTTGACAATATATTTTTTTTTTGTTCATCCTTGATAACTCCTTTTCTTATTTGCCTATCAATATTAGTAGATATTATTTTTTTTGATTCAATTAATATTTCTTCACTTAAATCAATTAAACTTACCTCTAGTTCATATTGAGCCATAATGTGTGCAATTCCTAAACCCATTGTTCCTGCTCCTATAATAGCAATTTGTTTCATTTTAAAATAATTTACTGATAATTAAACTCCTGTTAATCTACAATATTAATTATTATTATATTTTAACAATGATTTTTTAATTTGAAACGATATTCAAAAATGCTAACCAATCTTAAATCAATTGACAAGATACTTAAAATGGAAGTTGCAGATAGTAGAGCTTTTGTGTTAAACGAAATTGTAAACTATATATATGTAAAAATGTCTGAAAACAAAGTTCCAAAGCTGAACTTTATATGTACTCATAATTCAAGGAGAAGCCAATTTTGTCAGTTTTGGGCAACTTTTTTTTCTAATTATTATAATGTTAAATGTGAACTTTTTTCAGGGGGTACTGTTCAAACTAAAGTGAACAAAAGCGTGATAAGTATCATAAAAGACTATGGTTTCAATATTAGTTTTGAAGATTCAATTAACCCAATTTATTCCATAAAGCTTAAAAATTTTAATCTTGGTAATTATTTTTCAAAATTATATCTTGATTTTGAAAATCCAAAAAGTGAATTTGCCGCAATTATAACCTGCTCTGATGCAGAGAATAATTGTCCTTTAATTGAAGGCGCAGAAATTAAATTTTCTCTTCAATATGAAGATCCAAAAAAATACGATAAGACAAAAATTGAAAAAACTGGATACAAAAAAACTTCTGAAAAAATTGCCTCTGAGATGAATTATTTATATCGTAAACTAAAACGTGATCGTGTATAAAAATAAGTTCTATAAAATATTATTTTTAATATTTACTTTAATTTCATGCAAAAAGGATGATAAATGTGGCGTAATAATTGATAAAGTAATTGTTGAAAATCGATACTATTTTGTATTTGATTCTGATGACTTTAATCAATTTGGTGGAATAGATGTAAATCAAACTATATATTATATCCCCGACAATAGGAGTAGTGGTGAAGTAAGCCAAGATGCTTACAACAAATTTAGTATTGGAGAGGAATACTGTAAATCATAACCTTTCCATTATGAATTCGTACGTGTCGGTAAGAAATTGGACGTAATTATCTCTAAATCCAACTTCGGACTTAAATGCTTGAATATATTCTTCTCCTATAGGAACAGATATTCTTATTAGTTTTGATTTATTGGAATGTTCGATTATAAATTGAACAGTTATCTTTGAAGACAAAATAGGATTTTCTCTTATTTCTTTAATAATATATTTTAATATTTCAACTGGCCATTGCTGAGATTCAAAACTTAAATTAAGTTCATCTGCTTGATTTTTAAGTGTTTTAAATGCAATATCAGAGTTTACTTTTAATTGATATGTTTTAACAAAATCTTCAAAGCTAACTTCTTGGGCAAAAGAAAATTGAACTAAAAATATCAGGGCAAACAAATTTTTAATCATGATTTTTTTATACTTTCAATTACAATTGCAGAGGCTCCTCCTCCTCCATTACAAACTATCGCCGCTCCCCTTTTTAACTTTCTTTTATTTAAAGCATGTATTAAAGTAACAACAATTCTTGCTCCTGAACATCCTAAAGGGTGACCTAATGAGACTGCTCCTCCGTTTACATTTACAATATCGGGATTTATTCCCATGATTTTTAAATTTGCCAATGCGACAACAGAAAAAGCTTCATTAATTTCAATTAAATCAATTTGAGATAAATCTAAATTTGCCCTTTGTAACGCAATGGGTAAAACTTTGGATGGAGCTGTAGTGAACCATCTGGAATCATTAGCAGCGTCAGCATAAGAAATAATTTCGACTAAAGGATTTAAATTCAAGTGTTTTGCTTTTTTTTCTGACATCAATATTAGTGCTGCAGAACCATCACTTATTGTTGAAGAATTAGCCGCCGTGACAGTCCCACCTTTTGAAAAAGCCGATTTTAAATTTTTTATTTTGTCAAAATTTACATTAAAACATTCTTCATCTTTTTTAAAAATAATTTCATCCCCTTTTGAATCCTTAATTTTTACTTCACAAACTTCATTATTGAAAGATCCTTTACCCCAAGCATTTTGGCTTTTCAAATAAGACTCTTTACAATATATGTCCTGTTCCTCTCTTGAGATTTGATATTTTTTTGCTGTTTCCTCAGCATATGCACCCATTAATTTATTATGAAAGGGGTCTATTAAGCCGTCTATTTCCATAGCATCTTTTAATCTTGTCTCCCCAAATTTCACACCCTTTCTAAAATTTAAATAGTGAGGAGACATACTCATATTTTCCATCCCTCCAGCAACAACAATGTCATTTTCACCAAGGGCTATTGATTGCGTGGCAATTGAAATACTCTTCATCCCCGATGAGCAGACCTTATTGATTGTAGTGCAAGGGACATGTTTTGAGATACCAGCAAAGATTGCGGCTTGCCTTGCCGGAGCTTGTCCAACACCAGCTTGAAGCACGTTCCCAAAATAGACTTCATCAACAAGTTCAGGGTTTAACGAAATAGATTTTATGGCAGCCTCAATCGACTTAGAACCAATTAAGGTCGTAGGGACTTTGGATAAAGATCCCATAAAAGTGCCAATAGGTGTTCTTTTGGCTGCAACAATTACAACTTTATTTAATGTCATTATCTAATTTATCTTCTTTAAAAATTGAAACAAATATACTCCCGTATATAGAATGAACCAAACTTGACATCGCGGAGGGAATCGCTGTTGTTGGGTTAACGTAATTTTCTTTTGCGAGGACAACCCCTAGTCCAGAATTTTGCATTCCAATTTCTATACAAATTGCTTTCGATAATTTTTTATCTCTTAAAAAAATAAAACTTATGATGTATCCAAGTATAAATCCTAAGAGATGTAAAGTCATAACAGCAATTATAAGATTTATCCCTGACTGGAAAATGATTTCTTTCCCTTCACCAATAATACTTGCTACTATTAAGACTATAAATAAAACTGAAACAGAAGGAGAGTAAATTATCACTCTTTTTGTAAACAATGGAAAATATTTACTTACAACAACACCTAAAAAAACTGGTACTAACACGACTTTAGTAGTACTTAATAAAAGATCTATAATATCAACATCTATTAGTTCGCCAGATAAATTTGTTATCAAAAGAGGAGTTAAAATAACTCCTGCAACAGTTGAAATAAAAGTCATACTAACAGAAAAGGCAACATTTAAATTTGACAGGTAGGCTATTACATTAGATGCTGTACCCCCTGGACAACACGAAACCAAAATCAATCCAACAGCAAAGAAATCAGGCAACTCAAATATTTTAGAAATTATCCAGCCCAAAAAAGGCATAACTGAGAATTGAATTAATACTCCGGTAGTAATCCATTTTGGATTTTTATACAAAATTTTAAAATCATTAACTTTAAGTGTTAAGCCCATTCCGAGCATAATTATTCCTAATCCAAAACTAATTAAATTACCACTGAACCAAGTAAATAAAACCGGTCTTAATAAAGCTATTGACGAAAAAAGAATTACCCACAAAGGGAAAAGATTAACAAAAGCTCTCAAACAAATGATTTAATATTATCATCAAAATCTTAATCAGTCCACTTTAGAGACTCCATTAATTTTGATATGTCATTACCTATATAATTTATAGCTGGAAGCATCGAGTCGTAATTGGGTTTTTTGTAAAAATATAAAGTGCCAAAAATAAAATGATCCAAGCTATCTGTTAAAAAAAACTGAATCTGAGACGCAGCATTTCCTACTATCTGAAATATAGATCCATAAGTTTTGTTTTTTCTATTCACAAAAATCTTTTCAGGTATGCTAACAGCTTTCCTTTTATGTTTTAGTGGCATACTGTAAGCATCAGAAAGTAATGAATCAAAATTATTGTCAATTTTTCTGTATGCTAAATATATAGTTCCTTTTAAGTTTGGATATATTATTCTATCGTCACATTTATCTAAAGTGACAAAATTAGTAGAACGATTAATTTTTGTGGAATATGGACATTTTGATTTTTTGATAATATAACTCGGATCAGAATATTTTAGATTTAACATTGACTTTGGTTTCGGTTTCATAGGCTTTCCTGTGCAAGAAATGATCAAACTAATTAATACAATTTGAAATGGAGTTTTTTTCATGAGAGTCTAACCTTTACTCTTTTAATTCTTTTTTTGTCAACTGATTCGATTGTAAATTGTATTTTTTCGAATGATATATTTTCTCTTATCCGTGGGAGTCTTTGTGAGATTTCAGTCAAGAATCCACCCAAAGTCTCAGCTTCACCCCTCCTTTTTTCAAAATTATCAATGGTCGAAATTTGGGATATCCTGTAAAAATCATTGAGGCTAATTTTTGCATCAAATAAATATGTGTTGTTGTCTATTTTGGAATACTCTACATCCTCGTAATCAAATTCATCAGAAATATCACCGACAATTTCTTCAATTAAATCCTCTAAAGTAACTAATCCTGAGGTTCCTCCATACTCATCAACTACCATAGCGATGTGCATTTTCTTAAGTTTGAATTCTTTGAACAAATCGTCTAATTTTTTGTTTTCAGGGACAAAATAAGGTGGTCTTAAAATAGAAATCCAATTAAAATTCTTGTTTTTTATGTTTGGTAAAAGATCTTTAACATATAAAATTCCAATTATATTATCAAGTTGATTTTCAAATACCGGTATCCGCGAAAATCCATTTTCTATTAATTTCGGTAAAACTTTTTCTAAAGACAGGTCTGATGATAATGCAAAAATATCAACTCTTGGACACATCACTTGACTTAGCTCGATATTTCCGAAATTTACTATGCCTCTTAGTATCTTTTCCTCTTCTTCAGTTGTGTCATTTTGTTTAGTTAATTCTAAAGCTTTTGATAACTCATCAACAGAGAATTTTCCTCCTTTTTGGCCAAACTTTTTTTCAATTAAGTTGGTTGTAAAGCTCATTGGAATAGTTAGAATAAATAAAAGGAATTTGTCTATTCTGTAGATTAATGATGCAGTATGCCTTGCAAATAGTAAATTATTTCTATTAGCAAATATTTTAGGCAAAATTTCACCAAAAATTAAAATAACAAGGGATATTATAACCACCTCAATAAGAAGGCTTAAAATGTGGTTGTCAATTTTTGTCAAATATGATTGGCTTACATTTGAAAACAAAAGGACCAAAGCAATATTTATAAAATTATTCGCTACTAGTATTGTAGCCAAAAGTCTTTTGGGCGTTTTCAGTAGTTTTTCAATTAAACTCTTTTCTTTGGGATAAACATTATTTATTGAATCTAATTGAGTTGTAGAAATTGAAAAAAAAGCCACTTCTGCTCCCGAGACAATGGCAGAACAAAACAATAAAAAAATTAATATGATTGACTGAATTAAAATTATTGTGGTAAGCAAGCTTGTAAAAGTGTATTATAAGTTGATTTAAAAAGGTAGATCTTGATCATTGAGACTAGAGTCTTCATTCATAGGATTTTGAGATTCTGAATTCTTTTTGGTTGTCAAAAATGTGAATTGATCAACATTGATTTCTGTTGTGTATCTATCGCTCCCATCATCAGCTTTCCATTTTCGATTTTTTATTTTACCCTCCACGTAAATTCTGTCTCCCTTACTGAGATACTTTAAGCAAATCTCGGCTACTTTGTTTCTTACAACTATATTATGCCATTCCGTTTCTGTAATTTTTTCTCCTGTATCCTTTTTCGTGTAAGATTCATTTGTTGCTAACGGGAATCTACCTATAGATCCTCCACCTTCAAAATGATGGATTTTAACATCATCTCCAAGATTTCCAATTAGCATAACTTTATTTAAAGAACCACTCATAGATTTTAATTTAAATCAAATATAATAAATACTATTATGACTTTAAATGTTTATCAATAAAGTCTGAGATTACGACCGGCTTGGGTAAATTTTTAATTTCTTTAAAAGAGCGTAAATTATTGAAAGAACCCCCTGAGGTAAAAACCCAAAATTTAATGTTTAATGTTTGGTGACTGAGAAGATGTTTGACATTAACTAGTTTTAAGAATTTGGGAGGATAGGTCAGTTTGTTATTTAAATCGATGAATTCTTTTTTATTTACTATTTGTTTTAACTCTGAACATTTACCCTCAACCAAAGGAAACTCATAAAGATTTTTCCAAATGTCAGATTCAACTCTTTTTTTAAAAATTAGCTTTTTATTACTGAGCATAACGATATAATTCAGATGTCTCTGTTTTTTTTTAATCTTAACTTTTTTTTGAGGGTAAGATTTTACATCTTTCAATAAGAAAGCTTTACATTCTAATTTGAAAATACAAGATTTACAAGTGGGTTTATTCGGGATACATTGTAAAGCTCCAAATTCCATCAGAGCTTGATTAAAGTCCCCTGGATTTAAATCCTCGATTAATAATTTTAATGTATTTTTAAAAAAAATGAGGTTTGACTTTAACTTTATATCCATCTTTATTCCAAGCAGTCTCGAAATAAACCTAAAAACATTACCATCTACAACAACTTCTTTCTCGCCGAAACATATAGATGATATTGCGCTGGCCGTATAATCTCCAACTCCTTTTATTTTTAAAATATCATCGAAAGTGTTTGGAAAATTTCCATTATTTATTTTTACAATTTTTTTAGCTGATTCTAAAAGATTTATCGCCCTTCTATAATAACCTAATCCCTGCCATAAAAGCAAAATTTCTTCTTCACTTGCTAAAGATAACTTGTTTAAAGAAGGATATTCATTCAAGAATTTAGTATAATAAGGTAGACCCTGTTTTACTCTTGTTTGCTGGAGTATCACCTCTGAAATCCAAATTTTGTAGGGGTCCTTAGTTTCCCTCCAAGGCAGATTCCTTTTATTTTTTTGATACCAATTAAACAATTTAGAAGAAAAGTTCATTTTAAAATATACTCTATTATAATAAATAATAATATTTGTACAAAATCACTCATTGTGATTATTATTTTTATATTTGCCAACAGAAAATTAATTAACCATAAATCTAAACAGATGACAAAAGCAGAAATTGTTTCTAATATTTCAGATAAATTAGGAATTGATAAAAGCGATGTTCAAATTACTATCGAAAAGTTTATGGAAGAAATAAAAGATTCGCTCGAGGGTGGCAATAATGTTTATTTAAGAGGTTTTGGTAGTTTCATAATTAAAAAACGTGCAAGGAAAACAGGCAGAAACATTTCTAAAAATACTGCTGTTATTATTCCAGAGCATAATATTCCCGCATTTAAACCTTCTAAGGTTTTTACAAATGCAGTTAAATCAAAAGTAACTTTATAGAAATACTTGATATGCCAAGTGGTAAGAAAAGAAAGAGACACAAGGTAGCAACTCATAAAAGAAAGAAAAGAAGAAGAGCTAATCGACATAAAAAGAAATAGTGTTAAAAACA
>TARA_B100000963_G_scaffold326587_1_pt1 | contig 10110 bp, 13 predicted proteins | sample TARA_B100000963 | Tara Oceans TARA_B100000963 (sample SAMEA2622097) | marine metagenome | biome: marine biome (ENVO:00000447); feature: surface water layer (ENVO:00002042); material: "saline water (ENVO:00002010), including plankton (ENVO:xxxxxxxx)" | depth 5 m | reverse complement strand
CAGAGCTCTTTGAAATCTTAGTCGCCAGAGTTTTTATGTCGCTCTGATTTATATCCAGTATTTTTCAAGTGTTAAAGCTATGTATTTTTTGCATCTCAGGGTTGCTTTAACAGCTCTGGCCATGCAGCACCCCCAACATTACATACATGATACAGCAATAAAAATATAAGGACAAAAAATGTACGAATATCAAAAAGACCCATTATATCAGTCTCATGTACTCTCGATCGAGGAAATCGAGGCAGCGCACAGACGTGCCAAAAAACTTCAATCTACGGCATTTGTAAGCACTATTCAGAACCTCTTTGAAAGCAGAAATAAGCCATCAGTGAGAGCAACTAGAAATATCCAAATGCCATTATCATCGAGCAAAGGGTTCGCATAATCACAGGTATTAGAAAAAATTGGGGTAATCTAATCTTGAACCCAGGTAATTAACCTGTCCCTGAACCAAACAGAATGCCCCAACTTTTGTTTTTCTCAGTAATTATATACAGAGATTGATATATGTTTATAACGCTTCCGTCTCTTCTTAAACGTTTGAAGCTGATTCGAGTGTGACATTTCTTTTTTGAGATGACCTCACTGTCAATACTAATCAGTTCAGTAGAGTGCCAACTATCTTCTTCTAAGCGACTTTGAAAATCATCCAGATACTTTCTAGCCGTCTCCCAACGTTTTGGCTCTCCATCAAGCATTACCCGTGTGTGAGGGAAATGAAGATACCTTTCCAAGGAGGCTACACTCCGATTATTTAACGCAGCGATATAGCCTTCAACTGTATCGTTAGCCTTTCCTTCTATCTCATTGATATAATTTATATTCGCCTCTCAAAAAAAGGGTAATCACTCTTGGTTATTTTTCCTCTTTATTAAATTTAAGATGCTCCACGAAATAAAAAACATGACAATCGACACTGTAAGTAGAACAGGCGGCCACACGATCCAATCATCAACTTTGTATTCTGCTATCAACACCCAGATCATCATAAGGCCCGTTGCACCAGACCCAAAAAGAAAAAAACTCAATAGTGCTTCAAGTATTTTTTTATTCACATTATTCCCAATAGTATCAGATTTCTGTTGGTGTTTCGAAGCCATAAGTTAAGTGATCTTGTAAATTCTCTTTCTAAAACGAACATCGCGCACGTTTTATTTGTGCAAACACACCGATTCAATTGACGAAAAGGATACCAATTTTAAAGATTTTAACTGAATAAACCAGCAACGATTATGAACCTTTCCATTTGTTGCATCTTTGAGCGTTATTCAGGTGGAAGGATCTCTTGAACACAGATTTCATCTATTAAGCTTTCTTTGTTAAGATCCAAAAGGTGAGCTCTCTTCTCATCATTTGTTAGTTTAGACCCAATACCGTTTGTCATAATCATGACGAGTGATTTATCACTTTTATCTAGCCAATATGATCTTCTGATTAATTTATCTTCTTCATCTCTAACGAAAGGACTGTCCAATTCCGTTTCGAGATCAGGCTTATAAAAAGCCGACATATTATACCCTCACCTTGTTTAAAAATGCCTTCAACATCCATAGTATCAAACAACCTCATTAGAATAAAAGGGTATTTATTACAGGCAACAAATGAACAAAATTTATAAAGTTGATGACTCATTTAGGCCAAATTGATAAACCTCATTATGCAGATTAAACAGTGTATTAAAGTTAGTTCGTAAACCTCCTTATCAAATATCTTAATTTCTTCACGATAATGCGTTTGATCTTTATGTCAAAGCTGGACAACCACGTGAGAGAAATTCATAATCGTTCCTGATATAACTGGGCTCCTAACATCGCCTAACACGTTTGGTTATTAATAAAAAAGGATCGGAAAGATGTCTGATTTCCCCCGCACAGTAGAAATTCATGAAGAAGGACCACGAGAGGGGTTTCAAATAGAACCCGGTCCAATTTCAACAGTGGACAAGGTTAAATTAATAGACGCACTTTCCAAAACAGGTCTCAAACATATACAGGCATGTTCTTTCGTAAACCCTAGGTTGGTCCCTGGTTGGGCGGACGCTGAAAAGGTTGTAGAAAGCTTCCATGCTCATAAGGATGTGGAGTACACCGGCCTTTATTTTAACGGGAATGGGCTTGATCGGGCATTGGCATTTAAGGACAAACTTACGATCTCTGGCTCGATTTCTCTCACGGCATCTGAAGGTTTTACCAAAAAGAACCTAAACCGAAGTCACGCCGAAAACATGGCCGCAATGGAAAGGCATGTTATCTCTCATCTTGAACTTGGCATTCCTGTTAATCGAATTGGTGTGATGGCCGCATTCGGATGTAACTACCAAGGTGACATAAGCCCCGAGACAGTGATTAAAACACTCGAAGACGGTATGCAAATTGCAGCCCAAACCGGTGCTGAAATAACACTTTTTTCGTTAGCTGATACCATGGGTTGGGCGGCGCCGCACCGGATAGAAAGAGTTGTTGGTGAAGTAAGAAATGTTTGGCCTGATATGAATATTTCTCTTCATCTTCACGACACGAGAGGGCTTGCTATCGCAAATGCTTACTCCGCTTTGAAGATGGGCATAAGACAGTTTGACTCCACGGTTGGTGGTCTTGGCGGCTGTCCATTTGCCGGCCAACCAAAAGCTGCTGGAAACATTTGTACAGAAGAGCTCGTATTACTGTGCGAAGAATTAGGAATTGCAACCGGCGTGGATTTAGACCAATTAATTGACGTCGGCAGATTGGCCGAGGATATTGTTGGTCATCAATTACCTGGAGAACTTATCCATGCAGGGAGCCTCGATGCCTTTCGGCGCGAACGCCTTCAATAATGACACTAAAGCACCTAAATGGCATAAAGGTTCTGGAATTCACTCAAACCGTTATGGGTCCAACCGCAGGCTTAATCTTAGCAGAATTAGGAGCAGATGTTATCAAGGTTGAACCAGCTCCCAATGGCGATAAAACCCGCCGTTTAGGAGGCTTTGGCGCTGGCTTTTTTTCTGGATTAAATAGAAATAAGCGCGGATTAGCGGTTGACTTGAAATCCCCGGAGGGACGTAAAGTCGTACACAAATTGGTTGCAGATACAGACGTCATTCTTGAAAACTTCGCGCCCGGAACAATGGAAAGACTTGGCTGTGGATTTGAGGAGTTATCGCGTATTAATCCACGGTTAATCTATCTTGCATTAAAAGGTTATTTAGCTGGCCCATATGAAAATCGACCCGCCTTAGACGAAGTGGTACAATTCCAATCTGGATTGGCCTGGATGACAGGACCACCAGGTCAACCGTTGAGAGCTGGCGCTTCAGTGATTGATATTATGGGTGCGATGTTTGGGGTGATCGGCATCCAGGCTGCTATTCAAGAAAGAGAGAAAACTGGCAAGGGTCAAAGAGTGTCAAGCTCGCTCTTTGAGAGCGCTGTTTTCCTAATGGGCACGCATATGGCCGGCATGGCGGCGACTGGTTCCGAAGCTCGCCCAATGCCAGCAAGAGGACGAGCTTGGGCGATTTATGATGTTTTTCAAACAAAAGACGGAGCAGAATTATTTATTGGCGTTACTTCCGACCAACAATGGGAAAGATTTGTGGAAGAATTCAATCTAACAGAGCTACGTAATGATCCTCGTTTATCAACAAACCCTAAAAGAGTGGAAGAGAGAGAATGGCTTCTTCCCGCCGTGCGTAAAAATTTACAAAGACACAATCGCAAAGAAATAGAATTTAAAGCCGAAACTTGCAAAATATCATGGGCTCGGGTGGGACAACCAGGCGACTTATTTGATGATCCGCATCTACTAGCGACGGGGGGACTTCTTGATGTTTTTGTATCGCGTTTTGGTGAGGAAGCAGGCCAAACTATTGGATTACCAAATTTGCCACTGGAGTTTGGAACCACTCGAGATAGGCCCTCCCTTAAAAGACAACCTCCAAAAGTTGGTGAACACAATGAGGAAATTCTTCTGGCAGCTGGCTATAACCAAAATAATATTAAAGAGCTATATTCGAAAAACATTCTTGCAAATAACAAAACTATCAAAAAATAAACGCCTATTTGTTCGGGCCTATAATATTAACGCAGTAAAATATTAACGTAGTAATGCAGGATAGGTATCAATATGGCTCGGCGATAAAAACTGGTATCTTTCTCGAGGTTTTATCCTGATATTCCTCATATGGTGGATACGCATCTACACTTGCCTGCCAAAGACGTTCGCGCTCAAGGTCACTTTCAACTTCTCTCACTCTCATCTTTATAACTTCTTCATGATCACGAATTTCTACGTCAGGGTGTGAGCGCAAATTATAAACCCACACTGGATTTTTAGGGCGGCCACCATACGATCCGATCAAAACATACCCTTCTCCAACCTTTACTTTCATAACCGGTATTTTTCTTATGGCTCCTGTTTTTCCGCCCTTATGCGTAATAATTATACATGGAAGGCCAGTGTCTCTGAGCGTTGTTCCTTCTTTGCCCCCACTTCCCTCATAAAGTTCAACCTGCTCCCTCACCCAATCAAGCGTTGGCGGTAAATACTCAGTCATTTTACTTTCCCAATTTCTAAAGCTTTAAGAAAAAAGATGACATTGAAGCAATACTATCAATTTTTCAATTTTAAATTAGACAAGGTGCCCTTGCGCACTCAATCCCCCGGCTTATCATCATCAGCAGAGAAAACTTGTTCATCATAGCCATATTTAGAGCTAAAAAATAAAAGAGCCATTAAAAAACCGCCAACCAATAAACTTCCTAGTGCTCCAAGAACGAGAGCTAAGCTGCCATGAAAGCCTATTTCGACATCCTCGCCACTGAGCCAGATCTCACTAGCGCCCCAAACCGCGGCCACTAAAATCGCTATAAGAACCGCAAAAATAAAAACCAGCTTTTTCATAATAGACACCCAGTGCTAATCGAACAGCTCTAAAAATTGGCTCACGATCGCATACCAAAATAAACAGCCCGATGTGTTTGTCCAGTTAAAGTGATAGCATCTTTAATTTTTCTTTAAACAATAAATAATTATCTCCCCATTATGCAAAAAACGCATATCAGCACTGGAAAAATTGCGCTGATATGGAATGCGTTGATATGTCATATACACGTATGATTTTTTATGGAGGTAAATATGTTTAGAAACATCAGTCCAGTTGAAAAAGTCGTCGCCGCCCATCCGTATGAACCGCGCAGGGATATTTTAAGCGGAGAGAGATTGCGATCTTTAACCATTTTTAATAAAGCCACAACAACAATTAAATCCGCAAATAGGGTCATCGTGAAACTAGAGCAATCTGAAGCTCACCAGTTTTCCAAGATGCCCTATAACACACATTTAATAGCGTCCGTTTTACGTTGATTAGCCTAATCACGGTTATTTCAAAGGAGAAATAAAAATACGATCTAACCCAAATTCATTCCTCTTCAAAGAATGTAAACAGTTCAAACGTAGGCCGAGTAATTGTTCAGCTAGGTTATCGTTTAGATTTAAAAATCCTGCTTCCAAATCACTTATAATATTTGGTAGAATACGAACGCTATATAACTGCGCCGGTTCATAACCTCTTTTCGCTAGTAGTTTGAATCGTTTGCCCACAGCAACAGTTTTAGGTGTATCGAAATAATCCGACCCATCGCTCTGCCGGTTCACCGCGCTAGCAAGATGATAAATATTTATTTTATCAGTTAGAGCAACTTGTTTAGGTTCCTTATTCGGCCGCAAGTGATAAATAGGCGTCATCTTTTTTCTGAGACACGGCTCGCTATAGCGACGATTCTCTCCATATGCCGTAATACAGGCTTTTCGATTAACTTCCCATCGATAACAACCAATCCCGTTTCAGCTTCTTTAAAAGCTGTTATGATTCTTTTTGCATTGGCTACCGTTTCTTCGTCTGGCGTAAAAACTTCATTAATACTACTAATTTGTTTCGGATGGATGCAGCCCTTTCCGGAAAATCCCAAATCTCGAACCAATTCGGCTTCTTTTACCATCCCTGACAAATCTTCTAAATCTAAGTAAGGTACGTCGATGACATCTAGGTCAGCACCGGCTGCTGCATGGACCACTCGACTTCGGGCATATAGCAAAGGTTCCCATGCATTTTTGCACCGTAACTCCGCAGCCATATCTACGCCCCCAAAAAATAACGCATCTATTCGACTACTCGATTTTGCAATATCGTAGACAGCCTCTAATCCGGCATTTGTTTCTATAATCACATGGAGCCTCGTGTCATGTCCTCTTTCCGAAAAAAGCTCGTCCACCCACGTGACTTCATCAGGTGTTTTAACCTTTGGCAGCATAATAGCTGGCGGAGGAGAAGATGTTTTAAGGATGGCATGAATATCAGCTAAACCGAATTTATCTCGAACCGAATTTATTCGCACAATCAATTCCGCGCCCTTACTATCAAGAGGTGACGAAAAAAGATCAAGCGTTAGTTTACGGGCTTGATCTTTATCTTTTGGCGCAATCCCATCTTCTAATTCTATGCACACAATATCCGTGCCCGAATCAACCGCCTTGGGAAACATATCTGGACGAAGTCCAGGACAAAAAATAAAACTACGCCTCGAAATAATGTTTTTAATATTCACGTTAAGTCATCCAAAAATTATCACAGGGGGATCATTCTTTCTACAATACCTGATGGTATACTTATTTAGAATTCTTAGTGTAAACAAATGGCTGGTTATTTCAAAATAAGTTGTTTTAAAAAACAAGTTCTAAGCATATATCCTAGATACTGCGAGTAGAATTTAATACAATTATCCAAATCAACGAAAATCCAGAAGGTTTTAAATGTCTCAAAATATCAGCACACAAAACAGCTTTGATACGATCGTAGTTGGATCGGGGATCGCAGGTTTATCCGCCGCCATTACGGCTCAACAAAACGGCGATAAAGTAGCAATCGTAGAAAGAGCCCCACCTGATGAAAGAGGAGGAAATACGCGTTATACCGAGAGCTTCTGGCGAATGAAAAGTGAAAATGAAGTATCGGACGATTTTGAAGATCGTTTTGCGGAAAACTCAGGTGGATGGCCAGACCTTTCGATTTTAGAAGATCTGGTTAGAGACAAAGAGAATCAACCCGCAGTCCTTAGATCGTTGGGAGTGGTTGATCCAAATTTAATCGCAACTATAGCGGAAGAAGCTCCAAAAGCTTTACAATGGCTAAAAACATTTGGGGTAAAGTTTGATTTTTTACCACTTTATTTTCTGAGTCAATCTACTACAAGAATGGGACCGATTGGCGGAGGCCTAGCACTTGTTGATGCGCTAGGAAAATATGCAGACGAAGAAGAAGAAATAACTTGGTTTTACGAGACAGCCGCAAGGACACTCGTACAAGATGACTTTGGTTCTGTGACCGGCATAAAAGCAATATCAAAAAATAACGCACCTTTAGTGCTCAAAGCAAATAATATTATCCTTGCTTGTGGAGGGTTTGAAGGTAATCCGGAAATGTTAAGTCACTATGTGGGAGCCCAAGCACAGTTTATTAGGCCCGTCTCACGGGGCGGTCACTACAACCGTGGAGAAGGAATAAAAATGGCGTTGGATATAGGTGCTGCGCCATGTGGAGATTATGGTAGTTTTCACGCGCAGCCGGTTGACCCACGATCTAAAGATTGGGAGCCTGTTGTTCTAAACTATTCCTACGGCCTTCTCATTAATGACAGCGGGTTAAGGTTTACAGATGAGGCGCCAGCTCTTGTAGACTCGACCTATGAAGCTGTAACTCGCGTAATTATGCAGCAACGCAATGGATTGGCGTATGCCGTTTTCGATAAGAAATTAGATGACGTTCATAATTGGAATGCAACTGTTAGAACGCGCGTCCCGCCGTTGGAATCGAATACACTTGAAGGTCTCGCAGAACAGATGAAGATAGATCCCGCCGAATTTTTGAATACGGTTACCGATTTCAATAACGCATGCCCCGAAGTAAACACTGATTTTGATCCACTTATCCCAGATGGCTTACGCACGGAGGGACTATCAATCAACAAGTCACACTGGTCCCGACCAATTTCTACACCGCCGTTTCGTGCTTGGCCTATTATTTGTTCAAATTGCTTCACCTTTGGCGGCCTTAAAATTGATGAAAACGCCCGCGTCATAAATACCGAAGGCGATATAATCCCGGGGTTATATGCGGCAGGCGAGGTTGCTGGGATCTATTATAGAACGTATACTGGAGCAACTTCGGTTATGCGCGGAGCCGTAACAGGGCGACTTGCGGGAGCTGATGCTGCTCTCAGACGAAATAATTAATTTAACCTTGTAAAGTCACAGGGAGCGGGTTCATTATGTCCCTTAAAATTGGCGCGTTTTTTCCTACGCGAGATACGCCTAGCGATCCTCACCAAATTCGAGCGTGGACTCTAGCGGCTGAGGAAATAGGTTTTGACTACATAGAAGTGTCGGATCACGTTCTCGGAGCTGATAGAGAACAGCATGAGAACTTCGACGGACCTTACGACGTTGACGACTGTTTCCATGAAACCTTTTGCACTCTATCCTTTATGGCGGCAATCACCAACCGTGTTGGCCTTGTCAGCGGCGTCTTGATCCTGCCACAACGACAAACAGCGCTTGTAGCAAAACAGGCGGCGCAACTGGATGTTTTAAGCAACGGCCGCTTAAGATTAGGAATTGGAGTTGGTTGGAACCCGGTTGAATATGAGGCACTAGGTGAGAACTGGAAGACACGCGGCCAAAAACAGAATGAACAAGTTCAATTGATGAATAATCTTTGGACGCAAAGGACAGTAAATTTTTCTGGAAAGTTCGATACAGTTCGAAACGCCGGTATAAACCCGCTTCCCAAACAAAAACCCATACCAATTTGGTTTGGCGGTCAAGCCGATGCTGCTTTGAAGCGTGCCGCGACTTATGGCAGCGGTTGGATCCCGTTGGGTAATCCTGGAACTAATAGTGCTAAAGCGCTAGATAAGCTTAATAAATTTCTTTTGGACGAGGGTCGAGATCCCAAAACTTTTGGAATAGAGGCGTGGATACGTTTTGGTGACGGTAATCCCGCAAGCTGGGTGTCAACCGCAAAAAAATGGCTGACACTGGGTGCAGATCATTTAACATTCTACACTTCTGGCCAAGGGGCGGGAGATACAGACCAGCAGATAGAAGGAATGCGGAAATTCTACGAAGTTTGTAAGAGCTTGTAAAAAAGGCGTTAGTCCCAAAAAGGAACTAACGCCTTTTCCTTACGCTACGACATTATTTTTAACGATAACGATGTGCTTGAGACCAAGCGTCCTTATAAGCATTTTGAGAGGCCCATACTTTTCTAAACCAATCGTTTGCTTTCTTTCCTGTTTCCTCTGCCCACTCATCGGTCGCTTTCTTTGCAGCATCCTTAAACGATTGTGGAAGGTCGATAATTTCGTTTTTACTATTATTTACATACTTCATCCAGTTTGGTGCGTCGTCATGACCGAGCTTCATGTAAAGATCCCAGGTCATCATTTTTCCGCCTGCAATAAGCTGTTTTTTAACCATGTCAGACATACCATCCCAAGCCTTCTTGTTTACTGCGCACTCATGCATAGCGATTGGTTGATGAACCCCTGGAACAACAATATATTTTGCAACTTTTTCAAAACCCATCACGATGTTATGCGTTGGTGTTCCCCATTCAATGGCATCGACAACTTTTCTCTCCAAAGCTGGATAAACTTCAGCGCCCGCCAGAATTACGGTAGATGCACCAAGTTTTTTTGCAATTTCCGCCCAAGCACCGGACGTACGTACTTTCATACCCTTATAATCTTCAAGGCTCCTGATTGGCTTGTGGCTATGGGCAAATACTTCCCGTGGTGCGGAGCCACAAGGAAATGCTGCTACATTAAATTCAGCCATACGCCAGTCCATCCACATCTCTTTTCCGCCGCCACGGAATGTCCAGTGCATCATTTTGTCCCAGCTCATAGAACCGGCAAAGCCACCCCAAAGAACCGCTGTTTTATCTACACCCCAGTCGTAACCCGGCCAATTATGTCCAATTTGCGCTACGCCCTTTTTTACAGTATCTGTAACTTTAAGAGCCTTTCCGAGCGTGCCACCAGGAAAGACTTCCACTTTTACATTATTCGA
>TARA_B100000963_G_scaffold64493_1_pt1 | contig 10126 bp, 6 predicted proteins | sample TARA_B100000963 | Tara Oceans TARA_B100000963 (sample SAMEA2622097) | marine metagenome | biome: marine biome (ENVO:00000447); feature: surface water layer (ENVO:00002042); material: "saline water (ENVO:00002010), including plankton (ENVO:xxxxxxxx)" | depth 5 m | reverse complement strand
TTCGGACAATTGTCATTCGAATCAGAAACACCGTCCGAATCTGAATCGATTTCTCTAAAATTGATCCAATTCAAGTTAAAACCACCTTTTATTATGTTTAACCTTAAAATATGAACCCCTTTGCCAATTACATTGCTTGTGTTTTTTGTAACTGTAGTCCAACTTTGCCAATCGTTAGTTACTGGGAGAGTGAGATTATCCATAATCTCTATGTAACGGCCAGTTGATTCATCAACGAGGTCAAGCGAAATCTCACCAGCATCTGAATTTGCAGCAACCCTAAAATCAATTGTGAATTTTCTATTTTGACTGTTATAAATTTTATATTCGGTATAGTCATTTTTATCTGTGTATCCTATGTTGGAACCCCCACCATCATCAGTTGTGCTTTCAACGGAAATCCCTAACATGTTAACATAATCTTCAGCTTCAATTTTGGCAGGTAGAACATACCTTGGTTCAAGGTTGTTCAAGACTTCCATATTTGAAAAATTATCAAGATTTTTTCCTGTTTTAGATTTTATTTTATCACCTGAATACGTAATTAAAATCTTTTGGGTAAAAAGAAGATTATCCTCTAAATTGATAACAATTGTTCTAGATTTACTTGCATTGTATGAAATGGACTGAATATTTAAATCGCTATTTTCAACAGTAATGTTAAAATCACCTATAACGTTTTCTAATGTACCCTCGTCTACATCTTGATTTAAATACAATTCAATTGATTTTTCATCAGAGGCAGTTTTTGCAGAAACCGAACTGAAGTTTGCTTGATTAATTTCTCCAACTTTAACAAATTCAATTGAACTAATATTAACTTCATTATTGGAATCAAAATGTATTTTTATCTCTTGTCTACCTTCATTCAAAACCAATCCGTTCATTGACGTTGTAATAAAGTCAAACCAACCACCAGTGCTGTTTGTTGACAAAACAGAAGTTAAATTTTGATTATTATTTGAAAGATAAAATCTGGCTCCGTCAGCAGCAGATGCATGACGAAAATCTGCTCGGTATAAGCCAACCTCCTTCACGTTGACAGTATATTTTATCCACTCACCTTTACCAACAAAACCTACGTGATAACCATTACTTTTGGAATCATTGTTAGTCTCTATGTCAACACCATCATTTCTATATCTCCACCCCCTGTTCCATGCCTGAAAAGAACCAGTTGACAAATTGTAATCAGCAGAATCTAAATCATAATAAGCATGACCACTTTTTCCAAGGTCATAGTCAGACAAATAGACCATGCCAGGAATTTCTTGTGCTTCATTGTATGGTATTGTTTCATTTGTATGTGGTTGCCTCAAAAGAGCATCTTTAATCCCCTTTCGATATAAACAATTTTTTATGAGCAAATTATCGGCTAATTTCATCATGGCAGCAAAAGCATCATCTTCACTTGGCTTGTCGCCTTCACCTTTCCAATAATTAATAATATCTTGGTATCCTGGATTTTTGACAACAGAGAATGCGCTATCAATATCACCGAGTTTTTTTATTGCCCACCAAGCCCATCCAACATTATTAGACTCGAATAAGTGAACCGCATCCGTATACCACTTGTTAGAATTCTCACCAGATTCTCCCATCCAAAGAGGTACATTATAGTTGTCCCTTAGTGGTAAAATCCAATCCAAATCATTCTCATTGGTGGAATTCCAATATTTATGAAAACTATAAACCATATTGTCATCCCATGGTGGTGTAAGACCTGCATGATTGTTTCCATAATCATTTCCTTCAATAAATAAAATGTGGTTATCACCAACACCTCTAATTTCTGTAGTTATTCTTTCATAAATATCCCTTAATGCAACACCACCAGGCAAGTCCCAGTTTGTTTCATTTATTAAATCATAGCCTCCAATCCATTTATTATCCTTGTATCTCTCGGCAATTTTTTTCCATAGTTCTACCAATTTTGTTTTGTTTCTTTCACTTTCCCACAGTGATGGTTTTGATGGGTCGTAATCAGAAATTTCTGAATTTCTACCCTGACCGCCCGGAGCTGCATGCATATCCAATATGACATACATTTGATGTGGTTCGGCCCACTCAAGAACCTTATCAATAATATCAAAACCTGTTTCAAGCCATGTATTTTGATCAGCATTCGGCTCTTTCTGAATTGGAAGAGTAAATAAATTATAATGTAATGGGACTCTGATGCTGTTGAATCCCCAAGAAGCCAAAGAATCAACATCTTCCTGCATGAAGTGATTTTCTCTCCATTTTGCAAAAAATTGATTGGTTCTATCCTCACCAACTAAATCAGTAAACCTCTCAACGAATTCATGTTGTGCTCCAGCTGTACCTTCTGACTGCATCATATAACCCTCCATGACAAGCCAACCACCGGGTGTATATCCACGAAGTAAAACTTCATTTTCATTTTCATCTACAATGATTTTTCCCTTTGTTTTGAGACCCTGTGAGAAGGACAATGATGATATTAATAAAATGAAAAATATTAGTCGTTTCAGCATCATGTAAAATTACAAAAAAAATACTGTGCGCGCACAGTATTTTAAATCTTACAGTAACAAATAAAAATGATTGGTATAAAAATTGTTATTATGAAAAGATGTTCGAAAAAAAAAAAATTATTTGAAGCAAAGTATAAGTGTATTTTGGTTCAAAAGAGATCTCAGACTTATTGATAATGATGCGCTTATTGAAGCTCTCCAAGCTAAACATCCAATTCTACTTATTTATTTATTTGAGCCATTGGTTATTAATAATCAACACACCTCAAAAAAACACATAAATTTCATCAAAGAATCCATTTTAGATCTCAATAAAAGTTTGAAAAAATTTGACACTCATATTCATGTCTATGAATCTGAATTAATTAATTTTTTTAAAAAACTATTAAAAAAATGCAATGTCGAATCAGTTTTTTCAACAGAGGAAATTGGTCTTGATGTCACTTACAAGAGAGACCTTGCCTTCAAATCTTTTTGTAGAAAAAATAAAGTCAAATGGATTGAAAAACCAAAGACTGGAGTTTTTAGAGGAAGAAAAAATAGAGACAAGTGGATTGAAAACTGGAAAGCTCAAATGATGCAACCAATTAAAACATCCAATGCAAGTTGTGAAAGTTTTATTAATATAGTTATAGATAAACTTGATGAGATTAAAATTAAAAGAACCAGATCAAGTCATACACAAAAGGGAGGACCAACAGAGGCTCATAAATACTTAAAAAGCTTTTTAAATGATAGATATAAAAAGTATCATTTTAAAATTAGTAAACCTGAACTATCAAGATATCACTGCTCAAGATTATCTCCATATTTTTCTTGGGGAAATTTATCAACAAGATATGTATGGCAATTGGCAAAAAAAGAAATTGAAAAGGGCAAATCAAGATTACACTTCAATTCTTTCACATCTAGATTAAGGTGGCAATCACATTTTATACAAAAATTTGAGATGGAACCAGAAATGCAATTTAGAAGCATTAATAAAGGATATAAAAACAATAAGACAGTCAACAAAAAATATTTAAATGCTTGGAAAAAAGGAAAGACTGGATTTCCTCTTGTAGATGCCAGTATGAGATGTGTTTTAAAGACTGGTTACCTAAATTTTAGAATGAGAGCATTACTTGTTTCGTTTTTAACACACCATTTATGGCAAAATTGGCAAGACGGTGTAGTTCATTTAGCTAAAAATTTTTTGGATTTTGAGCCAGGAATTCATTATCCGCAATTTCATATGCAGGCAGGTGAGACAGGAATCAACATGATAAGAATTTATAATCCTGTGAAGAATTCGTTGGAACACGATCCTGATGCAACTTTTATTAAAAAATGGATTCCTGAACTTGAGCATTTACCTTTAAAATTGGTCCACGAGCCTTGGAAAATTAATTCAATTGAAGAAAAAATTTACAATTTTAAACTGGATAAAAACTATCCAAAACCGATTGTTGATATTAAAAAAACTTATAAATATGCATCTCAATCATTATGGAAACTAAAGTCAAATTCCTTGGTTAAGAAAGAATCAAAAAGGATATTAAAAAAGCATACCAATGCCAATCGATCCGCTTTTGATGATTAAAAATTCTATTTTTGAAATCTATGAGAAAATTTTACTTAGTAATCTTGGTTTTGTTAATTGGTTGTAGTTCTGTCAGTGATGATAATTCTGATGAAACTCCCGTAATTATAGAAAATGGACTGAAAGATATAGCCATTTTAAAAGGAAAATTTATTGGAAATTTAATGAGAGATGGCTTTTTTGATGATCATGGCATATACAATGGGGCAATAGATGATATTTTGAAAACTGAGTATAATACACTTGTCACTGGGAATAAATTAAAAATGGTAAATCTTCTAAGGAACAGACCTGATGACCCTTTCAACATAAAAACCAGTGACCTAAATACATACAATATTGATAGATTCGTTAATTATGCCAACAAGCATAACATGAAAAAGAGGGGTCATGTTATGATTTGGTATAAACAAATTCCAAATTGGTTAGATGAAGAATCTAAAACTTGGACCTCACAACAAATCTATGATTTCACAGAATCTTACATAAGAGCTCTGAGCAGATACACAAATGGTAAAATCGATGAGTGGGATGTATTAAATGAGGCTATTGTCTTTAACGGATACAGACCTAATACATGGTATGAAAAGGTCAACGTCGAGGAAAATGATAATGGTGAGGTTGGATATTTATCTTATTTTTCAAATCTATTCAAATGGGCTAGAGAAGAAAATCCAGACGTTAAACTATTCTACAATGATTATGGAATTGAAGAATATGGAACATCAAAAAATAACTTGATGATATCGATGGTTAAAAATTTAAAAACACAATTCAATGCCCCAATTGATGGAGTTGGACTTCAATCACACTTCAGGCTTGAAGATGTGACTAGCTCATTCATTGAAAAGGTTGGAAAGACGATTGATGATTTAGGAAACAATGGGTTTATTGCAAACTTAACTGAATTGGATATTAGAATTTGTGATGGGATTTCCCAAGGTCTTGACGAACAAAAAAATGCATATAAGGAAATAATTAACACTGCATTTTCTAGATCAAATTGCAATACCATACTTATATGGGGATCATCCGATATTGATAGTTGGATTCCTTCACACTTCCCCAGTTGTGGACAAGCAACTCCACACAATGAAAATTTTGAAAAAAAACCTGCATACTTTGGTATTGAAGAAGCTTTGAAACAGTTGTAGTAGCCCCACTAGGAATCGAACCTAGATCTAAAGTTTAGGAAACTTTTGTTCTATCCATTGAACTATGGGGCTAATTAGTAAGAACTGTTTATTTTTTTAGTGAGCTCTTTTTTTATTTCTGTGGTTGTGAATGAGTGAGAAATTGCGTCTAAATTTATTTTTTTAATATCATTTATATCCCAACCAAATTTATTCATAACCAATTCGTACTCACTTGTTAAATCAATATTTGAAATTGTCCTTCCATCTGTACTTAAACTTAGTGAAATATTTGATTTAAATATTTCATCAATTGGATGTAAAGCAATAGATTTAAAAGTAGCGGTTTTAATGTTGCTCGTTAAACAAATTTCTAGATGAATGTCATTATTGCTCAAATGTTTCACGAGGTCTTTATCCTCAACACACCGAACGCCATGACCAACTCTTTTCACCTTTAGTCTTTTTAGGGTTTCTTTAATACTTTCAGGACCTTTGGCTTCACCGGCATGAGCTGTACTTTTTATATTGTTCTGATTTGCAAAATCGAAGGCACTAATATGATTATCAAGGGAATGTCCTGCCTCGTCTGCTGCAATATCCAAAGCAAAAACTCCTCTATTTTTAAATTTTTCAACCAACCTTACCGTTTCCATACTTTGCATTTCGTCAAAATGTCTTAAAGTACATAATATAAGACCATAATGAATACCATATTTCTCTGAACATTTTTTTGAAACATTATTTACAATTTCAACAACATCGCAAGCAGACAATTGATTTCTACAATGTAGTAATGGAGCAAACCTAATTTCAACATATATAACATTCTCGGATTTTAATTGTTTGAATAGATCTTCTACAACCAATTTAATACAAGTTTCATCTTGCATCAAATCGACTGCATATTCTGCACATTTAATATATTCTTTTACCGAACCACAAGATGAACTAGCTATAAAATTTTTATTAAAAGTTTGAATATCAATTTCGGGATCAATTTTTTTTACAACATCAAAACTTAAGCAACAATCTAAATGCAAATGAAGTTCAATTTTAGGCAAATTTTTTAAATCCCTAACTGACATAATTGATATTTCTTTTTAAACCTTTAAATTTCGACCTTTTGATTGGACTGTCTTTAAATATTTTTTTAAATGTTTCTTCGGTCAAATCAATCCAATCAGATTTCTTAAACTTACTAAGTTCAGGCAGGGTTGTAAAAAGAATTTCATTATTAACTTTTTTAAATCTATTCCATGGACATACATCTTGACATATATCGCATCCAAAAATCCAATCCTTAAAATCACTTGATAAATTAGATGAAAAACTATCCTTAAGTTCTATGGTGTAATAAGAAATACACTTGCTCGCATCAAGCTTGTAGGGTTCGTAAATCGCATCTGTTGGACATGCATCGATACAAGCAGTACAACTCCCGCAATGGTCGGTAGTGGGATTATCATACTCTAGTTCTAAATCCACTATAATTTCAGCAAGAAAAAAAAACGAACCTGATTTTTTATTAATAAGATTTGTGTTTTTTCCAATCCATCCCAAACCACTTTTTTTAGCCCAAGCTCTTTCAAGAATTGGAGCTGAGTCAACAAAAACTCTTCCATCCAATTTTCCAAACTTTTTCTTCATTATACTCAAAAGTTGTTTTAACTTATTTTTTAAAACTAAGTGGTAGTCTTTTCCATATGCATATTTAGAGATTTTAAATGAGTTGGTTTCCGTTAATAAGCGTTTTGGATAATAATTATAAGTCAGCGAAATAACACTTTTTGACTCTTCAACTAACTTTGTTGTATCTAATCTTTTATCAAAATTTCTTTCCATGTATGACATTTCTCCGTGATAATTATTTTTTAACCAATTTTCAAATCTGTCAGCTTCGGACGACAAAAATCCTGATTTCGAAATACCACAAGACATAAATCCTAAATCAAAAGATTTTGATTTTATAAAGTCTGTATATTGTTTTTTTAGATCCATTTTAATCAAAAAGATCCTTTTGTGGTTTATTTAGTTTTATATCAAGGTGATCGTAAGCTTTATTGGTAACCTCCCGACCTCTTGGCGTCCTTATAATAAAACCTTGTTGAATTAGAAAGGGTTCATAAACCTCCTCAATTGTTTCAGCCGTTTCAGATACAGCAGTTGATAATGTATTTATTCCTAAGGGACCACCATTAAATTTTTTAATTATAGTCTCCAAGATTTTATTATCCATTTCATCGAGACCAAACTTATCTACACTTAAAGATTCTAGAGCATATTTTGTAATTTTTAAATCAATTTTTCCAGTTCCTTTAATTTGAGCAAAATCTCGAACTCTTCTTAGTAACGAGTTGCATATTCGGGGTGTGCCCCGACTTCTTCCTGCAATTTCATCAGATGCAGAGTCTTCAATTGGTATATTAAGAATTTCCGCACTTCTTCTAATGATTTTTGATAATACAGTCTTATCGTAATATTCAAGTCTATTGTTTATGCCAAATCTTGCTCGCATAGGTGCTGTCAGTAATCCTGATCTAGTTGTTGCTCCTATCAATGTAAATTGATTTAAATTAATTTGAACAGATCTCGCATTAGGGCCAGTTTCAATCATGATATCTATTTTGTAATCTTCCATTGCTGAATACAAATATTCCTCAACTACAGGCGACAACCTGTGAATTTCATCAATGAATAAAACATCTCTTTCCTCCAAACTTGTAAGCAATCCTGCTAAGTCACCTGGTTTATCAATGACTGGCCCTGATGACACTTTTAATCCTACGCCAAGTTCATTTGCTAAAATATGAGCCAAGGTAGTTTTACCTAAACCTGGAGGTCCGTGTAATAGTGTGTGATCTAGGGCATCTGAACGCAGATTGGCTGCTTCAACAAAAATTTTTAAATTGTCGATAACACTTTTTTGACCATTAAAATCAGAAAACTTTAGAGGTCTTAAAGCTCTATCGATTTCAACATCCTCTGGGTTTAGATTTTCTTTAGTCGGATCCAAAGATTCGTTCATACCCAAATATAACTATTCAAATTTAATGCTCAGTTATTTTTTCTCCTTTGGCTATTGGTGTAGATTGCGGAACAAAGTCTTTATTTTTTCCTGGTTTGCTGTAATCATATGCCCATCTAAATACTTCAGGTATTTTACCAGGCCAATTTCCATGAATGTGTTCAACAGGTGCTGTCCATTCTAAAGTATTTGAATTCCATGGGTTCTTTTCAGCTTTTTTACCATAATACATACTGTGGAAAAAATTAAATAAAAAGATTAATTGAGCAAGACCTGTAACCAATGCAAATACCGTAATTAAAACATTGATGTCAGCTAAATCATCAAAATAAGGAAATGCGGTATTGGTATAATACCTGCGCGGAAGACCAGCCATTCCAATAAAATGCATGGGAAAGAAAATTCCATATGCACCAACAGCAGTTATCCAAAAATGAACATACCCTAAAGTTTTATTCATCATTCTTCCCCACATCCTTGGAAACCAATGATAAACACCTGCAAATAATCCATACAATGCAGAAATACCCATAACTAAATGGAAGTGAGCAACAACAAAATATGTATCGTGAACATTTATATCAAGGGCACTATCTCCCAATATGATACCAGTTAACCCACCAGTAATGAAAGTGGATACAAGGCCTATTGAAAATAACATAGCTGGATTGAACTGTAGGTTACCTTTCCACAAAGTGGCTATGTAATTAAAGGCTTTGACGGCCGATGGAATTGCAATTAATAATGTTGTAAAAGTAAAAACAGATCCGAGGAAAGGATTCATCCCAGTAATAAACATGTGATGACCCCAAACAATAGTTGATAAGAATGCTATAGCAAGAATTGATGCAACCATAGCTCTGTATCCAAATATTGGTTTTCTTGAATTTGTAGCAATAATTTCAGACGTGATTCCAAGAGCAGGCAGCAATACAATATAAACCTCCGGATGTCCTAAAAACCAAAACAAGTGCTCAAATAAAACAGGTGAACCGCCTTGGTAGTGTAATACTTCACCTTGAACAAAAATATCGGAAAGAAAAAAAGATGTTCCAAAGCTCCTGTCCATTATTAATAGTAAAGCAGCAGAAAGTAAAACAGGGAATGAGATAACACCGATGATGGCCGTTATAAAAAATGCCCAAATCGTTAAAGGAAGTCTAAACATGGTCATTCCTTTAGTTCTCAAATTCAAAACTGTAACAATATAATTAAGTGACCCTAACAAAGAGGAGGCTATAAAAAATGCCATAGAAACTAACCACAGTGTCATTCCTAAACCTGATCCTGGTTGAGTTTGGGGCAATGCACTTAGGGGTGGGTATATTGTCCACCCTGCAGCTGCAGGACCTGCCTCAACAAATAAAGATGCAACCATAATCGCACTTGAAATGAAGAATAACCAGAAAGCAATCATATTTAAAAAACCTGATGCCATATCTCTCGCTCCAATTTGGAGTGGAATCAACAGGTTACTGAAAGTTCCACTAAGTCCAGCTGTCAATACAAAAAACACCATAATAGTACCATGTATTGTAACAAGGGCTAAATAAATATTTGGATCCATAACCCCATCAGGTGCCCAACGATCTCCTAGAAATAAATTAAAAACAGAAAATGATTCTTCAGGCCATGCAAGTTGAATTCTAAATAGCAATGACATTAAAACACCTATGATTCCCATAAAAATTACACCCGTAATGAAGTACTGTTTTGCAATCATTTTATGATCTTGACTAAAAATCCATTTGGTTAAATATGTTTCTTCATGATGATGATGTTCATCGTTATGATCTGTATTATTATTTAAAGCTATTGACATAATATTTTACTTATTGAATTGTCTCAGAAAATGTTGACTGAGAACTTAACCATTTATTAAAAT
>TARA_B100000963_G_scaffold24234_1_pt1 | contig 10131 bp, 10 predicted proteins | sample TARA_B100000963 | Tara Oceans TARA_B100000963 (sample SAMEA2622097) | marine metagenome | biome: marine biome (ENVO:00000447); feature: surface water layer (ENVO:00002042); material: "saline water (ENVO:00002010), including plankton (ENVO:xxxxxxxx)" | depth 5 m | reverse complement strand
GTCATGCGATAGACTTTGATGCCATTCGCATTGTTCCACTCGATAATCTTCTTGAGCGCTTTCACGTTGATGAGAGCTAGCTCTGATGCGTATGCAATACCTTTAGATTGAAAGGTGCGCTTGATCATACCACGATTAGAGCAGATTTTTTGTTTTTGTAGTGCCATGTTGATACAGGCATATCCTAAGTTTATTGTCATATTGACCTCCGATGTTATTATCAATATAACCTATCACAATAATTTGTCAAGCACTTTTATTATTTTTTTTCTGCCAATCATAAGATATTTTATCTTTCTTGATTGGTCCACCTTTTGCCCATGTTCTACATGCACGAGCGCTATGGCATTTAAAGTGATGCATCCAGCAATATCCAAGCCTACCATCAGGATCTGACACGGGGCCCGGCATACACTTATCCATTCTTGGACTTATATCAAAGGCAACACAATTAGCACAGACTGATTTTTTTGCTGCTTCTTCAGTAGTATTCCAGTATTCTGCTATATCTTCCCAGTAATCGCCCGGCTCGTCAACGTTAAGAGGGCCATACTGTATATGTTCTGCCTTTATAGATGCGTCTCTGTTTTTTGTGTTTAATTTAAGATTCTGTGTTGCGGCAGGGCACTTTAGCCTTAATAGCTTTTTAATCCTTACTCTTATCATCTTTCTTGTCCCTCTCTAATTCTGGATGAAATCCGATGTGGACTACTTTCCCGTCTTTGGTTATTGATTTACCATCAATCTTAATCTCTGCGGGGTATTTATTTTTTGGGTTGTCATACCAATAATAAACATCATAGCCGCCATTATCTAATAACGTTACAACGAGACCACGATCGTAATCCTTATCCTCTGCTTTTAATACTATATCTTTGCCTCTAGGCAACTTGTGATCGTAATTTTTTTTCTTTGTTTCATTTATTCTTATTTTAATCATTTAGTATTCCTATCCTTTCATAGATTTTGATCCACGACACTTCCATTTTTTTCTAGAAAGATCGTTTGCGCAAGGAGGATTCTTACACTTTTTTATTTTTGCTGATCTTGCACAATAGGCATCGCCCTTCTTTGTTCCGGGTCTGATTCTGTCTCCTCCGCCTTTGGCTTGACCTTTCTGTCCGAATGAGCGGCATTTACCGTTAACTCTTTTAGCGAAGCGCTTTCCCTTTGATGGCTTACATGCTTTCTTTTTTTTCTTTTCTTCAAGCCCTTCTTCATTCACGGCTTGTTCTTGGATGCCGTATGTTTTACATGGGTCTTGGCCACATCCACAATTCTTTTTGCCTTCTTTCTTGATTGCTTTTTTTATTGTTTTTGACTGGTTACCATGAGCAACAACTGCTGCATCTAGTTGATCTGTTACATCTTCCAATTCTTCTTTTTCTTTGTCTGTAATCTCTGCTTCATCAAGAGCTTCATTCTTCTTTGACTTGTTACCCCAGTTCTTAGCGCCAACCTTGCGACATTTAACAAGTGCACCTGAAGCATATGCGGATGGCCACACATCATATCTTGATCTAACCTTGTGATAGCAAGCATCTTTTTTTGCTTTTTTCTTTTTGTACTTGCGCTTCTTTTTACGACGTGCTTTTTTAGATGCCTTTTCATCAATAAGATTATCTAATTCTTCTTGAATAATTTTGTGTAGTTCTTCTGTTGTTAGATTCATTTGCGTTTCCTCTTTGATCCTTTCTTGCCCCAGCTTTTTCCACGGCCACGCTCTTTGCAGGCACCGGGAGTTGGCCTACATGCGGGATATTTTTTACGCTTCTCGCCAGTTGATCGCCCGCAAGACTTATAGCCGCCTTTTCCATCAGGCGCATTGCAGTCAACCCAGCCCTTCTTCTTGCCTTTGGCGCCCTTGCGGCCAAACCAATCACGAAGTGATGATTCTTTACTTGACTCGCTACCAGCTTTTTTGCGCTTCTTACGTTTTTTCTTGCGCTTCTTTTTACGCTTCTCGTCAAGTACTGCTTCAAGTTCTTCAATAATTATTTGTTGTAGTTTCTTTTCTGTTATATCCATTGTAAAGTTCTCATTGTAAATAGTTACTTTTTCTTCTTCTTTTTTCTTAATCTAATTGTTTTGCGCTTAGAGGCCTCTTTTCTCTTCTTAGCGTACTCATATGCTTTTTTCAGCCTTGCTTTGGTTTTTGGGTCTTTGGCGTTTCTATAGGCGGCTCTTGCCCTTTGGTGAATTAAGTTAATTATCTGTGATTGTCTCTTATGTGACTTAGACTTAAAAGATTTCTTAGCCAGTGTTTTCCGTATTGCGGACATAGATTTAAAACTTACTTTTACTGTATCGCTTGGATCTTCGTCTGTATATAGTCTACGCCCAGAGCCTTTTGGCTTCTTACCCGTGCCTTTCTTGGGATCTTTACCCTCTTCGGCCTTTACACAATTACGATAAGTTCTGCCAAACATCTTTTTGGTCTTGCGTGTTGGGTGTGTCTTATAACCCTTCTGGCATCTTTCATCAAGATTTTCTTTCTTTATTGGACTTTTACACTGCTTTGTTGCCGCTTTTTTTGTAAGACCTTTTGGCCTATCTGCGCCTTGTTTGGACATAGCGCACATGAATCGTTGTTGCGGTTCGGAATAGGCTTCTTCAATTTCCTCGTTTTTTCTTTGTCCCTTCTTGGAGCGAGTTTTTTGATTTTTGCAAAATTGCTTCATAGTGAATCCTTTTGGATTAGCACAACTTTTCTTTCTTTTGCTGCGTTCTGATTTACTCCACTTTTTATCTTCAGCAACAGTTCTATTACCAACGTTCTTAAACAGACCAACATCAACAATTACAATGTCTTTCGTTACTGGTCTTACAAGAACGTTTCTGTCGTGCATGTCTCGTGCCTCTAGACCTGTGTGGGTCTTTAAATCTCTGATTGCTTTTAATAAACTTTTTGCACCGGGATACCCAAGAGCCCCGGCTTCCTTAGGAGCCCCGGGATAGTTTGGCCCACCAATTCCAATTGGAGTATAATTTCTGTATGATTCAATAAAATGTTCTACGGAGAACTCCAACTCATCCATAATATCATCTAGACTAATATTGTGTGGAGCCGATATTAATTTTCTTATCGAATAAGCAATAAAATAAAACAAAAAAGACATAGCGGCCGTGCCACTATTTTTCAAATCTTCTTCAGCAACACTCACATAGTCCCATAGTGCAGGATTTTTTTGCAGCATCAATGATTTTAATTTATTAATTTTTGTCTCTGGATAAATAATATTATCAAAATTCATACCAAAAACAATCTTTCGTAATTCTTGTTGTACTTCTTTAGGAAAACTATATGCCATGTGATCAATAAGAATTAGTCGACTTTGCGGCTCAACTACCATCATATTTGCTCTATAGCCGATGTCTTTAAAAACATCCAAATCTTCTAATGACACATCGGGCCTAAAAGCTCCAACTTCTCTAAATCCAAACAAGTCTTCAATCACTGGTTTGACATTTGGATCATTCTCTAAAAGCTCCATCACAATCATGATGTATAATTTATCTTGGCTAACAGTAATCATGTCTACTGCCGCAAAGTGTTTCGCAACTTCATCAGATTTGGCTCTTGCGTCAGAGACTTTTTTGTATATATTGGCTTCCCTTTGTCCATTAGCATCATTATACATAACTTTGATTGCTCTTGGCAAATTGTCCTGTGCTTGCCAAATTGCCTTAAAAACGTGTCCGTATTGTCCTGATGCAACATACTCCACGTTTGCAAAACCAAGACTTCTTATTGCATCTGGGGCGTTCGACAGAACTGGGTTGGATTCTGTTATGAGCGAATAAAACTCTTCTTTTATTATCTGTTTCAAGGTAGACGTTGTTAAATTCATTCTAGTAACTCCTGTCAGTTACTAATTAGCTCTTTCTTTGATTTAACCCCGCCCAAGCAATTACAATTGCATCTGCTCTGTCATCGGTGCCGGGTTTTGGGTTACCATGCCTTGTTAGTTCATACTTAAAATTATTTGGAAAAGCCTTTTCAACATGCTCAATTACTTTAAGTTTTGTATTCTCTCCACGCTTGACTTTTAGATGTACAAGCCCTCGGGCTTTTGCTGGTGATAGTGGCACTGCATTATAACCAAACATCTTCCTAAGCATAAAACAAACCATGCCATTAAATCTCTGTAGTTTGCTCATTGTTACGGCAGATGTTTTGCCCCCAGAAAAAGCAATAAAAGCAGACTCAATATAGACATCTTTAATATTATAACCATCCTCATTTATTTTATCTAAATAATTTATTTTACTTATATATTCCTCTAATTGAATGCATCTATCTTCCAATTCTACTTTTGTATTTAATTTGAGCAATGTAGTCTCTATCAAATTAAATTCATAATCCATTATACAGATACCTATCTTACTAGTACTAATATCTAATCCTAAAACAACTTCTTTCATAATATTATATTATAACCTTTTTTTTATCACTTGTCAAGTAAAAAAATGTAAAATTAAATATCTAATTTTAATTTAAAAGTGTAAGACAAGTCCTCTGTTTTTCTTACAGGTGTTGCAACTTTTGCTACGGCAATGAGATTTCTGTCTTTATCATAAATACCAACCTTAGATATATATGTGACTTTTTTAAAATCTGGTGCTTGATCTGTAAACTGGGTATGAACAATATTCTTAATGGGTTTTGGCTGTTCAACATACTGATATACGCCGGTTGAAGCTTGAGTAACCTCAGAAGATGTTACAAAAGTTGGATTATTTGAATGATTTAATTCAGCATATGGTGCGTGTGCTAACATTGTCATGGTCTGGGTGTGCGTTATTCCTTTGTATTCTAGTAAAAAACTAGCAGATAATGTTGTCTCCGCAATTGTTGGATTTGATAAAGTTGCTCTTCTTACAAATTCTAGATCACCAGATAGACCAGTCTCGAATATAGATACAGAGTTTTTGCTTGGATTCACGCCATATCCAAAATGAATCCATTTTGATGTTGTTGAAGAGTCGTATGACAATGATTCGTGATGGAGATCCCAACTTCCTGTAAGAACAATTAATCCTTCATTGTATAGAACAACACCTGCAATTGATCCAGAGCCGGTGGAGCCCACCGGACCTGACTGTACTAATTCTCCATTCTTTCTAAAGTCTGACAATTCTCCAATCAAACTACCAGTTATATAATACTTTAATTTTAAAGACCCTTTTTCAATTGAAGATCCAAACATTATGGAAGGTATTGATATTAAGTTGATAATCTGGCTTGACTTGTTACCATGTGATGATGAATATTGGTAGTGTGGTGATAGGCATGAGTACTGTTCAAACTTATTTTTTAATGCATTTATATATGTTCTTGAAGAGCCAACATATGTTGAGTCATAATAATCTCTAGAAATACTGGCGGATAGTCTATAGCTTCCTGTAATTGGACTTTCGTCATCACCGAATCCAAATTGTGTGTTAAAATTTGTTTTCGTCTGGTTTTTAAATCCTATTCTGCTTGAGTTTTTTCGTACAAACGGGTGAATATAATTACCGCCTCTATCAATGTTGTATTCATATAAAGATACATGCCCATCTGGTACTTCTAATATGTTAGCAGTATTGGTACCTGATATATTTTGAATACTATCTAGATAAACAGAACCACTTTGAATGTAAACAGAATACTCTGGATACATCTCTATAGTGTTAAAAAACAAATCATCTTCAGTGAACTTATAAAATGTCATTCAAAACCTCCTTAGTTAGAAGTCTAGTCTGCATCTAATTGTAAATTCTTGACTTGGGTCTTTACGAAGTGGCTCAGATAGTTTCGCAGTCGCCATTAGTTCATTATTACTGTTGTATAGGCCTATGCTTGTAACATAAGCAATTGGAACATCGGATGACTTTGTTTTAACTCTAATCTTACCGTTATTTAAGTATGTTGGATTAGTTGAATAATTAAATTCATTATGATTCATGCGACAAAAATAAATTGTCGAGTTAAGCTCGGTTGTATTATTGAACTGTATGTTAAATATTCTGTTTCTGATTGCATCAGCGGCTACCTTGATTGTAGACCCAGTTATAAAATTAAAACCCGTTGCACCATCCGTCGATATCATATTTAGCGTCACGGCATCAGAATTATCTAAAATACCACCAGCAGACGCTCGACTTAGTACAGAGCCTGAGATCACTGCCACCCCCGCTTGATAAAATATGAGACCACAAGCTGGTCTAGTTGCCGCAACACTTGCATTACCGGTAATTGTCTCTGAATTGATCAAGGCAGTACTAAGTGTAGCGTCTCCATCACGAGTCGTTTCAGCAAATAAAATACCATATTCACCAGCAGGAGAATTAATCTTAAAACCACTAGAGCCGCTTACATCTCTTATTTTTATTCTTTTCTGATGAACGGCGCCGTTTTGCGTGAAGGCATTATTAATTCCTAATTCAAGTGAGAAAGTACCCTTTTTAATCTCGTCTTTAACAAGTAATCTAGAAAAGTTTAAAAAGAAGCACTCTTTTAATTTTACTCCGCCACCAGTAATGTCTCCATCCTCATCAAATTGTAGAATCGAGCCCGTGTGGTCGTAGCCCATAAGAACTTGCGCCATCTGGTTATAAATGTTTTTCTTTTTGGAATTTTGCGTGTTTGATGTATTCACCAGCGCAGAGTCTGATGCATATCCAAGTGTAATGTCAAAGATATGATTTGCAGATGAGCTTAGGAATGGGTAATCATACACAGACTGGAACATCCCGTGGGCAAAGTCTTTAATGTTTGCAACTCCATAGGTACCAGAAACTATCGTCCCAGTTAGTGGAATTGCTTCGTGTAATAATGTTCTTGTGCTTACAACGTCTTTTTCGTTGTCTAGGGTTTTAAAAAAGCTTGACATATTTTTCTCTCTATGTTATAATTGTCTTAATAAATCTTACGGGTACATCAATTGAATACCCAGTTTTCATTCCGGTAATTTTGATCATACTGTCGATGAATCGCACGGCTGTATCAGGTGAGCCGCCTTTTTTAGGCATTGTAGTCTGTCCGCCTAATTTGGTAAACAAGAATGTGCTAGTGTTTAGTTCTAATGAAGCCGCCACCTTAAATTCCAGAATTGTACCACGAGGACCTTGAATTGTTTGAGTTGTTGAGTTGGTATCATCATTATTAACTGTGATTAATCCACTTACTGTATCTACTGTGTAGTAGGCTATGCTATCATCATCAATATAATCTTCCCCTACAGGATTTCCTTGTGTGTCAACAATAGAGCCCAATCGACTATCCATTTGAATTATATAAATATCTTCAGTTAAGTTGACCATTAGGCTGGTTTGTTTTGGTGAAATTTCGGTTGAGTCAATACCTTGATCAATTCTAATTGTTTGAGATGATTCAAAGGAAGCACCGAATATAATACCTTTAATATGAGCACCACTTGAATCAGTACCAACCGCCAAACTAGTTTGTGCATTGTCTGTCCCTTCTGTTTCTCTATCAACAGCAATTACAAACGTTCCAGTTGTGTGACGCCCAGTGTTATTTAAGTTTTCATTTATTTTTAATACTGGGAGATATAGCAAATTTAAATCTTGAAAGGATGCTAATTTTGTTTTCATGGAATAAGCATTGTTGGTAAATGCTTCTAGAACAGGTGTTTGTAAAATTTCTAAATCGTAATACGCAGAACCACTACCATGTCCAGAATTATACAATGAATAATCAATCTCTTCATCGCATACTGCAAATTTTGTTATTTGAAAGGAGCCATCGCCCTTTGCCATTACTTTTCTGCCGTGGTCTGTTAGAACAACATCTAATATGATATCACCACTATTATCTAAAAACGCCATTAATAATCTCCTTATTCACAATAAATAGAAAGTTTCTAAAAATCTGCTTCTGATTCTACCTTCTCCAACACAAAATCAACATTAATATCCACCATTTTGCCAGTATTTCTTGATCTAACTCTAAATTTTATTTTTTTACCCCAAATCGGATTATCCGTGTCGCCTACAAAATATTGTTTATTGTTAAATGTAAAAGCCTGCTGTACTACAGATGTTTGGTCATCAAGTTCAAGCCCCTCAAACACTTCTGAATAATCACGAATAGTAACTTGTTCGAATGAAGGATATATTCTCAAAAATCTACCAAATGTTTTTGTTCTCATCATGGTATTTTCTGTTAAATCTATTGTTTTTACTGACACTCTTGTTTCGTCAGCATCCTGTATTAGTTCTACTTCATAAATAGGCGTTGGGTTTGAAAAAAGATTAAAACCGTTTTTAGCCCTAAAAGTAAAATAAAATTTTCTATTTGGTGTCAAATACATCTCATATGTCTCTGATGAGCTTATGTCTGAGCCGACAATGTCTACTGCCAATGCATTTGCAAAATCATCATATGATTTTGGTTTGTTGTTTAGCTTGAACATCTGATATGTTAAAGGGTCTTTGTTGAGCCTAAATATTATTTTTTCTTCATTGTCTATTTTCGCATTTATCATTGATTCCGTATCAGATTCTAAAATTGGCAAAAAGTTTGCTCGCTCTTCATGAATTGATGGTTCAAAATAAAATCTCATTCTTGCTTCCTCGTTTGAACGATTTAAAAAAGATACTTCTGGTACTGTGGGGGCAATACCACTTATTATAACATTTTGATTTAATAATCTAAATTTAAAAAACTTCGCAGATGGCACTTCAGTAATCGTAACCACGGAGTCGACACCGGTAGGAGTTACAACATTATATTGATAGTTTGACGACAACGCAATTCCGATTGCATCCACCGTATACGTGTATTCCTTTCCAAAGTAAACCTGTGTGTCAGAAAAATCCCTATTTGAATCAGAGGCAGGAACATAAAATGTTTGCACTGGCCTGTTTTGCCCAAGAACGTATTTTTCTATCTTATAACATATGATTTGAAAATTACTCTGTTGGTCTCCAAAAACCATTGAACTGTAGGTTGGGGCATTATTGTTAATAAAGTTTTTTATATGACTTTCTAATAACGCTGCCTCTAGATTGTCAAATGTAGGAAGCCAACTAAGCTGCTCAAAGACTGTATCGGGTATCGTTATTGTTGAAAATCCTGAAAACTCTTCTGCTTCGCTAAGAACTTTCCCCGTCTCTAAAGAAAAAAGTTCATTACCATAATTATCCACAGAAATTTGTTCACTAGGAAATGGTATTCTATGAAACATTTCTACCATCAACTCATACGCCTCATGCTTAATTAAAAGATTATAAAATGAATTATCTGTGTCTGTGAATCTAAAGTCAACACGAAAAGGAAAATAATCTTTTGCTCGATATATTTGTGTTCTATCTAAGTTTTCAGATAGGGAAATTGCCATGTCACTAGGCAGTATAAGTGCATCGATATCGCCTGTTAAAATATCATAGCTTTCATTTTTAAAGTCATTTTCAAGTTCAATAAGTTGAGTTTCCGATAATTGGTAAACTGATTTTAAATTTCCTTCGGGTTGCGATTGTAGTGCTTCAAAAGATAACACCGCATTATAATTTGTTACTTGCTCAACATTAACTCTATTATTTAAGGAATAAGAAAAATCATATTCACTATATGATACTCCATTGACACCATCTAAAGCCTCTTGAACCTCTTGGTTGCCAGTAGAAATTTTATATCGGCTATTACCAGAGTCCTCCACATATGCAGAAAGCTCTCCATTGTCCCGAAGCTTTTTAACTATGTGCTTAAATGGGTCTCTAGATATTATTTGTATTTTAGACACTAGTATGATCCTCCCATACCAGAAGTTGTGACTGGGGCTGCTGTCATGGTACTACCTTGCTGCGGCTGCGTGGGTGCGGATTGCTGTAGTTGTGTAGATGTATTCTGCATTGTGTTTGCAACACTCTGTGTTTGCGGCGGGCCAGATATGATTGTGCCGGTAGGTGCTTCTTCATTATAATTTTCAATAATCACAGTTTGTGTAAAAAGAGAATTTACACCAGTTGTTTGGTTTTCTATTTGTGCTAATGGTCTAAGCGGGCTTACATAACTAGCTCTTCTAATATGCTGTCTAGTATTATTTAGCAGTAAATATTTGTCCGGGTAAGAATAGTTTGTTTGCTCGTCTTTTAGACCAACTCTGTTTTGCTTGATAATTG
>TARA_B100000963_G_scaffold205678_1_pt1 | contig 10132 bp, 6 predicted proteins | sample TARA_B100000963 | Tara Oceans TARA_B100000963 (sample SAMEA2622097) | marine metagenome | biome: marine biome (ENVO:00000447); feature: surface water layer (ENVO:00002042); material: "saline water (ENVO:00002010), including plankton (ENVO:xxxxxxxx)" | depth 5 m | reverse complement strand
ACTACAAATTTATCAGTCACAATTCCATAAAAACTATTTATATTATCCATTGAATGGCAAAAAAAGAAATAAATGGATTATCACAATCAATTCTAGAGAGTGTTTCTTCTCAGCTATTAGAAGTATCTAAAAGAATCGATGATGATATTCAACAGGCTTCAGAATTAATAATCAATCATCCAGGTAAGCTCGTTGTATGTGGTTTAGGAAAATCAGGTTTAATTGGGCAAAAGATAGTTGCAACTCTGTGCAGTACTGGAACCCAAAGTGTTTACATGCATGCAGCTGAAGCAATTCATGGAGATTTAGGAATTTATAATCCTGGAGATCCCACCATTTTAATTTCTAAAAGTGGCAATACGGAAGAAATCGTAAGATTAATTCCAATTCTTAAAGAATTTAAGTCTCCAATTATTGCAATTGTTGGGAATATAGATTCTTTCATTGCTAGAAATGCTGATATAGTTCTTAATGGTAGTGTTGAAAATGAGATAGATCCATTAGGAGTTGTTCCTACAACTAGCTCTTTGGTTGCATTAGCAATAGGAGACGCCTTAGCTTCAGTTCTTATGGTTCAAAGAGGTTTTGATAAGAAAGACTTTGCAAGGAATCATCCAGGTGGGGAATTAGGAAAGCAATTAGCACTGAAAGTTGAAAGTGTTATGCATCCTGTAAACGAGGTTGCTCAAATTGATCAAAATGATTCAATTAGTTCATGTGCTAAAAAGATGACTGACATGCCGTTAGGTGCAGCACTTCATTTAGAAAATGATATATTAAAAGGAATAGTAACAGAAGGGGATCTGAGAAAATCAATTGCTTCAACTACTGATTTATCAAGTTCAATTTCAGCTTTTATAAACAATAAGCCCATTTCAATTAATCCTTCCATATCAATATTAGACGCAATGAAAGTAATGGAAGATAGACTCTCTCAAATTTCTTGTTTACCTGTAATAGATAGTGATGGAAGGTGTCTTGGCCTAGTAACACTTCACGATTTATATCAAACTAAATTAGTATAAAAGTATTATCTAACAATAACCATCTTCATGGTTTTATTATAATCACTTTGGCCGTCAACTTTTGCTCTTAGTTGATAGAAATATACTCCACTACTTACTTTTTCACCATCATCATTCTTACTATCCCAGACAGTGGTAAATTGACCAGCTGATTTATCACCTTCATCAATGGTTCTTACTAGCTTACCTAAAGTATTGTAAATATAAATTTTTACATCAACCATATTTACCATTAATGATGGAATATCATATTTAATAGTAGTTTGATTATTAAACGGATTAGGGAAGTTTTGGTATAATTTAAATTCATCAAGGTTATTTATCTCCATCATACCATTACCTGATAGGCCGTCTTTTGAAAACAATTGGTAATTCAATTGCATATCATTTGAAACTTTTGCTCCATCAATATTTATAACAAGTTTATTATCATTAGAAGATAGTTTACCAAATTCAAATTCATAATATTCACTTTCATCATTGCTATTTTCAAGAACTATATAACCTTGTTTCTGATCTGCATTGAACCTAAATAAATTATCTTTATTTTCAATCTCAAATCTTCCTGCAGTAATTCCATCAGGAAGCTCAATAATAATTTGATTCCCTTTAATTTCTGCTTGAAAATCTAAAGGAATAAATTCATTATTTTCTAAAGCTACCTTACCTTGAGCTTTAGTCCATAACCAATTTCTTGAGAAAACACTTAAATCTTTAATATCATTAGTGTTATCTAAAGATGGTGCTAAATACGGGCTAGTACCTGATGCAGGACCAATATCAACGGTTGGTTCCACTCCAGAATTTGGCCAAGCATTTACAAAAGCGTTTAAGTCTTCAATATCAACATCCCAATCTCCATCAAGGTCACCAAGTAAGGATGCATACGTTCTAAATTCAGTTATGACAGCAGTAGAGGTGTTTCCACTTAAATCTACTGCACCAACTTTTAAGTAATAAGTAGTGTAATCATCTAATGTTAAATCTGAAAGTGATAAGTCACTAGGATTCACAGTTTGATATGCTAAAACATCAGTTGACGTATCAGTATCTGTGGAACCAATTCCAACAAGATAATAGTCTATTCCCACATCATCAGACCACCCATCAAGTGTCATGGATATATCTGTAGTGCTTCTTATATAATAATCATTATAAATGTTATCTATAGTTACTGTACCAGTTGTAGGTCCAGTGGAGTCAAATATATATTTAATTTGACTAGATAATGTCTCATTTCCATCATTGTCGACAGCACCAACTTTATAATACCAAGTATCTCCTTGTGATAAATTTTCATGAATATATGAATCAGCGCCAAAGGATCTAACATTAAAGTAGTTAGCATTTAAAATCCCACCACCTTCATTTGCATCATAAACAGGGATATTAACATCAACAGCACCTAATGTCCCTTGACCAAGAAGAGTATTTGAATCAGCATTAAATCCATCTGTCTGGCTTGCGTATATATTGTAAGATGCTAAGTCAGGTTCTCCATTTCTATTCCAGTAAATAGCAACTGAAGTATCACTATCGGTCCAGGTATCACCCTCCGAAACAGCTCCATCTTCATCCGTGTCTTCATATATTTTTGCTGGCTCTATTGTAATTCCTGATGGTGCTGCTGGAGCACCTTGCTCTGAAAGTTGACCTGCTGTAATCATAAATAAATCATAAAATTCATAGTATTGAGCTTGAGATTTATGATGTATAGCTATTCTAACTTTTTGACCAGCCCATTGAGTTAAATCATAGCTATATTCGTTCCAAACTGCTCCTTGATCTACAATGCTGGCTATTGTTTCAGTAAAATCACTAATATTGCTTCCACCACTTGGAGAAAGCATGATATCAAAGCTTTCAGGAAATTCAGCATTAAATCCATTAGCATAAAATTTTAATAAGTTATCAACATTTGGTCTTAACCATATGTAGGGACTTATATACCAATCGTCCCATGAAGTTTCATCAGCTGCTGCATTACCAAATCCAATTCCTTTGTCCTCATCATATGATAAATCAAAACCAGCATTAAGACTTTCTGGATAACACCCTGGACCATCATCATCTCCATTAGCATCTCTCCATATCCAATCATAATTATTTCTTCCATTAAGTGGATAGCTATCACCAAAACAATTTTCAAATCCATCTGTAAATAATGTATCTTGTACAGATGTAACAAAAATGGAATTGGATTTTGTAAGAGAATCTGAATTAGAACCATCAGATACTGTGAGTGAAACTGAATATGAACCTGCAGAAGTATAAGTATGAGTAGGATTTTGTTCATTGCTTGAATTTCCATCACCAAAATTCCATTCCCATGATGTAGGATTTCCTGTTGATCTATCTAAGAAACTTACATCAATAGGAAACTGTCCTGATGTTTTATCTAAAGAAAATGCAGCATTCAACGGTGCTGTTGAAGTAAAGCCAGGAGAAGTAAACATACCTCTTCCATGGGTTCCAGCAGAAATATATCCATTTGAATTCATAGACAGCATATCTACTCGAACATTGGCAAGTCCATCATTTGATGGATACCAAACTGGTTCGCCTTCTGAAATGTCATCTGACACCCAAACTCCAACTTCTGTTGCAAGTGCAACTTGATTGAAATTATTTCGATTATATAATCCCCATCTTACCGGCATATCTGGTAAGTCCCCTTCAACTTTTGCCCATGCATTACTACCACCACCTGATACTGTTTCATAAACAGATTCAATACCATAATTTGATTGAGTAAATAATATTTGATTATCATCTTTTCCAATGTCAATTGATGAAACATATCCGTTGGAATCACTCGGGCTTATATCCTCATAACTATATGAATCAGTGTGAGCATCGGTTATTTTAAAAATTCTTCCACCTGCTGTTCCAACAAATAATACACCACTTGTATATGGTGAAACTTTATATGCACTAGCACCAGCTCCAAGTGGGATATCTAAAAAGTCGTGATCAGTAAGAATTGTATAATTTTTTTGCCTTAATATCTGTGTTGTACTCCAAGTAGCATAAAAAGCTTTATTAGTATCATCAATAACGCTTGGATTAATAAAATAACCAGCATTTGCACCATTGTCATCTAAATCATACCATAATTGAAAACTGTTTCCACCATTCTTACTTCTATAAACTCTATTATAAACGTATGATGTAAATTGAAGGGATGGATCTTTTTGATCAATATGAACATATCCACCGTCTCCTCCAGTTACTTCTGTACCAACTTGGATACCAGGATTTGTTAATTGCCATGTTCCATTATCTTGAGTTCCACCAAGAATATATTCTGATGTTGGATGAATTGCAGTTGAATAAAATTGTGTTGTATTGAAGCCGGTATTTCTATGGCTAAAAGTATTTCCTCCATCATTGGTAAAGTAAACTCCACCATCATTCGTAAATAAAATTTTATCACTATCAATAAAAATTATATTATGTTGGTCAGCGTGTACGTAGGGTAAATTTTGACTTTGATACCATTCACTGATTCTTGTCCAAGTTACACCTGAATCGATAGATTTAAATAAAGTATGCGCACCAGCATAAATTATATCAGAATTATTTGGATCTATTCCTAGGGAACCCCAGTAATCCATACTTCCTTGATAATCACCTAAGGGATCTCCATCATCATCTGTCGGGATTGTAACCGATGTCCAAGTTTGACCTCTATCAATACTTTTAATAAATGCTGTTATGTAGCCTGTGCTAGCATTCTCCATCATTGCATATAAAATATTTGCGTCCCCATTATAAGTTTCAATGAAAACCCTATCATATTGTGCTAAAACTTCACTAGAAGTATCACTTAAAGTAAATGTAGATCCATCATCAGAATAGAAAATTTGCCCGCCGCCATCTCCGAATGTATTGGTTCTGGTACCAACCCATAATCTATTATCCGCATCAAGTTCTATATCTGAAACCTCATGATTTGAGTTTTCTGAAATCTCCCCTAACATTTCGGTCCAAGTAGAACCACCATCAGAAGATTTCCATAAACCATTAATTCCATCAAATTGACCCTCGTGAGCAGCTCTTCCAGTACCTATGTATATTGCACTAGTTCCTGATTCGTCTCGAACAACCATGTCTCCCATAAAGCGATATCCAAGAGTCGATGAAAGTTGAGACCATGTTGCACCACCATCAGTTGTTTTCCACATTCCGAGACCAATTCCAGCAGAACCAACTTTTTCTCCAGAACCAACATATATTGTATTTTCATCATTTGGATCTGAAGCTACGGTAGAAATTTCTAAATTATCCCAGAAGTCTGAAATTTTTATCCATGGATTTGTTTGTGAGTTAATATTGTCATTGTACCACAGTCCTCCACTAACACCAGCTGCCCAAACTTTACCATTATTTGCAAAGTTTGCATCAAGCATTATTGCTCTTGTTCTCCCACCTTGTTCATTAGGACCTCTTTCCGTCCAATTAATTTCTGTTTGCCTATCAAAAAAAGAAAAACTATTTAACTTTGCATTTTTTTCTTCAATCGCATCTAAAATACGGTCGGCTGGAATTTCATTTAGGCTTATGTCGCGAGTCATAATGAAATCATGATAATATTTTAAATCTGGTCTTGCCTTTTTTGGGAGTTTTTTTACTTCGTAATAATTATGATTATTTTTTTCAATATAGTTATTTATGAACTGTTCATTTTGTATTCTTTTATTTTCATGATAAATATTTTTAGCTGGCTCAAAAGAGATAGTTAGAATTAAAACTGCAAGTAATATGTATGTAATTTTTTTCATTTTTCTACTCATTAATTAGTATTGATGCTCCTACTACATCATTTACGGTGATATTTGCACCATCAACATCAAGCATTATGTTCCCTGAAGTATCAGATCCAAAATTAACACTTGTATCTGTTGATCCATTCAATGTGAAATTCACAGTAGCAATTATACCATCACCATCATTATCAGGCAAGTCACTTGAAAGGGAAGAAGTATAAAATATTAACCTATTAACTCCTGGATTACTAGTAACAACAAGTAAAGGATCTGAATCTCCTTTCAAAAAATCTCCTGCAGTAACGCTATCATAAGTCATTAAACTGCTATCGTAAAATAAAGTGACTTGTGCAGCAGCCATTCCTGATACTCCAAGAACTTTAACCTCTATAGGTACAGATGAACCTGAAGTCGTTTCAATGTATTTTGGATCTAAGACTATTGCAGGCGTCTGAACATCATCAACAGTTATATAGCCTGTTAATACTTTAGTATCTGAACCTCCATCTCCAACAACTGACAAAGTAACATCATAAGCTCCTGATGTTGTATATGTATGAACAGGACTATCTTCAGTGCTTGTATTTCCATCTCCAAAATCCCATAAAGAAGAATTATACCTTAATGAAGAATTTGAAAATTCTACTCTCAAATCTTTTTTACCAGATGTTGGTTCAGCTGTAAAAAGAGCAGCAGGTGGACTTTGAGATACAGTGACATAATTTGTTCTTGTTAATGTATCAACGCCGTTAGGTCCTGTTGCAGTTAAAACAACTGTATATGAACCTGCATCATTATATGTATATGAAACTGACTCTCCTGATGCATCTAAAATTCCATCACCATTGAAATCCCAATCGTGTGTTGTAGTATTTGAAGATGTTGAAGCAAAGATAACTGTTAGAGGAGCGCTCCCACTTAATGGGTTTGCTGAAAAACTTGCTACTGGCGGATCATTACTTGGGCCAGGGCCTGGATCTTCTCCACCGCCACCGCCACCGCCACCGCAGTTAATTAAAAATAATAATAAAAAAAGTGAAAGTGATTTTTTAAACATTAGACAATGTACAATAAAATTAGATTTGTTATCAATATTTAATTGAATGTCATACTAAAATATCAGGATTGTGATATTTTTACATTTCTTAATGCTAAATATTCTAATAAAAAATTAGTACAATCTTCTTTAGCGCCAACAATCTCAGGAGGAGAAACCCCTTTTTTAGTCCATATTTCTTTAAGTATCATGTTTATAGTTGCAGTTGCTGTGAAGCCGGTTGTACGAGCCATTGAAGATGATTTTGAATGAATATCCATTTCATCATATAAATGATAATGTATATTTTTTTCATTTCCATAAATGTTAATATCCAAAACTGTAAACTCAGCTTCATCTTCTTCTAGCTTCCAATCATTTAAAAGTTCATTAACAGTTTTGTCAAAATTATTGCTGTCAAATAAATTTTTATCAATCATTGATTGTATTAATCTAGCATGTCCAGGATAACGGAGTGTTTTCTCTTTCATGTTTGGTATGTGATGCATTGTAATTAGTAATGATCTCAAACCATCAGTATTAAATCCTTCTAATTTTCCAACATCCTTAATATTTAATTCTTCAATTTCTGAAAGTGCAGGTTTTACTTCAATATTAGAATCAATCATCATTCTTGCTGGGCGCGTATATTCTTCAATAACATCAATAGGAGAAAATGGAGCTTTATAATTGTAGGGCGGTAATGGATTTTTTGGCAAACCACCTACAAGATAGTTAAAGGAGCTTATTTGCATTTTGGAATCCCAGTATCCAAGTAAAAAATTAGGGATTCCAGGTGCTACACCAGCATCTACTACTGCACAAACATCATTTTTTATTGCTAAATCGTTTAGGGATAAAACATTTTCTGGTGAAAAAGATATATCAACAACATTTTTTTTACATTCAATTATTGTTTTTAAAGCTTCAAATCCAAGAAAACCCGGTACAGCCAAAAGTACAATATCAGCTTCGGCTATCCATGATTTAAAATCCTTTTTATTTTTAACGTCTATTTGAGAAATGTGTATAGAACTTTCTTCACTTTTGATTTTTTCTAGAAGATCTAGGTTAGTATCTCCAAGATGTAATTCATAATTTTTAGATAAATCTAGTGCCATTGTTTTGCCTACAAGACCAGCACCTACTTGGAAGATTTTTTTCATTGAAATTTGCGGGATAGACGGGACTCGAACCCGCGACCTCCGGCTTGACAGGCCGGCGTTCTAACCAACTGAACTACTACCCCAAATTATTGTTTGATTAGTAGAGCTATTGGTATTATTACCAAATAGCCAACTAATAAAAGTAGTGGAGAAATTACTAAGCTTTGAAAACTATTTACTTCTCCAAAATACATTATCAAATAACCCACAATTATAACGAAAACTCCAACACCAAACAAAAGATAATTTTTTCTTTTATACGGCCATAAAAACTTTACAGTTTTTTTATTTTCTTTCATAATTGGAAAGTTAATTGCGATAATCCTTGTTTGCAAAAATATTATTACATCCATTGATTTGAAATAAGAAATAAGCTAATTTCTAGCCCTCTGATGAAAGAAACATATACTAACATTTATATAGCAATAACAATATTTATCATTTTATCTACAAGTTTCATTTCAATGAATAATCGTGAGGTCAATACAACAATTATCACAATTGAAAAAGGGATGTCATTAAATGCAGTTTCCGAAATGCTACTTAATAAGAATGTTGTTGTTAATAAAAATATATTCAAGCTGAAAGTCATTGGAAAGGGATTAGCTTCAAAGGTTCCAACTGGTAAATTTTTAATTGAAGGAAAAATTTCAGATGCTATTTTAATTGATTTAATATTTAATAAAGGTCCTATTAAGTTGAAATTAACTATTCCAGAAGGACTTCAATCCAATAAGCTTTTTGATAATATTAATATATTACTTAATACTGAATATGATTTTGATCAATATTTTAAATCTCAGAAAATATTAGAAAAGTATAACATCAATGCTAAAACACTTGAGGGTTATCTTTACCCAAATACTTATTATATATATCATGACGCATCTCCAGAAGAAATAATAGATATATTATTGCAAGAATTTTGGACTCAATTTGATAAAAATTTACAAGATCGAGCGAATCAATTAGGATTTTCGGTTCATGAAGTTGTAACTTTGGCGTCGATTATTGAAGGGGAAGCAATGCTTGACAATGAGCGTAAAACAATCTCCTCAGTATATCATAATAGACTAAGAATTAATATGAAATTACAAGCGGATCCTACAATACAATATATAATACCCGGACCTCCTAAAGCATTATCTAATAGAGATTTAAGAATCAAATCAGATTATAATACTTATCAAAATTATGGATTACCTCCAGGACCAATTAACAATCCAGGAATTAAGTCCATTGAAGCAGCTTTATATCCATTGGATACAAATTTTTTATTTTTTGTTGCTCAAGGTGATGGTTCTCATGCATTTACTACTAATGAAAAAGATCATGAAGAGGCAAAAAGGATATATAAAATTAACAAAAGAAGAAATAAATGAAGTTAAAAGATTTAAATACACAACAACTGAAAGCTGTTCAAACAGTAAATAAGCCAGTGCTAGTCTTTGCTGGGGCGGGTAGTGGTAAAACTAGAGTACTTACTTATAAAGTTTGGCATTTAATTAAAGAAAAACTTTTTAAGCCAGAAGAGATATTAGCATTAACCTTTACTAATAAAGCTGCAGCAGAAATGAAATCAAGAATTCAAGAAAGTATTTCATGTGATGGTGTAAATGTTGGAACATTTCATTCAATTGGTGCTCGCATGTTACGAATGCATATTTCTTCATTAGATGAAGGCTATAATTCCAGTTTTACTATTTATGATACTTCTGATCAAAAATCAGTTATCAAGGAGGTAATTGATAGTTTAAATCTATCAGAATTTAAAGAGCTTAATGTAAGCTTTTTGAAAGCTCAAATTGATAAGTTCAAAAATGATAATCTTTCAATTAAAGAAATTGAGGCTAAAGCTCAAACTTTTGAAGACGAAAAAATTATTGAAGTTTATAAAGCTTATTGTGAAAAATTAAAGTCCAATAATGCTTTAGATTTTAACGATTTACTTCTTCTGCCAATCCAACTTTTAAAAGAAAACTCAAAGATTTTGAATTTCTACCAGAATTCATGGAAATATGTATTAGTTGATGAGTTCCAAGACACTAATTCTCCGCAATTTGAAATTGTATCATTATTGGCTGGAAAGCATCAAAATATTACTGTGGTTGGAGATGATGATCAGTCTATTTATGG
>TARA_B100000963_G_scaffold94005_1_pt1 | contig 10148 bp, 8 predicted proteins | sample TARA_B100000963 | Tara Oceans TARA_B100000963 (sample SAMEA2622097) | marine metagenome | biome: marine biome (ENVO:00000447); feature: surface water layer (ENVO:00002042); material: "saline water (ENVO:00002010), including plankton (ENVO:xxxxxxxx)" | depth 5 m | reverse complement strand
AGGTCCTCGACCAGAACGTGACTTTTTTGCCAATCAGCTCATTAAAATGGCACCCCACTACAAATATATTTATAGAGTAAAACCAGGAATTACGTCCTGGGGTATGGTAAAATTTGGCTATGCTGAAAACGTAGATGAGATGCTCGAAAGATTAAAGTACGACATTCTTTATATCGAAAATATGTCCCTTCTGATTGACCTAAAAATAATGATTCATACTGTTCTTATAATACTACAAGGTAGAGGAAAGTAGTTTTAACTTCTATTTTTCTTCCAATTGCTTATGTTTTCAGTTTTCACAGTATCCGTATTTAACGATGGTCTTTGTGTTTGCAAATGTCTTGATAATAGTGCTGCTATTTCAGCTTCTTCTTCACAACTCTTATCTAAAACAGAGGGGTCTGTGAAATAAGTTTTTATGAAATGGGTATCAAAATCACCATTGACAAAATTAGGATGATCCATCACAAATAAAGCAAAAGGTAAAGTAGTCTTTACTCCAGCAATAGTATAATCCATTATAGCTCTTTTCATTCTAGAGATAGCTTCTTGCCTGTCTCTGCCATAAGTTATTAATTTAGATAACATTGAGTCGTAAAAAATGGGTATTTCCATACCTTCCTCAAAACCATTGTCTAATCTTACACCAACACTATCTGGTAAAACGTAACGTTTTAGTGTACCGATGTCTGGTGCAAAATTATTCATGGGGTCTTCTGCATATACTCTTACCTCTAGGGCATGTCCCTGGATGGACAAATTGTCTTGAGTAAAAGACAGTGTATGACCTTGAGCAATTTTAATTTGTTCTTTAACTAAATCCACACCAGTAATCATTTCTGTAACGGGGTGCTCTACTTGTAGTCTAGTATTCATTTCTAGAAAATAGAATTCTTTATTTTCATCTAGTAAAAACTCTACTGTTCCAGCACCAACATAGTCGCAAGATTTTGCCACATTAACGGCACATTGTCCCATAGCTTCACGAATTTCTTGTGTAAGTACTGACGACGGAGCTTCTTCAATAACTTTCTGATGACGACGCTGAATTGAGCATTCTCTTTCAAAAAGATGTACAACATTTCCATGTGTATCGGCTAAAACTTGTATTTCTATATGTCTTGGCGAACCCAAATACCGTTCTATAAAGACCGAGCCGTCACCAAAAGAAGATAGAGCTTCACTTACAGCCAATTTCATCTGTTCTTCAAAATCTTTTGCTTGTTCTACAACTCGCATTCCCTTTCCACCGCCTCCAGCAGCAGCTTTAATAAGTATAGGATAACCAATACTTTGTGCAATAGATTTAGCTTCTTTTACATCTGTAATCTTTTCATCAGTGCCTGGCACCATAGGCACATTAAATGCTTTTACAGAAGCTTTGGCTTTGAGCTTATCACCCATCATTTCCATAGCCTCAGCTGAAGGTCCAATAAGAGTTATACTTTCCTTAACTAATCGTCTAGCAAAATCAGCATTTTCAGATAAGAAACCATATCCAGGATGAATAGCATCAACCTCTAGATTTTTACATGTCTCAATAATTTTATCAACATTAAGATAAGACTCTGAAGATGGTGGTGCTCCTACACATACGGCCTCATCGGCATATCTAACGTGTGGCGATAAACGATCGGCTTCAGAATATATACCAACCGTTTTTATACCCATTTCCTTGGCAGAACGCATCACACGTAATGCTATTTCTCCTCTATTTGCGATTAATATTTTTTTCATTTTTATTAAAATCTAGTGTAAATATATGATAAAAAAAAAGCAGCCAAACAGCTGCTTTATAATTTTACTTATATTTTACGTCAAGACTTCTTTGACCTTGTTAGCAGCCTCTTGTAATAGAATAGCAGAAGTAACTTTTAATCCACTTTCATCAATTAGTTTTTTAGCTTCTACAGCATTAGTACCTTGTAGTCTTACAATAATTGGGATATTTATTTCTCCTATATTATTATAAGCGTCAACAACACCTTGTGCTACTCTGTCGCAACGCACAATACCTCCGAAAATATTAACTAAGATAGCTTTAACACCCTTATCTTTTATAATAATTCTAAAGGCTTGTTCTACACGAGCTGCATCTGCTGTACCACCAACATCCAGAAAGTTAGCAGGATTACCACCCGCTTGTTTGATGATATCCATAGTTGCCATAGCCAAACCAGCACCGTTTACCATGCAGCCCACGTTACCTTCTAATTTAATGAAGTTTAAGCCATGTTCTCCAGCTTCTACTTCTGTTGGGTCTTCTTCTCTTTTATCTCTTAGGGAAGCATAATCTTTGTGTCTATATAAAGCATTGCCGTCGAGAGCAACTTTAGAATCTACTGCTAAGATTTTATTATCGGAAGTTTTTAAAACGGGGTTAATCTCGAACAAGGAAGCATCAATACCATCATATGCCGCATACAATGCCGAAACAAACTTAGTCATCTCTTTGAAAGCTGTACCACTTAAGCCTAAGTTAAAAGCAATTTTTCTGCATTGAAAGCCTTGCAAACCAACTTTAGGGTCTATTTCTTCAGTAAATATCAAGTGTGGAGTCTTATCAGCAACTTCTTCAATGTCCATACCACCTTCTGTAGAATACATAATCATATTTCTACCAGTAGAACGGTTTAGCAATACTGACATATAGTATTCAGAAGTTTCGCTTTCACCAGGATAATATACATCTTCGGCAATAAGTACTTGGTGTACTAATTTACCTTCGTTAGAAGTCTGAGGAGTAACTAAGTGCATACCTAAAATATCATTAGCAATGCTTTTAACGTCATCTAAAGATTTAGCGAGTTTTACACCACCACCTTTACCACGACCACCAGCGTGAATCTGGGCTTTGACAACCCACCACGATGTTCCTGTTTCCTTATTCAATTGTTTGGCTGCCGTAACAGCTTCTTTAGTAGTAGAGGCTACAATACCTCTTTGTATACGAACTCCAAAACTATTTAAGATTTCTTTTCCTTGATACTCGTGTAAATTCATAATGAACATTTTAGTCGAGCAAATGTATATTAATGTTTGGAATAATGAAACAACAGAATGGCATTATTTGGTAAATTTGTCCCCTAATTATTAACACTTGATGAAGCACCTATTTCTATTACTTTTAAGTCTTCCCCTAACTATTCAGGCACAGACCAAAGCATATCAAATAAAAAGAGCTGAAACAAAGCCTACAACTGATGGTAAAATAACAGCTAAAGAATGGGCGATGCATGATTCAGCTGAAGAATTTATAAGTTTTTATCCTATTAGTGGTGCAACTATGCCCAAAGGCTTTAAAACAGAATGGAAAGCCACTTATGATAATCAATCCATCTATTTTGCGGTATTCATGTATGACCCCAGAGCCGATAGTATTATGAGTCAATTGTGCAAACGAGATAGAATTGAAGGAAGTAACAACGACCACATTATTATTAGAATAAACCCTTATCAAGATGGACAAACCGATTTTGGTTTTAAGCTATCGCCTTTGGGTGTTCAAGAAGATGTAAAATTCACCACCAACAGAGAAGACTCCAATTGGGATATGGTTTGGAAAAGTGCTACTCACCGTGATGACAAAGGGTGGTATGCTGAGTTTGAAATCCCCTATTCTGCACTGCGTTTTCCAAAAAGCGAAGTACAAGATTGGAGTGTCAATATCGTTAGACATATAAGAAGATACCGAGCATCATATGCTTGGAATCCCATAGATATTACCAATGAGAATATCAGTTCTCAGGCGGGTACAGTTAAAGGTTTCAAAAATATAGAACCTCCTTTGCGACTGTCATTTTTGCCCTATATATCTTCTTATGCTACAAACTATGATGGAGAAACAGAGTATAGCTTTAATGGGGGTATGGACGTTAAGTATGGGATCAACGAAAGTTTTACCTTAGATATGACTTTGATACCTGATTTTGGACAAGTGGGCTTTGACAATCAAGTACTAAACCTCTCTCCTTTTGAAGTTCAATACGATGAGAAAAGACCGTTTTTTACTGAAGGTACAGAGTTGTTTGATAAAGGCTATCTATTCTATTCTAGACGTATCAGTGATAATCTGTTAAATGCCACCAAAGTAACAGGAAGAACAAAGAACAACTTAGGTGTAGGTATTCTAAATGCTGTAACCAATGAAACAGAAAGCGACCCCTTAAGTAATTACAATATTGTTGTTCTTGACCAGTCCATTGCTAAAAACTCCTTCCTGACATTTACCAACACCAATGTACAACGTAAAGGTGGCGATAAAGCTAATGTAACTGGATTGCTTTCGGTACTTAGAAACAAGAGTAATACCTATCAATTTTTTGGTAATTACAGATTCAGTCATATCAAAAGTACTGAAGATACAGAACAAGGCTTTGCCTACTACATGAATATCAGTAAGGTAACCGGTAAGTTACAATTTGGACTAGCTAACAACATAGAGAGTAATACCTACAACCCCAATGATATGGGCTTTTTATACAACAACAACGAGTTTAATACCTCGGCAGACATAAGTTATCGCATTACAGAATCTACTAAACGATTGGTCGATTTTAAATGTAATGCATCTATAAGCTATGAACAATTGTATAAACCACGTTTATTTAGTGAATTGAGCTATGAGGCACGTCAAGTATCTACTTTCAAAAACTTTTTGACTTGGGGTGTTTCTTCTAGAGGTGATTTGACTGAAGGAAACGACTATTTTGAATCCAGAACTAGCATTGACGATGTCTTTAAGCGTTCTAAAAAATACACTGTTCGTATGTTTTTCTCTAGTGATTATCGAAAAAAACTAGCCTTAGACATTAGTTTTGGTGGTGGTCAAGCCCCTTTATATGACGAGCATACCTTTTTTTACCGTATGTCGCCAAGAGTACGTTTTAGCGAGAAACTATTTATTTACTACGTCTTTTCGACCAGTATGACAGACAACGAAACGGGCTACATCACTTCATACAATGGCAATTCTATTTTCTCAACTCGTAAAAAGCAATTCTTTACCAATGTGCTAAAAGCCGAGTACGTGTTAAATACTAAAATGAGTTTTGATTTTAAATTCCGCCACCATTGGGAACAAGTAAGAAACTATTCCTTCCATACCTTAGACCATTATGGTTATTTACAAGACAGCGATTATGTTGGCGAAAACAACGTCAATTTTAACGCTTGGAACATCGATTTAAATTTCAACTATTGGTTTGCTCCTGCTAGTGAGATTAGTATCGTTTGGAAGAACTCCATTTTAACATCTGGTAGTCGAATAGAAAGCTATTACAAAGATAATTTAGAAGCCTTATTGAACAACCCTCAAGAGAATAGTTTATCTTTGAGACTTCGATACTTTTTAGATTATCAATATTTGAAAAAGAAGTGATAGCAGTCAAAGATATATATAAGAGTTATGGCGACTTAGAGGTTCTTAAAGGACTAAATCTAAGTGTAGATTCTGGCGAAACCGTATCTATAGTAGGTGCATCGGGAGCTGGTAAAACTACCCTCTTACAAATTATAGGCACACTTGACAAAGCAGACGCTGGGCAATTGTCAATTAATGGCATTGATTTAACTCAACTTGACGATAAGCAATTATCTCAATTTAGAAACGAATCCATAGGATTTATCTTTCAATTTCACAATTTGTTATCCGAATTTACAGCTTTAGAAAACATCTGTTTACCAGCCTTCATTAAGGGAACAAATCGTAAAGATGCCGAAAAACACGCTCAAGAGTTGTTGACCATTCTTAACCTAAAAGATAGAGCCCACCACAAATCCAATGCCCTTTCTGGTGGTGAACAACAACGTGTAGCAGTAGCTCGAGCGTTAATCAACAATCCTTCATTACTTCTAGCCGATGAACCCTCTGGAAATTTGGACTCTAAAAATGCCGATGAACTGCATCAACTGTTATTGAATCTCAACAAAGAAATGGGACAATCCTGCATTATTGTTACACACAACACTTCTTTTGCTGATATGGCAGACCGTAAACTAACTATGGTCGATGGTATGATTCTGTAATTATATTTTACTAGTTATACTTTTTATATTACCTTTGCTTTTTAATGAAGTTTCTGTACCCTCAATTTTTGTACGCCCTCGCTCTTTTAGCAATCCCTATCATTATTCATTTATTCAATTTCAGAAAGTTCCGTACGGTTTATTTTTCTAATGTACAGTTTTTAAAATCTGTTAAAGAGAAAACTAAATCTCAATCTCAGCTTAAGCACTTACTCATATTACTGTCTAGAGTATTAGCCATTACGGGATTAGTTTTAGCATTTGCCCAACCCTATATTCCTGTCGATGAATCTAGCCAACATGCCAAAAAACATGCTGTCAGTATTTATATTGATAATTCCTTCAGTATGGACGCTGAAAATGAACAAGGCAGACTACTTTTAAGCGCCAAGCAACACGCTCAAGCCATTGTTGATGCTTATGCTAATAGCGATGAATTTTACTTGTTAAATAACGATTTTAGAGGTATTCAACAAAGAGCACTCAACAAAGAGCAATTCTCTAAAGCCTTAAATTCCATTGAAAGTTCAGCTCGTACCCACAACCTCAATCAAATTTACAAACGCCAAAAAAATATCCTTGAAAAGAGCTCATCAGATAAAAAGGATATTTATATAATATCTGATTTTCAAAACACCATTGCGGATTTAGAAATCAATAGTCAAGACTCACTTTGTTCTGTAAGATTAGTTCCAGTAAAACCTTATACCAATGCCAATTTGTATGTCGATAGCTGTTGGCTAAACACTCCTAATCCACAACTAGAACAAAATATTAGCCTCTATGCCAGGGTTAAAAATAATAACTCTTTTCAAAAAAGAGAAGTCAATATAAGGTTAGAAGTCAATGGACAACAAAAAGCCATAGCTACGAAAGAAGTCGCTAATGAAGAGGTTATTGAACTGAACTTTACAGTCAATACGATAGGTTGGCACAATGGAAAATTGAGTTTACAAGATTATCCGATTTGTTTTGATGATGACTTCTATTTTAGTTTTGAGGTAAAACCCCAACTGAATGTTCAGCATATTTATGAGAATACTTTCCAAGGCTCACTTGAAAAACTTTTTACTCAAGACAACTATTTCAATTATAGTAAACAAAATATTAAACAAATCAATTACAATAGTCTGAACCAATCTCAGCTTATCATTATAGATGGTTTAAAAGACTTATCTTCTGGCTTTCAGCAAAGTCTTAAAAATGCCATAGAGAAAGGCTCATCGGTACTCATATTCCCTAGTGCTGACTTAAATACAGCAACTTATAAGACCTTTAGTCAATTGTTAAAAATTGACCACTATGAAAAGTTGAACGAACAAGAAATAAAAATACAATATCTAGAAGATAAACACACCCTATTTGATGGCGTTTTCGAAAAAGTTGAAGAACGTTTGAATTTTCCAAAAGTCAAGCAATATTATACTATCGGTCAGCAGTCACGAAATATTGGCTTACCCATTCTTAAACTAGAAGATAACAATGGGTTTTTGAACGAATACCAATTGGCCAAAGGCAAGGTTTACCTTTCTTCGGTTGGACTCGATGATAGCTTTGGTAATTTTAGTCAACACGCTTTATTTGTACCCATACTTTACAACATCGCTTCCTATGCTGGTGGCAAACAAAATTTATTCTATAATATAGGGCAAGAAAATATTCCTATTTCAATAAGGACTTTCGAAAGCCCAATGCGTTTGTTTAACGACAAGAGTGAGATAATACCCGAACTTAGTCCAAGTGGCTTGTGGTTAGCCAATCAGATAACTGAGGCTAGTCATTACGAACTCAAGGATAACAAACAAGAAACTAAGGCTTTTCTGAGCTTTAACTATAACCGAACAGAAAGTGATTTGACCTTAGCAGATGAGAAAAGTTTAAAAAACCTCAGTGAACAACAAGCTAATGTCTTTTTTCTAGATAACAAATTGGACAATTTGAGCAATTATCTTCAAGATTTAAATACAGGTATTACCTTGTGGCTTAGTTTTATCCTACTCACCCTATTCTTTTTATTGATAGAAACCCTTTTAATACGAATATTATGAGCATATTATTTCAATCCGTTAAAGTTATAGATTCACAATCCAAGTACAACAACAAAACTGTAGATGTCTTGGTCAACAAAGGTGTCGTTGAATCCATTGGTAAAAATATTGAGCCATCCAAAAGATGTAAAATCATACACGGCAAAGGACTGCATTTATCGCCCGGTTTAATGGATTTGCACGTCAATTACAGAGATCCTGGTTACGATTGGAAAGAAGATTTGAATACTGGAATACAAGCCTCAGCAAAAGGAGGCTTTACTTCGGTACTCTATATGCCTAGCAACAATCCCAGTACCAATAGCAAAGTACAAGTCGATTATATCCGAAATTCTACCAAAGGCAGTGTTGTAGAAGTCTATCCAGCAGGAAATGTTACTGTAGACCATCAAGGCCAACAACTCACTGAGCTTTATGAAATGAGCCAATCGGGAGCAAAAGCCTTTACTGACGATAGAAACAGTATTCAGAAAGCAGATGTGATGAAGTTAGCCCTACTGTACACCAAAAACTTTGACGGATTAGTTATGAATCAGCCTAATGATAAAACAATCAGCTTAGAAGGTAAAATGAATGAAGGGATAGCCAGTACAAAAATAGGTTTAAAAGGAATACCAGCATTGGCCGAAGAAGTTATGTTAGCTAGAGACATTGAATTAGTAGAATATACCCAAGGTAAATTTCACGCCAGTAGAATTTCTACTAAAAAAAGCGTAGAACTTATCCGAGCAGCTAAGAAAAAAGGTCTGAAAGTAAGTGCCGATGTGGCCATACATAATCTAATTTTACAAGACCAAAATTGTGCTACTTTCGATAGCAATTACAAAGTATTTCCACCTCTAAGAACCTCTAAAGATATACAAGCCTTGATAGAAGGTTTAAAAGATGGTACCATTGACGCTATTTGTTCTGACCACTGCCCCGAAGATGTAGAACATAAAGTACTGACTTTCGACCACGCCAATTTTGGTATCATAGGCGCACAAACGGTTTTACCTCTTGCACTAGAGCTGCAAAAGAAATTGGGACTACACACCATTATTGATGCCCTGAGCCACAATCCTAGAAAACTTCTCGGAATAGCGTGTCCGACTATTGCAGAGGGTACAGAAGCCAACCTATGTTGTTTTAGCACTAGCGATGAATGGACCTTTAATGAAGAAAGTATCTTATCTAAATCCAAAAATACGCCTTTCCTCAACCGAACTTTCAAAACAAAAGTATGGGGAACGGTTAAAGGTTCATTAAGTACTTTTTAAAAGTCTATACTCAAACCGTCGTATGCCAATTGTATATGTTGTGGTAAGTCCTTATTAACGCTATGGTGATCGCCCATAAGGTGGCTAATGTGGGTCAAATAAGCCGACTCTGCCCCCACTTTTTGAGATAGCTCTACGGCTTCGTCTAAAGTAAAATGTGAGATGTGTTTTTCTTTTCTTAAAGCACTTACTATAAGAATTTTACATCTATTTATCTTTTGTAATTGTTTATCATCAATATAATTCACATCAGTAATGTAAACTAAGTCATTTATTCGAAAACCCAAGACCTTCATTTTGTGGTGCATCACCTCAATGCTTTGAAAAGGAATATCGCCAATGCTAAAATTAGATTCGGCATCTATGGTATGCAATTGAACTTTGGGAATACCAGGGTATTGATAGGCCGAAAAAACATAATGAAATTCTCGTTCTAGTGCTTTTTGCACTCCACTACTAGCATATATAGGCATATCCTTTTTTAACTTGAAATTAAAGGCTCTCACATCATCCAATCCTGCTATATGATCTTTATGCTCATGAGTAAATAAAACAGCGTCTAATTTTTGGATATTTTCTCTCAACATCTGTTGTCTAAAGTCAGGACCTGTGTCAATGACTACTGTAGTATTATCACCTTCTATCAAAACAGAAGATCTAAGGCGTTTATCTTCGCTATATTTTGATAAACATACCTCACAATTACAACCAATGACAGGTACGCCCTGAGAAGTTCCTGTACCTAAAAAAGTGATTTTCATTTTTATAAAAAAATTTGTCTAAAAATAACATTATTATAGTTGTTATTTCACAT
>TARA_B100000963_G_scaffold361436_2_pt1 | contig 10151 bp, 3 predicted proteins | sample TARA_B100000963 | Tara Oceans TARA_B100000963 (sample SAMEA2622097) | marine metagenome | biome: marine biome (ENVO:00000447); feature: surface water layer (ENVO:00002042); material: "saline water (ENVO:00002010), including plankton (ENVO:xxxxxxxx)" | depth 5 m | reverse complement strand
GGTGCACAGGGTATACAGGGACCACAGGGAGATAAAGGTGATACTGGTAATACTGGTCCACAGGGTATTCCGGGACCACAGGGAGATAAAGGTGATACTGGTTCACAAGGTATTCAAGGTATTCAGGGGATTCAAGGACCAGTTGGACCTAGAGGAGAAGCTTTTCAGGTAGATGAATTTAATGTTTCATTAACAGATTCAAAAGTTACTACTATTCAATCTACATCTGCGTCAACTACCGATTTTTACGTATTTGTTGTAAGTAGTGACAGCAGAACAGTTGCTTTATCTGGAGTAGATACAACAGGTAATTTAACAAATTTAGAACGACACGTTATTGCTTATAATGGTTCAACATTCACAGACTATGGCCCATTTACTGGTTTGAAAGGTGATACTGGATTACAAGGTATACAGGGTGTAAAGGGTGATACAGGAGAAACAGGTGCACAAGGTATACAGGGTATTCAAGGTGTAAAGGGTGATACGGGCGATACTGGACAACAGGGTATACAGGGTGTAAAAGGTGATACTGGTGATACTGGTGCGCAAGGACCAGCTGGAGCGGACGGTGATTCTTTCTGGACACAATTAAGTGATGATATTTATTATACATCTGGTGATGTCGGTATTGGTACAACTTCACCTTCTTCAAAATTACACGTTCAAGGTGGTCATTTATATCTTTATGGAAATACTAATAGTGGAACAAATTCACAAATGGCAGAAAATGCTCATAATGCTCAAATATATTTAGATTGTAATAATTACAATAGTAGTATTACAAATTATCCCAATGGAATTATTTGGAAAACTAGATATTCGAGTAATAGTAGTTATACGAAAAAATCAGCAAAAATATTATTTCAACCAGAAGGAAACTTTTTTAGGGGTGGTCTAGGATTTTATACTTGTAATTCGAGCGGTAATGGAGCAGGACATACAACTGATGCTGTTGAAAGAATGCGCATCGATATGAATGGCAACGTAGGCATCGGCACAACTTCGCCGAGTGTAAAATTTGAAGTTAATGGACAGTCTACTATTAACGGTCGTTTTAATATTGCCAGTGGATCAAGGCAGTGTCATTTTAACCATTCCACTAATAAAGACGTATATATTCGTTCAGGTGAAACTGCTGGGAAAGTCATTTTACAAGATGGAGGCGGTAATGTAGGTGTTGGAACAGATTCACCAAATTATGATTTAGATGTAGCTGGAGATATTAATTTTACTGGGACACTTTATCAAAATGGTAGTGCTTTTTCAGGTGGTAGCGGTGGTTCAAGTAAATGGTCAGGTTCAACAGATATTTATTATACAGGGGGTAAAGTAGGAATAGGTATTTCTTCACCAGATACACCTTTACATATTAAAGGAGCACCAACCGGAGGACAAATATTAAAATTATCTACAACACAAAGTGATTCAGCTTGTTGGTTAGAATTAGAGTGCAAAGCAAATAATTCTCCAGAACAATGGGGCATTACTTGTGAAACAGGTGGAAAATTACAGTTTTACAAGAGAGTTGGTACTGGTTCAGGTAATTATAGAATGACTCTTACTGGTGATGGCAAACTTGGTATTGGAATAACTAACCCGAGCTGTCTTTTAACAATTGATGGAGGTACAGGTGTTAATTCGAGTGGTGGAGTTTTGGGAATTAGACAAAAAGGCGATACAAATAATGACGGTATAACACTTACGAGTAGTCACTCTAATTCAACACGAATTTATAAAGATGGAAATGGTCACTTTCATATGTATAATACAGGTGGTGGAATTTTTACTTTAGAAAATGTAACAGGCAATGTGGGCATCGGTACAGAAGACCCTCTCTGTACATTAAATACTAATAAAATTATGACATCCAGTGACAACACAATACCCAATGATGGTGATACCTTGAATAATACAACAAGTCTCTTTTTAGGTAAAGGCACATCATCTATTGAAAATTATTGGGGTATGATTTTAGGTTCAACTTGGTCAAGTGGGAAAGGTTATATACAAACATATCATAAAAACAGCGCCACGGCCTCATATCCTTTATTATTACAGCCCACCAATGGAGGAAAGGTAGGCATCGGCACAACTTCGCCCGAAAATAAATTAACAGTAAAAACAGACACTAATTATGATGGAATTAGTGTTCTAAATGAAAATAATTATGCTTTATTCAGAGCTGGTAGAGGCACATCTAGTTTATCAAGTTATATGGAATTATATGATGGGAGTTCGTCATTAAATTCAACAGTTTATATTTCAAGTAATAGTGATAGTTATTTTAATGGAGGTAAATTTGGCATTGGAACAAGTTCACCCAGTACGAAATTTACTGTTAGATCAAGTGCAGCATATCAAGGCATACGACTAGAAGATTCAACTGGAAATAACAAAATAAATATGGCATCATCAGGTACCGGAGGTTCAGGGCATGCATATTTTAATATGTGGAATAGTTCAAATGCACAATCAATTCAAATACATAGTTCTCCTGATCATGATACTTGGTTTAATTGTAGCAAGGTGGGAATCGGTACGGATTCACCTAGTTATAAATTAGATGTAGCAGGAGATATTAATTTCACTGGTACACTTTATCAAAATGGAAACGCTTTTTCAGGTGGCGGTTCTAGTAAATGGTCTGGTTCAACAAATATTTATTATACATCTGGTAACGTAGGTATTGGAACATCTTCTCCAACATCAAAATTACAAGTAAATGGAGCAATGAAAATTAAACAAAGTAGTCAAATAAATCATAATTCTTCAAATTATGATGACGGATTAGTTTTTGAAAATAATGGTACAACACACAGTTTCTATATGGGATATGGTTATGGAGGTGTCTTTACTGTGGGTCGTTATGTTCCAGATTCAGGGGGAAGTTATAACGAATTTTTTAAATCAAATGGTGTGAATGTTTATTTAAATCCAGACGGTGATGGTAAAGTTGGTATTGGTACAACCTCACCAGAAACACTTCTCCATATACACAAGAACACAGCAGGAAATAATGTGGGTGGTAGCGAAGTAGATGGAAATAAAGTAAGATTAAAAATTACTGGAAGTACGGACCATGCTTCCCCAGGTATTGAATTATATGAACAAAATAGTAATGAAACACATAGTGGTGCTGTTTTAAAATATGATGGAGAAGATAATGATTTTAAAATTAATATGTTTGGTTCTGGAACAGAAAGAGAAGCTTTAATTATAAAGAGAAGTAATGCTAATGTAGGTATTGGTATTCAACCTTCAGAAAAACTAGAAGTAAATGGAAAAATTAAAACAACAGGAGCAATAATAGATGAAACAGGTATTGGAACAAATACAACATATCACACTTTTTTAAATTTACAACACACATCACTTAATGGCAATTCTTATGCTATGTTACAAAGCTCTACAGGTGATACATATTTAAATTGTGCTTCTGGGAGACATATTTATTTTAGAGAGAATAATGTAACAAAAATGATTTTGGATAGTGGTGGCAATGTGGGTATTGGTACAGATTCACCCAAAAGTATATTAAATATTTATAAAGCCAATCCTGAACTAATTATACAAGATACTGAAGCTTCTTCTACAGATGCAGACGTAAGTCTTATTTTTGCTGAATCAAATTCTGCGATCCCTGGGGCAGTAAATCATAATTATAGAATAAGATATAATCATAGAGATTTAATTTTCAGTGAAGGTGATTATCCTAATAATACACATGAAGTTATGCGTTTTCACGAAATAATTGGTGGTGGTGATGTCTATGTAGGTATTGGTACAGATTCCCCAAGTTATAGATTAGATGTAGCTGGTGATATTAATTTTACTGGAACACTTTATCAAAATGGAAGTGCTTTTTCTGGTAGTAAATGGTCTGGTTCTACAGATATTTATTATACATCTGGAAATGTGGGAATCGGTACTAGCTCACCTTCTACTAATCTACACGTTTTAAATACTGATGGTAATGTTGAACCTATAGCTTTATTTCAAACAACAACTACAGCTGGAGATTGTTCTATTAGAATAGAAGCAAATAATGGTGAATCTTATATTGAATTCGCAAATACTCATACAACAACAGGTAATTCTACAGAATCTTGGGGAGTGGGTATGAATGACAATTTAGACTTATCTTTTGGTTGGGGCAATAATGCTACATTTAATAAATCTATAAAGATGGTAATAAAAAATACTGGAAATGTGGGCATCGGTACGACTTCACCCACTCATTTATTAACTGTTGGTGAAGGCATTTCTGAAACAGGAGGCACAACAAGTATGGCTATATTAGCACCTGGTGAAAATGCTGATGCTGTATTGTATTTTGGAACGAATAATGCCACGACCTGGGTACCCAAAACAGCTATAATAGCAGAAGGAAATAATTATTGGGGACAGTCTAAATTACACTTTTGTTTAAATAATACTGATGATACAACGACAGCGGCTTCAATAAGTAATTCAAGAATGACCATTTTACCAAACGGCGATGTGGGCATCGGCACAACTTCACCTGGTTCTATTTTTGATGTTAAACTTCCAGGACCTGGATATAATGGTATTAGGCTTACAAATCAAAACAATGAATATAGAAGTGTTATGTATATAGACAATAGTGACCATGGTTATTTTCAAGCATATAATTCGTCTTACAACAGCTCACTTCTTTTAAAAGCATCCGGAGATAGTTACTTAAATGGAGGCAACGTGGGCATCGGCACGGATTCACCCGATTATTTATTAGATGTCCATGGAACAGGAGGAGGAATCCAATCATGTTTGTGTCGCTACGGTGGAGACCAAAATTTTAGAACTATAGCTCACGGAGGTTCGACAACAAATGCGACAGGTGGAGTAGCAGGTTCTATAGGATTATATTATAACACAAGCGAAAATTCTATGGTAAGATTTCATAGAGGCAGTGGTGGCACAGGTGGATATATGAGTTTTACAGTAAATAATGGCACAGAGAGAATGAGACTTGATTCCTCTGGTCGGTTGGGCATCAGCACAACTTCTCCCGGTTCTACTCTTCATATTAAAGCAAGAAGTGATAGTAATTATATTACTAGTGGGTATAAATCTCATTCTAGTTATGCTTTAACAATGGAAAGATATGGTACAACAGATACGTGGAGTTTTTTGATAAACAGTGATAGTTCAAACAGTTATAATGATTTGAATTTTTTGTATAATGGCAATAGAAAAGGTTATTTACTAGATACATCTGTAGTAAATCAAATAGACTTTACTGGACAACATAGAAATATTGTAAATAATGCTGAAGAAAATAGTGTAGGATTAATTGTTGTTTCGACAGGAAATTATATTAATTTAGATAATAATATGAAACCAAACATTAATGAATCTTTACCAATATGTGAAATATCTAGGAAAGAAAAAGATAAAAGTGTTTTTGGTGTTATTTCAGATAAAGAAGATGAAGACCGCGTTTATCATACTGGGGCGTGGGCTTCTGTCTATGATAAAGCAAATGTAAATGAAAAGCGATACTTTATTAACTCTCTAGGTGAGGGTGGAATGTGGGTATGCAACACAAATGGAGATTTAGAAAATGGTGATTATATTACAACATCTAATGTTTCGGGATACGGACAAAAACAAGATGATGATTTACTCCACAATTTTACTGTAGCAAAAATAACTTGCGATTGTAATTTTAGTTTAGTAAAACAAAATCAAAAACAAATTAAAACAATTCAAAAAGAAAGAATTGTAGATGCTATTTTACAAGATGAATCCGGAAATATTATATTAGATGCTTCTGGTAATGAAACAATTATTCAAAAAACTATCACGGAACAAGAATTAGTTTTTGATAATTCAGGAAATGTTATTATAGAAGATAAGCAAGATTTATCTGGCAATAGTATAGAAGATTATCCATATGATATTAGATTTTTATTACCTGATGGTACTATCATTAGTGAAGAAGAATATTTAACACTGAAATCAAACAATGAAACTTGTTATATAGCATATTTTGTTGGTGTAACATATCATTGTGGTTAAACTTTAATTAAAAACTTTAGAAAAAAATACTAACTGATGAAAGATTTTAAATAAATTATTTTATTAATTTTTTCAATAAAAAAATAAATAAAAATAAATATATATATTAATTAATATGGCATTTACTAGATTTAATTATGATAAAGCAAGAGTGCAAAAAAATTTACAACAAGCAACCGGAACTGGGCGTTACATGTTAAATGTACCCGGCAATGCTGGTGATAGACCACAATTATATGATGATCCCCAATTACGCTTACAAAAATGGGGTGGTAATTTAATGGGTGTTTATAATGGTCATCCTATTGATATTGATAGTGATCTTAAAAATGTTGGAAGAAGATTAAGTAAATATTGCAAACAAGATAGTTTTCCTAATAAACAAGTTAAAACATATTCTAATAATTATTCAACAACTGATAAAGTTTTAACAGACCAGTCAAGAACAACACATCCTTCTTGGTTATACAGAGATTTAGAGCAAAATCATATGTATCCACTTTTAAATAATCCACAAGAAAATGTATGTAAACATTTCCAGAATAATTTAAATACTAGACTTTTAGAAAGAGATAGTTTTGTTCCAAGTTATCCATGTTCTGAATTAATAAACAACAATTAATTTATTTTAATATTAATTAATTATTAAAATAAAAATAAAAAATAAAAGTTATATATATTAATATAGATATGGCAGAAATAGCAATACCTTTAGCAGCATTAGGAGTTATGTATATCGTTTCAAATCAAAAAAACAAAAAAGATAACTTAAAAGAAGTTTTTTCAAATATGCATAAAAGACAAAGTTTACCAAACACAAATAAACCAGTTAAAAATTATCCTGTTTTAGATAGAAAAGAATTAGAAAATAATGTTCAAGATTATGCTGGAAAGAAAAATACAGCAGATAATTATTACAATCCAGGTAACTATGAAGCTCTCCAGCTTTCTAACAAAGAAACAAGACAAACATTTCAATCATTATCTGGAAAAGAAATGAGATATGGTGAAATTACACATAATAATCAAGTACCATTTTTTGGGTCAAGTGTTACACAATCAACAGTCGGAACAAATGAAGGTATTTTAGATAAATATACTGGTTCTGGAAAACAAAAAATAGAAAAGCAGGGTATAGCACCAATGTTCAAGCCTCAAAAAGATATGAAATGGACACATGGTATGCCTTCAACAACAGAATATATGCAAGGAAGAATGAAAAGTGTATTAACACAAAAAATGAATAATACCAAACCATGGGAAGAAATTCGTGTAGCACCAGGATTAAATCAGGGTTACACAAGCAAAGGTAGCAGTGGTTTTAACAGTGGAATGGAAGCAAGAGATGCTTGGAGACCCAAAACTGTAGATGACCTTCGAACCAAAACAAATCCAAAAATGCAATATGGTGGACAAGTTTTAGGTGCATATAAACCAAACAAATCAGGTATACACGGTAGAGTTGAGAAAAATAGACCCGATACTTATTATATTAATAGTGAAGATAGATGGTTTACAACAACTGGTATAGAAAAAAAACAAACAGCAAGAGGAAAGATTGCATTAAAACCAGAAAATAGAGCTTATCAATTAAGAGAACATTTTGGTCAACCTATACCAGATGGAAATGGTACTTACGTTAATAGGAATTACCATCGCTCTGAAAAACCACAATTTAAAGCACATAATTTAGGACCTGCTACTGATGCTGATGGATGGAAAGTTAAAGGTAGTCACAAAAATATGAGAGAAGTTATACAAGAAGGATATAAACCTTTAGCAAATTCAAGAGTATTAACTAAACAACAAAAAGAATTAGGTCCTGTTTCTGCTGGATTTAAAGCAATGGTTACACCAATATTAGATATGTTGAGACCATCTAGAAAGCAAAATGTTGTTGGTAATATGAGACCTACAGGAAATGCCAAAGGTAAATGGGCTGTTAGTAACAATGTTATTTGGAATCCTGCTGATAAAGCCAAAACAACTATTAAAGAACAAACAGAGAAAACGTTATACATTAAACAGGGTGGCAGCAAATATGATGCTGGTCATATTAATTCAAAACTTACAGCTGTTGGACAACATCGTGATACAACAACTCGTTCTTATATTGGTAATAGTTCCGCCGCAGATGGTGCACAATACACCCGAGTTTACAATGCTGAATATAATGCTGAATTAAATCCTAACAAACAAGAGTTATCAAGAGTTGATCGATTTAATCAGGGTACAAGTGCTATTTTCTCTGGAAAACAAAATGTTACTAACTTAAGAAATAGAAATGTTAAACCAGACCAATTAAATCCTAACTTTACAAAAATCACTGCAAATAAGTCTGCTCTTGGAAATATGTCTGGGAAAAATACGCGTGAAAACGTTGTACATTGTCCAAGAAATTCCCGAGATATTCTCAATGCTTTTAATCAAAATCCTTACTCTCATTCACTTAATAGTGTTGCTTAATTATTGCTTAAAAAAATAGTTTTTATTAATTATATTATGAATATTTTAATTAATAAAAAAGATAATTCTTATTTTCATAATTATAACCATGATATACACCAAAATATAAAAGATAAATTAAACTATTTTATAGATAATCATAGTATACCACATATAATATTTTATGGTAATTCTGGATGTGGTAAAAGATATTTACTGGATTATTTTATAAATAAAATTTATCAAAATGATAAGAATAAAATTAAAGAATATGTAATGTATGTAAATTGTGCTCACTCAAAAGGTATTCGTTTTATAAGAGATGAATTAAAATTTTTTGCAAAAAGAAATATGCAAAATAACTATGGGAAAATTTTTAAAAGTATCATTCTTTTCAATGCTGAAAATTTAACAAATGATGCACAGTCTGCATTGCGAAGATGTATAGAAACATTTAGTCATAATACTAGATTCTTTATTATTATAGAAAATATAGAAAAAATTTTAAGTCCTATTTTATCTAGATTTTGCAATATATATATACCTTATCCAACTATAGATAAAAGCAAAACAAATTTATACAATCTTAAAAAAGTAACTTCTAATAAAAATATAAATTATTTAAAAAAATTTTTTAAAAACAAATCATTTAGTAATCCAAATGAAATTAAAGAAACTGTTGAAATTTTTTACGATAAGGGTATGTCTGGAATTGATATTTGTAATTATATAGAAAATGATAATTCAAGAGAAGATAAATATGATTATTTGTTTTATTTTCAAAAAATAAAAAAAGAATTTAGAGATGAAAAATTATTGATGTATATTTATATTTATTCATATTTTATGCGGAAAAAAGTTGATTTAGAAAATCTAGTAAAAATGTAAATAAGTGATGGATGATTATAATTTAAATGTATTATCTGATGCAAAAAATGAATATTCTTCTAGGTTACTTAATATATTAACACCGCTTATTATTCAGGGAATCAAATCGATTTTCACAGAAGCTGTAGACTTATGTTTAGATAATGATGAAGATGATAAATATTTAATGACTTTTCAAAATTTTCTATCTAGAGTCCCAAAATGGAGTAATACCATTATTGATGAAGAAACAAAAAGAATAATTAAAGAAAGTAAATGCAGTTATCTAGAAGATTTACTTACATGCGTTCATATTACTCAAGTAAAAATTTTAACCAGTATAAGAGTTAGTAATAATCAAAAAAAAATTGATATAGATATTCCAAAGCTAAACATATTTGTTCATAATGTTTACATTAATTTTGCTAGAAAATTATACACCAATTGTTATTTATTTGAAAAAAACGTTATGCCATTAGATTATCAAAAAAATATGAGAGAATGTGAACTATTGTGCCGCGAATCTATTTTAGAAGTTATTAGAAATTCTATGCCCATCGAACATATATTAAGAGCTTATATGGATGAAACAACTTATGATGATGTTCTAGAAGAAACTTTAGAAAAACAAGTTACTGGTGAAGAAGCTGAAGATATGTTAGAAGAAGCAAAGAAAAATTTGGAGAAAAAAGTTAATACAAATGAGGTTGATGCTATTAAATCTGATAATAAAGCTGTTGATGAAACAACTATTGAAGTTGAAAAAACTAATCTTGTATCAAATGCCGAAAATT
>TARA_B100000963_G_scaffold303168_1_pt1 | contig 10162 bp, 6 predicted proteins | sample TARA_B100000963 | Tara Oceans TARA_B100000963 (sample SAMEA2622097) | marine metagenome | biome: marine biome (ENVO:00000447); feature: surface water layer (ENVO:00002042); material: "saline water (ENVO:00002010), including plankton (ENVO:xxxxxxxx)" | depth 5 m | reverse complement strand
AAAAAGTTTTTTTCCTTGTTCCTCAAAAAAAAGGCGAAATCAAAGGCTAGCTTGCGCAATCGCGTGCTGACTCCCAGGGAAATTGCCGCCCAAGATGAGCAACGAAGGGAGTTATTAAAACAGCAAGCGAAAGCCGCTTCCCGCAAAAAAGCGCAGCACACGGCCAAAGCCGCTAAACCGCGAAATCGCATTTTAAAGGAAGGTGAGACGGAAACATCCTCCCAAAGCACTTTACGCTTAAGTTGGTTCAAACGTCGACGCGAACGCAATGCAAAGGAGCGTGCCGCTCGTCGCACGCAGCATTCCATTGGCCCCATTATTCGAGACGTCATAAGCGGTGAATTCCTTACCCGCCAAGGGGTAACCCGCCACATACCCTACCTAATATTCGTCAGCACACTGTTCATTGTATATATCGCTATGGGATACCAATTTGAGCGTTTGGAGCGTGAAAAGCTGAAAACGAAGCGCCAACTGGAAGAGCTAAGCGCTGAATACAAAACCCTTAAAGCCGAATTCGAGATCCAACTCCAACAGAGTACTGTAGAACAAAACATTGCTGAAATCGGCTTACGCCAGACCACCGAGCCCCCATTCCTTCTCGAACTTCAAACTGCTGAACGATGAAAAATCAAAAGGAATTCAGCAACCGCACATGGCTTTCATTTGGCCTATTCATCATTCTCGGACTTACAATTTTTGGACGAATACTCTGGATTCAGAACGCAGAACATGAGCAGTGGAATTCAGTTGGCGAACGTTTTGAGTCGAGTGTCCAGTCCATAGCCCCCGCAAGGGGACAGATTTATGCTGTTAACGGCAGCGTTCTTGCGACCTCTGTTCCAGTCTTCGAAGTTCGTTGGGACAGTAGAAGCGAGGCAATCGAATGGGATACGTTTGACCGTGAACTCGACCAGCTTTGTTCAGGGCTGAGCGAGGTGTTGGGCGACAAAAGCCCGGCTGAATACAACGAAATTTTGCGTAACGGGCGCAACATGGGCCGCCGAAACACCCTAGTAGCACGCCGCGTATCGTACATCAAGCAAAAACAATTAGTCAAATTACCCTTCATACGGCGCGGTCGTTTCAAGAGTGGCTTCACGTTCGAACGCATCGAGCAACGTCGAAAACCTTTCGGTGACCTAGCTAGTCGAACCATCGGCATCAATCGAGACGAAAATCGGGTAGGCCTCGAAGCCAGCTGGAACGAAGAATTAGCTGGCGTAACTGGCCGACAATTGCAGCGGCGCGTCGCTGGGGGGCAATGGATGCCGGTCTCGGATGATTATATCGTCTCGCCTGTAGCAGGATTCGATGTCATCAGCAGCATCGATATGCACTTGCAAGACGTTGCCAGCAATGCTCTTCACCGGCAGTTACAAACCCACGATGCTGCCTGGGGTACCATCGTCTTGATGGAAGTGGAGACGGGTAAGATTCGAGCCATGGCAAATCTGACCCGCACACAGGAGCGTACTGAGCAAACCCCTCCAGTTTACGAGGAGTCCTTTAACCACGCCATCGGTACGGCCGTTGAGCCTGGATCGACCTTCAAGTTAGCTTCACTACTCACGGCCATGGAAAGCGGCCATATAAAACCCAACGATGAAATCGATACCGGAAATGGGATAGTCTTTTTCTATGGTAAGCGCATGTCAGATTCCAACGCTGATGAAGGCGGACATGGAATACTAACAACCGAGGAGATTTTCGAAGTCAGTTCAAACGTAGGAACAGCACTAACGATTAAAAAAGCATTCAAAGAAGATCCGCAGGCCTTTTTGGACGGATTACACCAGTTAGGCGTGCATGAACCCACTGGGATTCGACTAGCAGGTGAATCGCCGCCCCAAGTATACAGCGAAGTTGGTAGTGGACGTTGGTCTGGACTGTCCTTGACTCAAATTTCAATTGGCTACGAAGTCACACAGACCCCACTCCAAACCCTAAGCCTTTATAATGCCATTGCGAATGGTGGCAAGCTGATGCGGCCACAATTGGTTGAGCGATTAGAATCTAATGGAACCGTCATTCGCTCCATCGAGCCAGAGGTGGTGAGGCCAAGGATTTGTTCATCGGAGACTCTGGAAGCTTGCCAGCGCATGCTAATTCGCGTAGCCAATCCACACGGCCAAGGAACAGCCCAATATATTTTTGCAAAAAGCCCATTCACCGTAGCTGGGAAGACTGGCACTGCGCGCATAGCGGGGCCCAACGGCTATGACGGAAGGTACCGAGCTTCGTTTGTAGGCTATTTTCCCGCAGAGGCACCTCGCTACTCCTGCATCGTCGTCATCGCCGACACCCGCAGTGGAATCTATTACGGATCCAGCATCGCCGGTCCTGTTTTCCGCGAAATGGCCAACAAGGTGTATGCCACCGACCCCACCTTTCATGAGCGCAGCCAAGGACTTCTAACAGAGGAGCATCGCCTACCAGGAGCAAAAGACGGAGCACGCGAGGAGCTGGTCACCCTGTACGGTGCTTTTGGACTTCCTTACGAAGGTGACAACATCAGCGATTGGGTAACCGTCACTACCGGGGACAGCGCTGCCGTCTTAAGCCCCCGCACCATTCAACCGTCCAAGGTACCGGATGTGCGGGGTATGGGTTTGCGCGATGCGCTCTACCTGCTCGAAAACGCAGGGCTCCGAGTTCAAACGAAGGGGTCTGGCACTGTTCGTCGCCAAAGTCTGGCACCCGGATCAGCCATCAAACGGGCCTCATCCATCATCATCGAACTGTCTTGACCGCATGAAGCTCTTGAAAGAAATCCTTTATGGCACACGAATCCAGGACATCTTGGGCAACACACATGTAGCCATTGAGGGTCTAGCGTTCGATAGCCGAAAAGTAAAAGCATTCAGCTTATTTGTTGCCATGCCAGGTGTTCATGCAGATGGCCACGATTTTATCGAACAAGCGATCGACAAAGGGGCAACTGCTGTGGTATGTGAGAAATTACCTGAACGCAGTGACGAGAAAGTCACATACGTCCGCGTGCACAATGCTGCAATCGCCTTGGGTAACATTGCCTCCAAGTTTTATGATGACCCCAGTGAATCGATGAAGGTAATCGCCATCACTGGAACCAACGGAAAAACAACAACGGTAAGCTTGCTCCACCGTTTGTTTCGTTCCATGGATCGCCGCGCTGGAATGTTATCTACGGTTGAAAATCGTGTGCTCGATCAAGTGGTACCGGCTAGTCACACCACCCCAGATGCAATTCAGATGCAACAACTATTCCGTCGCATGGCCGACGCCGGATGCAAGTACGTTTTCATGGAGGCCAGTTCCCACAGCATTCATCAGCACCGCCTAGCTGGGACAAAATTGGCCGGTGCGGTCTTCACGAACATCACACACGACCACCTCGATTATCACCGAGACTTCAACGCCTACATCCAAGCTAAAAAAGGCCTGTTTGACTTAATCAATGGCGAAGGTTTTGGACTGTATAATCAAGATGATCCTCACGGTCCCGACATGGTAATGGATTGCAAAGGGCGAATCAAGGACTACGCCCTCACATCGATGGCTGATTATCGAGGTCGCGTGGTGGAGAATACGTTGGAAGGACTTCAATTGCACCTCAATGGCCACGACCTATACAGCCCACTCATCGGCGCATTCAATGCGTACAATTTATTAGCCGTATTCGCAGTTGCAGTGGAATTGGAGATGGAAGAAATCGATATACTCACCCATCTTTCCCTTCTCAAGCCGCCAGCCGGAAGGTTCGAAAAGGTACAGGCACCTGAAGGTATAACCGCCATTGTGGACTATGCCCATACCCCTGATGCTCTGGATAATGTCCTCAAAACTATTGACACATTTCGCACTGGAGAGACCCAAGTCGTTACGGTGGTGGGATGCGGTGGCAATCGTGACACAACCAAACGGCCTATCATGGCGCGCACTGCTGCGCAATGGAGCGACCGGGTTTTCCTTACATCTGACAACCCAAGAGACGAAGAACCCGAGGCAATCATCGAAGAAATGCGCAGTGGACTCGACCCCATCGATGCCAAAAAATGCATCGCAATCTCCGACCGCAGAGAGGCCATTCGTATGGCTGCTCAAATTGCAGGTGAAGGCGACATCGTATTGGTAGCAGGGAAAGGTCACGAAACCTACCAAGAAATTAAAGGGGTCCGCTACGATTTCAATGACCGCGAAGAACTCTTGAACGCTTTCAACCTAGCCTGATGCTGTACCACCTCTTCTCCTACCTCGACACCGTGATGGACGCACCTGGCGCTAGTCTTTTCCAATACATCTCATTCCGCGCAGGTATGAGCCTCATCACCTCCCTAATCATTGGGATTCTATTTGGTAAGCGCATCATAGAGTGGCTCCAACTGAAACAAGTCGGTGAAGTCGTCCGTGACTTGGGCCTCGAAGGACAAATGAACAAACAAGGCACCCCTACGATGGGTGGGCTCATCATTTTATCTGCAATACTTATTCCGGTATTACTTTTTGCCGATTTATCCAACATCTACACTCAGATGATGTTGTTGGTTACCGTATGGCTAGGCGCGATTGGATTTCTCGACGACTACATCAAAGTATTCAAGAAGAATAAGGAAGGCCTTGCCGGTCGGTTTAAAATCATTGGCCAAGTCGGAGTCGGAGTCATAGTTGGGTCCATCATGTGGTGGCACCCAGATGTGACCATCAAGGACCCGGACGACCGCAAGTATTCTGGTCAAGTTATTCAAGTGACTGCGACGGACGGCTCGGTATTCGAGGTGTTCGAACCCAATAGTGGGCTTCCAATTTGGAAGGCGAAAAAATCCTCCGAAACCACCGTTCCTTTCATGAAGGATAACAGCTTCGATTACGAGCGACTAGTAACTTGGATGGGCAATTGGGCCGTAGGATGGGGCTGGCTGGCTTTCATTCCACTGGTCATCTTAATTGTGACTGCGGTTAGCAACGGTGCCAACCTCACAGACGGGATCGACGGCCTGGCCACTGGAAGCAGCGCCATCGTTGGCTTAGGCCTTGCAGTTTTAGCCTATGTCGGATCCAACATCGTAACAGCTGATTATCTCAATATCCACTACATACCACGCTCGGAGGAACTCGTAGTTTTCATTTCAGCATTTGTGGGCGGTTGCATCGCATTCCTATGGTACAATGCCTTCCCAGCCCAGGTCTTCATGGGTGACACAGGAAGCTTGGCTTTGGGCGGCATCATCGCAGCGTTTGCCATCGCTATCCGAAAGGAGCTGCTCTTACCCGCACTGTGCGGTATTTTCTTGATTGAAAACCTATCCGTGGTCTTGCAAGTCGGATGGTTCAAGTACACAAAACGCAAAACTGGAGAAGGCCGCCGCATATTCTTGATGGCGCCCCTTCATCACCATTACCAAAAGCAAAACATTCCCGAATCCAAGATTACCGCACGATTCTGGATTGTAGGTATTCTCTTGGCCGTTGTCACCATTGTTACCCTGAAAGTTCGATAACCCTGTGTCCCATAACATCGTACCCATATTAGGAGCAGGAGAAAGCGGCACGGGAGCTGCACTGCTTGCATTGCGCAAAGGTTTGCAGCCATGGGTAAGCGATTCGGGAGCAATTGACGTTATGGCGCAGCGCGCACTATCCAATGCAGGCATTGAATGGGAAGCTAATGGGCACGACGAATCGCGACTTCTCGCCGCATCAGCTGCTGGTGCAACAGTCATCAAAAGCCCTGGCATCCCGGATTCCACTCCAATCATACAACGTATCAAATCTGCAGGCGGAGAGCTAATAAGCGAAATTGAATTCGCCAGCCGCTTCGCTCGTTCTGACGGACAACGTATCATCGCCGTCACTGGTTCTAACGGAAAAACAACGACAACCGCACTTATCGCTGCGATATTTGAAAATGCCGGTCATGAAGTGTCATGCATCGGAAATATTGGCAAAAGCTGGGCTCGGGACTTGAGTGAACGCCGACGCCCCGCTTCGATTCAGGTGGTAGAAGTCAGCAGTTTTCAATTGGACGGGGTAACATCCTTCCGACCTGACGTCGCTATTCTCCTCAACATCACCCCTGATCATCTAGATCGATACAACAACGATATCGAACAATATGCAGATTCCAAATGGCGCATAGGATCCAATCAGAACGCATCCGACATTTTGGTGCTCAACGCGGACGACCCTTTATCCGTAGCACGGTGGAAAAAAGACCAAGATACGGGTGCCTTGACCACCCGAGTGATCGCGGTTTCTAATAACCACACCGAAACTCAATTGCAGAAAAAATTGGCCAAAATCGGCCTACAGTCCTGGGGATTGGCTTCGGTCGATTCACAGGATCATCCTAGCGAATTCACAATTAATCTTCCTCATCAAAAACCATTTACCATGACCATCCAAGAATTGGCATTGCAGGGCAAACACAACCTGTACAACAGCATGGCTGCGAGCGTAGCTGCCCGTGCACTGGAACTCCGAAAAGAAGGTGTCCGCGATAGCCTCGTGCAATTTGACGCCATCGAGCACCGCATGGAATTCGTAGCAAAAACCAATAACATCGCATTCGTCAACGACTCGAAAGCAACCAATGTTAACAGCGCGTGGTATGCACTTGAAAGTATAGCGGGTCCGATTGTATGGATCGCCGGCGGTGTGGACAAAGGCAACGATTATACCTCCTTACTGCACCTCGTTGCGTCCAAGGTTGATCACCTCATTTGCCTCGGCAAAAACAACAAAAAACTCATAGACACCTTTGGCGAATGTGTAAAAAGCCACCACGAAGTTCGCACTGCCGCTGAGGCTGTTCAGTTAGCATACGACTTGGGAATTCCAGGACACACAGTGTTGCTTTCGCCCGCCTGCGCAAGTTTTGATTTGTTCGGTTCATACGAAGAACGCGGACGTGAATTCAAAGCCGCAGTTCGTAACCTCTGAGCATGCTCGACGGCAACGGTATGAACTTGCACCGGCGCATCGGAGCCTGGTTGGAAGGGGATAAGGTCATCTGGATGGTCACCTTTATCCTCAGCCTATTGTCCCTATTGGCCGTGTACAGCGCCATTTCGTCATTGGCATATAAATCGGACGGCGGATCTTTGCGTTTCCTATTTAAACAAGGCCTCATGCTTACCCTTGGCTGGGGCGTCATGCTGTTAGTCCACAAAGTTAACTTTAGATATTTTTCGAGGATTTCTCAGGTGTTGATGTGGGTGTCCGCCGCGCTACTCGTGTTGACCCTGGTGCTTGGTGCAGATATCAATGAAGCCAAACGATGGCTGCGCATTCCTTTTGTGGGACTGACGTTGCAAACATCCGATTTCGCAAAGGTGGTACTGGTGACATATGTAGCACGTGAATTGAATAACCGCCGCACACAGTTGCATGACTTCCGAGCTGGTGTAATGCCCATTTTGGTCCCCGTCGGAATCATCTGCGGACTCATCTTACCTGCCGACTTTTCTACTGCAGCACTACTCGGAATGGTATGCATTGGTATGCTATTTATTGGTGGCGTGCCGTGGCGACATATGGCCCGCATTCTAGGAATAGGGATATTGGGACTGGTATTGCTTTATGGTGTAGGGAAGGCCCTTCCGGAAGTGTTACCGCGTTTCAGCACGTGGGCCGGAAGATTAGAAAGATTTACAGGCGTTGACAAAGTTGCGGAAGGTGACGCATTAGAATACCAAATTGAGCTCGCCCAAGTAGCAATAAACAGAGGAGGCCTTATCCCCAAAGGTCCGGGAACTGGTGCCTCACGTAACTTCTTGCCACACCCATATTCAGACATGATTTACGCCTTCATTATTGAGGAGTGGGGTGCCGTCATCGGTGGATTGGGATTGGTGCTGGCCTATTTAATCCTGCTTTACAGAACCATCCGCACAGCCACCCGATGCCCTCGACATTTCGGAGGATTACTCTCAATGGGCTTGGGCTTTATGTTGGTCTTCCAAGCCATGATGAACATGGCTGTCGCCGTTCGGCTTTTCCCTACAACTGGGCAACCCTTGCCCATGGTTTCCTACGGCGGTACTTCGATGATTTTTACTTGCCTTGCCATCGGTATGATTTTGGCAGTTTCTCGTTCGGTGACCGATCCAGAAAACTGGGAGAAACCCATTCACAAAACGCGGCCTGAGGGAAACCGAATCGTCCGCGAACCTGAAGTCTATGGCTGATTCTGTGAACACCATTAACCGTGTCATCATTTCTGGAGGGGGCACGGGCGGTCATATTCACCCCGCTTTGGCCATAGCCGACGAAATCAAACGGCGGCATCCAGAATGCGATGTGCTTTTTGTCGGTGCTCAAGGCCGCATGGAGATGGAAAAGATTCCTGCCGCTGGGTATGCAATCAAAGGGCTTTGGATTACAGGTCTGGACAGGAATTGGCGCAGCTTACGCAATTGGATTTTTCCATTCAAACTGATCCACTCCCTATGGAATGCGCGCCGCATACTAAGTAGATTTAAGCCGCAACTAGTAGTGGGTGTAGGGGGCTTCGCCAGCGGACCGGTGCTCTACCAAGCGGTGAAAATGGGCATCCCCTCCGCAATTCAAGAACAAAATTCGTTTCCAGGAATCACCAACCGATTGCTGGCCAAGAAGGTGTGTCTGATCTGCGCCGGTTTCCCAGGTATGGAGCGTTGGTTCCCCGCAAACCGTATAGTGGAGACTGGGAATCCTTTGCGCATGCAGGTGCTAGATGCCGTTTCAGACCAGGGACGATGCTTTGAATCCGCTTGGAAACATTTCGAATTTGATGGAAGCCGACCGGTGGTTTTTGTCATGGGGGGAAGCTTGGGTGCAGCATCAATGAATGCCGCGGTGTGCCGAATGGTTGAAAAGTCGTCAGGAGCATTGCCTTTTGACTTAATCTGGCAAACTGGAACCCGTTACTACGATGAAATGTGTAAACGTATGCAGGCATGGCCGGGGCCCATAAAAACCGGAATCCGATGCTTTGGCTTCATCGATCGAATGGACTTGGCATACACGTGCGCAACATTAATTGCCAGCAGAGCCGGTGCAATGTCCATCGCAGAATTGGCCCTGGTGGGTAAGCCAACCATCCTTGTTCCCTCGCCAGTTGTAGCAGAAGATCATCAAACGAAAAATGCACGCTCTTTAAGTGATCGAAATGGGGCCATTCTAATCCCCGATTCGGAGGTGGTTGGTCGTTTGGATATCGCTATTTCCGAACTGCTTTCTGATTCGGATCGTGCAAAATCATTGCAGATGAACCTTTTACATGCCGCTAGGCCCGAGGCTGCAAAAGACGTTGTCAGCGAACTGGAAAAGCTCCTATGACCGGCATAACTCATTGCTACTTTGTTGGCATCGGCGGCATTGGAATGAGTGCCATAGCACGTTACTTCCATGCCGAAGGCATTGTCGTGTCCGGGTACGACCAAAGAAATTCCGAGTTGATTGCCAAACTGAAGTCAAATGGGTTTTCCATCAGCGCTGGAGAATCGGACACCTTAGCCTTAGAGCATTTCAAAAATTGGTTAGCAGAAGTGCCCATCACTAGTGCACTTGTCGTTCGGACCCCTGCAGTGCCCTCCGATTTTCCAATCGTTGTTCAAGCACGTGATAGTGGTTGTCGAATAGGCAAGCGCAGTGAAATCCTGGGCTCGCTTACTGAAAACAACCCGACATTGGCCGTTGCCGGAACGCACGGAAAAACCACTACCTCATCCATACTCGCCCATTTGATGCAAGGGCAGCCAACAGGTTGCCGAGCCCTCATCGGCGGAATTTTAGTGAAAGAGCAATCGAACGTTCTGTGGTCACCGAATGCCGATTGGACCGTAGTAGAAGCGGACGAATTCGATCGCAGCTTTCTCCATCTCCACCCCACCCACGCTGTCATAACAAGCGCCGATCCGGATCACCTTGATGTTTATGGGGATACCGCTTCGTTTCATGAAGGTTTCAAAGCATTTGCCAAACAGATAAGTGGAAAGCTTTTTATGGAGTCCGGCGTACAAATTAAAGGTGTCGAGGGCATGCGATACGGCGTCACAACCTCCCGAAAAAGAGCCGAAGCATTGCATGTAGCCGCGACTAACTTGCGTATCGAAAACAGCTGGTTAGTTGGAGATATCTGGCTCGGTAAAACTTGGTATGAAAACATTCGTTTTCCACTGGCAGGAGTATACAATGTGAA
>TARA_B100000963_G_scaffold358848_1_pt1 | contig 10163 bp, 8 predicted proteins | sample TARA_B100000963 | Tara Oceans TARA_B100000963 (sample SAMEA2622097) | marine metagenome | biome: marine biome (ENVO:00000447); feature: surface water layer (ENVO:00002042); material: "saline water (ENVO:00002010), including plankton (ENVO:xxxxxxxx)" | depth 5 m | reverse complement strand
TATAAACATTTTACTGATTTAGCTTTTTGTCTTACTGATGTTCTTACGCAATCCATAGCGGTATCTCCTCCTCCAATTACAACAACATTCTTTCCCTCTGCATTTAAGACACCGTCATCAAATAATTTTACTTTATCACCCAAACCTTTTCTATTAGATGCGGTTAAAAAATCCATTGCAGGAAAAATATTTTTAAGATCATGGCCGGGTATATCAATTTCTCTTGGTTTATATACTCCTGTTGCAATTAGCACTGCATCGTGTATTTCTTTGAGCTCATATAAAGTTTTATCCTTTCCAACCTCAAAGTTTTGTATAAATTTTATGCCAGTTTCTTTTAGAAGCTTTGTTCTTCTTTCAACAACAAATTTTTCTAATTTGAAGTTAGGTATACCGTAAATTAAAAGACCACCTGGCCTATCATATCTATCATAAATAGTTACTTGATAACCAGATTTTCTTAGTTCCTCAGCGCAAGCCATTCCTGCAGGGCCGGCACCTATAATTCCTACTGATTGTTTTAATTCTTTTTTCACTTTAAAAGGTTTCACCCAACCTTTCTCCCAAGCTGTATCCGTAATATATTTCTCTATTGATCCGATAGTTACAGTTCCATGACCCGATTGCTCAATTACACAATTTCCTTCACAAAGTCTGTCCTGAGGACATATTCTGCCACATACCTCTGGCATATTGTTTGTGCTTTGTGATACTTCGTAAGCTTCTTTAAGTCTGCCTTCTGCAGTTAATTTTAGCCAGTCAGGAATATTATTTCCTAAAGGACAATGAATTTGACAAAAAGGAACTCCACATTGAGAGCACCTGCTTGATTGCTCTGTTGCCTTAGTAGTTATATAATCTTTATATATTTCATTAAAATCGCCTTTTCTTTTTTCAGTTCCTCTTTTTTCAGGCGACTCTTGTTTAAGATCCACAAACTGTAGCATTTTTTTTTTCATGAGTGCTTAAATAAGTCATGTTTTTACTTAATGATAGTATTTTAAGGTCAATAATAATTACCTATATTTCAAAATACTTTAATATTCGATGCAATATATTGCATAGCTGATATGCATTGAGTATTGCCAATAAAAAAACATCCTTTATTTTTAATCTCTAATTGTGATTGAAATATTTATCTTATCTCTAATTCAAGGAGTAACAGAGTTTTTACCTGTAAGCTCATCATCGCATCTTATTTTAATATCAAATTTTTTGAGTTTTCAAAATCAAGGCCTTTCAATTGACGTAAGTTTACACATAGGCTCTTTCGTTGCTGTGGTAGTTTACTTTTACAAAGATTTGATAAATTTTTACAAAAATAAGTTACTTTTTTTTAAAATGTTTTTATCCTCGTTACCTGTAATGATTATTGGTTTTTTACTTGTTGAAACAAATAATATAGAGAAAATAAGAAATTTAGAAATTATTGCTTGGACCACCTTAATTTTTGGAATTCTGTTATTTATAAGTGATAGATTTGAATTAAACAAAAATATTAAAGATAATTTTGACTTTAAATCAGCAATAATTATTGGCTTTCTTCAAATTTTTTCTTTGGTTCCCGGAGTTAGTAGGTCTGGAATTGCAATTACTTCTGCAAGAATATTAAAATTTAAGCGGGTTGACGCTGCAAAAATTTCTTTCCTTATATCAATACCTATACTAGGAGCTGTTTCTATTTTTGGAATAAAAAATATTGTTTTATCAGATAATTTTTTTTTTACTAAAATTAATTTAATTGCATTTGCTTTTTCTTTTATTTTCTCTTTAATTACAATTAAATATTTCTTGGAATATATTAATAAGTTTAATCTTAATTTTTTCGTTTATTACAGAGTTTTGTTAGGAGTAATTTTATTAATAATAACTTATCTATAATATTGTTGTAATTACTAACAAAAAAATAAAAACTATTATAAAAAATATTATAACTGATTGTTGTAAAGTAAGTTTAGATAATATTTTCATTTTTTAATGTTTAATAAATTTTTTTCAATAAAACAATATATTAAAGTAAAAAGATATTTTGATTGAAGTTCTTTAATTTTAAATTTTGTTTTACCTTTTTTTCTGCCTGTCCAATTTATTTCAATAATTTTATAATTATAATCTCTCGATATAATTTTTAAAGGAATTTCTAGAAAAATATTAAAACTTTCAGATACAATTGGCGTAATTTCTTGAAGAACGCTTTTTTTATATATTTTAAAAGCATTTGTATAATCATTATATTTATTTAAAAAAATCAAGCTTACAAATAAATTAAAGATTCTATTTAAAATAAGTTTTCTTAAAGGATAATCTTTTACTTTTGAGTTGGGTAAAAATCTAGAACCTAGAACAGCATCATAATTATTTTTTGTCATTAAATCATGATATTTTTTTAGATCATTTATATCATCAGAATTATCTGCCATCATTATAGCTACGTATTCACCTGAGGCATTTTTTATTCCTAAATTGATGGCGCCCCCTAAACCTTTTTTTTTATTATTTAAGACCTTAAATTTTTTAAAAGAATTAGTGAGAACTTCTGACTTATTAAGTGTATCATCGGTGCTAAAATCATTAATTATCAGTACCTCATAATCCATATCTATGAGATTTTTATCAAAATAATTAAAAACATCTTCAATGTTATTTGACTCATTTCTTACTGGTACTATTATCGAAAGCATAAGTTAGTTTATTTTTAATCATTAGTAAGATATTTATTTTATAATGAAAATACTTATTACAGGTGGTTGTGGTTTTGTAGGCTCTAATATTGCAATTTACTTAAAAAAAAAGACAAAAAAAGCCAAAATTTATAGTTTGGACAACTTATTGCGAAAAGGGTCTAGTCTCAATGAAAATCGATTAAAAAAGTTTAATATAAAAAACTTCAAAATTAATATTGAAAAATATGAAAAAATCAAATTACTTCCAAAATTTGATTTAATTATTGATTGTTGTGCAGAACCAGCAATAGAGGCATCTAAAAAGGATCCAGATAGAGTATTTAATACGAATTTAATTGGAACATTTAATATCTTAAAAAAATGTTTAAATGATAAAGCAAATATAATTTTTCTATCTTCAAGCAGAGTTTATTCTATTCAAAAATTAAGAAAAATTGTTAATAAAATAAATATTAAAAGCCCTCTGTTGATTAGAAAAAAAATTAATGAGAAATTTGATACTCATTCTGCAAGCTCATTGTATGGGTTTACAAAATTATCTTCTGAAAAACTAATAAAAGAATTTTTTTTTAATACAAAACAAAAATATATAATTAACAGATTTGGTGTCATTGCCGGTCCTTGGCAATTTGGAAAACAAGACCAAGGTTTTATATCATTGTGGGTTGCTAAACATTTTTTGAAGAAAAATTTATCCTATATTGGTTTTGGTGGCCATGGTCATCAAGTAAGAGATATTATTCATATTTCTGATGTGTGCGAAATTATTCTTTTTCAAATAAAAAGCTTAAAAAAAATATACAATGAAACATTTAATATAGGTGGTGGCGTCAAAAATAAAATTTCTTTAAAAAATTTATCGCTAAAATGTCAAAAATTAACAAATAATAGGATAAAATATAAAAAAGTTAAAAATACATCTATATTTGATATTCCGTTCTTTGTTTCGGATAATTCTAAAATAAAAAAATATTACAATTGGCAACCATCAAAAAGTATAGACATGATCCTGAACGATATTTATAAGTGGCTTATAAAAAATAAAAAAATAAGGAAATTTTTTTAATGAAAATAGCATTAATAACTGGGTCTTGTGGATTAGTTGGCTCAGAGTCATCTATATTTTTTTCAAAAAAAAACTTTAAAATTATAGGAATAGATAACAATGCGAGAAAATCTTTTTTTGGTAAAGACGGTGATATTGAGTGGGTGAAGAAAAATCTTAAAAAAGATTTAAAAGAATATGTTCATTACAACTTAGATATTAGAAATTTTACCAAATTAAAAAAAATTTTTTCTAAATATAAAAAAAATATAAAGGTTATTATACATGCGGCTGCTCAACCATCTCATGACTGGGCAAAAAATAAACCTTTTACTGATTTTGAAATTAATGCAAAAGGAACGCTCAACCTTTTAGAGTTAACAAGAATTTATTGTCCAAAAGTCCCTTTTATTTTTATGTCTACAAATAAAGTTTATGGCGATAATCCAAATAATTTGCCGTTAGTTGAAAAAAAAACAAGATGGGAGATTAAAAAAAACCATCCTTATAAGAATGGTATAGATGAATCAATGTCTATTGACAATTGTACTCATAGTTTCTTTGGAACTTCAAAATCCTACGCTGATCTAATTGTGCAAGAGTATGGAACAAATGTGGGATTAAAGACAGTTTGTTTTAGAGCTGGCTGTATTACAGGACCTAAACATTCTGGTGCAAAATTACATGGATTTCTATCTTACTTAGTTAAGGCCTCTATTAAAAAAAGAAAATACACTTTAATTGGCTACAAAGGTAAACAAGTAAGAGACAACATTCACAGTCAAGATCTCGTATCTTGTTTTTGGGAATATTATAAAAAACCTAGAGGTGGTGAAGTATATAACACAGGGGGAGGAAGATTTTCAAACTGTTCAATTATTGAAGCTTTAGATGAAGTTGAAGAACTAAAAAAAATAAAAATTAAAAGAAAAATTTTATACAAAAACAGAATTGGCGATCATATTTGGTACATATCAAGTATGAAAAAATTTAAAAAACATTATCCCAATTGGATACAAAAATACTCAACAAAAAAAATTTTAAAAGAATTAGTTGAGGTATTTTCTAAATAATTTTTTAAATATAAATATTGATAAGAATAGCTGTACTGGAAGCAGAATTAGACTGTATCTAGGTAAAATAAAAAAAATTGAAAAAAGAAAAATATTTGAAAAGTAAAAAATGGACATAAACTGATAAAAGCCTTTTCTTTGTAAAGCAATAATCGCTCCTACTAAACTACTCAAAGAAAAGATTATTTTTGGCACTAAATGCAAAAGGTTATAATAATTAGGGTATGAAGAGTTAAAATCCATAAAAATAAATGAAAAAAGCTTTAAACAATAGTGTTTAAAATAGGTAACCGGATCATCTTTGATTATGTTAAAAGCTTTTTCTTTGTAAAAATTATCTAAATTTATTTCATATCTTTTATCACTTCGAATTTTAAGATCTTCTCTTTTAAAATTTGCTTCAATATATGTTGGGTTTCCTTCTACTTTAAGAGTTGGGTTGTTTCCTTTTAATAAATTGTAGCCGAAAGATTTTGTCAGAACCACAGTATTAAAATTCAAATAGTTTCGTGTTAGATATGGGGAAATAATTAATGTTGAAATTATTATTGATAATAACAAAGTCTTAATTTTTAAATATTTTATAATTAAAAAATAAATTAACGTTAAAAAATAAAATAGAAAAAACTCACCTCTTATTAGAATAAGTAAACCTGCAGAAATTGAAAACAATATTAAATATCTTGAATTATTTTTTTTAATTAATTTGACTAAAAAAAATAAGAAACTAAGTATTAGAAAAATTTGTAGAGTGATGGAGGATACTTGAACAGCGGCATAAACGTTTAAAGGAAAAATAGCAAATATTAAGCATACAAATAAAGTAATAAATTTTTTCTCAAAGTTTATAACTAGTTTGTAGAGTAATACTATTGATAGCAAATTTAAAAAAATTTGAGAAAAAATTAATAAATTAACGGTGCTTACTAAATCAAAAGATATAATTTCAGTGAGACAAATGAAAAAAAAATAGAGAGGTGGCATGAAAACAGATGGAAGTACCTCTTGATGTGCTTGAGCAAAATTTGGAAAAGCATGAAAATCTCCTAACACAATATTGTAACCATAAATTCCAAAGATTTTAAAATTGTGGAATAAAATGGCCCATTCATTTTTGAGTTCAGTATCTGCATAAAAAAAATATGCAATTAATCTAAGTAGTAAACCTAAAATTAAAATTGATCCGATTTGATTTGATGTAATTATTTTTTTCATATTTGGTGCGCTTGCTAGGATTTGAACCCAGAACCTCCTGGTCCGTAGCCAAGCGCTCTATCCAGTTGAGCTACAAGCGCATTCATTCGAGTCTTAATTATAATTTATTTTTTTAAAAAAAATCATGATATAATTCATTATCATAACTAATTTTTTTATGCATTTATTTTCAAATACAAATGTTTTTAAAGAAAAATCTCTAAGTATTCTATTAGCTTTGCTGCCTCTGAGTTTTGTCGCGGGAAATTTAGTAATTAATTTAAACGTGATTTTGATTATCATTTGTACGTTTATTTTTTTCAAAGAGAAAGTTTTTTCCTTAAAGTATTATTTTCTCGACTTTTTGATATTTTTTTATTTTGCCCTCATTATATTCACAGGTTTCATTAATTTTTATTTTTTTAATTTGGATGGTGTTGATAGCTATGTTGTCTCGCCTTTAAAATCAATTTTGTTCATTAAGTATTTATTAATGTATTTGATTTTGAGATTTTTAGTTGAGAAAAAATTAATCAGCTTGAAATATTTTTTTATTACATGTTCGTTGTGCTCTATCTTTGTTTGTTTAGATATTTTTTTACAATTTTTAAGAGGCACTGATATATTTGGTTATGAAAAAATAGGTTCAGGAAGAAAATTGAGTGGTCCTTTTGGTGATGAATTAATCGCAGGTGGGTTTATTCAGAGATTTTCTTTATTTTGTTTTTTTTTAATTCCTTTTTTTTTTCAAAAATATATGAAAATTGTAAACCTTTTTATACCATTTTTATTTTTAATATTTTTTTTTGGAATTGTACTCTCAGGCAATAGAATGCCAATGATATTATTTCTAATGATAATTTTTCTTTTAGTCCTATTTCAAAAACAAACTAGAAAATTCTTGATACCATTTATAATAATTTTTTCATTAGCTTTTACTTTAATTTATAATTTGAATTTAGAAGTAAAAACAAATTTTAATAATTTTAATAAGCAAATTATTAAGATGAAAACACTTTTAGTAAATAAAGATTTTAATAATCAAACTAACACTACATACTTAAGAGAATTTTCATCGTTTTATGAAACTTGGAAATTAAATAAATATATAGGTGGTGGAATTAAAAATTTTAGATTTTATTGTCATCATAGAAAAAACATAGATAAAAATGCTAAATTTATATGCAATATGCATCCGCATAATTATTACTTAGAAATTATTACTGAAACAGGAGTCTTGGGCTTAATTATTATACTAATAATATTTTTCAATATTTTTTATGGCACATTTATCAAAAAATATTTTTTAAACTCCAAATTGCGACATAATAATTTAATTATACCTTTTATATTTTTATTTTTAGCAGAAATTTTTCCGATTAAAAGTACTGGTAGTTTCTTTACTACTGGAAACTCAACCTATCTTTTTTTATTAATTGGTATACTTGTGGGGATTATGAGAAAAGAAAATTATATTGAAAATAAAGATTTGAATAGATAGATTTTGTTAATGAAGAATATTTATATTACATCTGCATTAAGGACTGCTGTGGGTTCCTTAGGAAAATCATTAAAAAATATTTCGGCTGAAAAATTAGGCTCAACAGTTATTTCAAATTTAATTAAAAAATCCGATCTTAAACCCTCTGAAGTTGATGAAGTTATTATGGGCCAGGTGCTCACAAGTGCAAATGGCCAAAACCCAGCAAGACAAGCTGCAATAGAATCCGGAATACCAATAGAAACGCCAGCTTATGTAGTAAATCAAGTTTGTGGTTCAGGTATCAGGTCTATTGCTTCGGGTTTTCAAAGTATAAAAGCAGGAGACTCGAAAATCGTCGTTGCTGGAGGTCAAGAAAGTATGTCTTTAGCTCCGCATGCAATTCATTTGAGAGATGGTAAAAAATTGGGCGACGTTGAGCTAATAGATACAATGATTAAAGATGGTCTATTGGATGCTTTTAATGGATATCATATGGGTATTACTGCAGAAAATGTTGCAGAAAAATATCAAATAACAAGAGAGGAACAAGATAAATTTGCATTCAAGTCTCAAGAGAAAGCTTTAGCGGCGCAAAAACAAAATAAATTTAATGAAGAGATAGTTAATTTTCAAATTAAATCTAAACAATCTAAAATAGATTTTAATAAAGATGAACATCCTAGAGATGGTGTAAATTTAGAGTCCTTATCTAGGCTTAAACCTGTATTTAAAAAAGATGGAACAGTTACGGCTGGGAATGCATCTGGAATTAATGATGGAGCTGCGGCTGTGGTATTGATGTCTGATGATGAAGCTAGGAAAAGAAATATTGAAAAATTAGTCTCAATTAAATCATGGGCTAGTTGTGGTGTTGATCCAGCTTTTATGGGTACGGGACCAATTCCATCATCTAAAAAAGCTTTAGATCTAGCAAAATGGGATATTAAAGAGGTAGATTTATTTGAAATTAATGAAGCATTCGCTGCGCAAAGTATTGCTGTATTAAAGACGCTCTCAATACCAGAAGAAAAAGTAAACGTTAATGGTGGTGCTATTGCCTTAGGACATCCAATAGGGGCATCTGGTTCAAGAATATTAGTTACACTGATACATGAAATGATTAAACGTGACGTTAAGAAAGGTTTAGCTACGCTTTGCATTGGTGGCGGTATGGGAATTGCAATGTGTATTGAAAGATAAATTTTTTTCAATGGAACTACCTGTTGTAAATCATCCTGACTATGTAGCTAAAATAAACGACGATAATAAATTTCCAATTCAAAAGTTTGGTGCTCTTGCTGATCATTTAATTAAGGAGAATGTAGTAAAAAAATTTCATATTCCTAAAGAGTGCTCTATAGAAACAATGAAAACCTCACATTCTTTAGAATATATCAATCATATTAAAAATAAGACTTTGGAAATCAAACTTCAGAAAAAAATCGGTTTTCCAATCAACGATAGCGTTGTGAGGAGATCCTTTGTTGCAACTGGAGGAACGGTCCTAGCAAGTAAGCTTGCTTTAGACTCAAAACTTGCTTGTAATACTGCTGGAGGAAGCCACCATGCTACTTTTGACTGTGGAGCAGGATATTGTGTTTTTAACGATGTTGCTGTTGCAGCTAATCACTTGAAATTCAAAAATTATGCTAAAAAAATTCTTATAATTGATCTTGATGTACACCAGGGCAATGGTAACTCAGAAATATTTAAAAATGAAAAAAATATTTTAACATTTAGTATGCACTGTGCTTCTAATTATCCTGCAAAGAAATCTAAAAGTGATATTGATATTGAACTAAAAGATTATATGGAAGATGAAGAGTACTTAAATATTCTAAATAAAAATTTAAAAAAGTTAAATAAAGATAAATATGATTTTGTATTTTATATAGCTGGGGTTGACATTCATTTTGAGGATCGTTTAGGTAAACTTAAAATTACTGATGAAGGGGTTAATAAAAGAGATCAAATAGTAATTGAAAATTTTTATTCTAAGAATACCCCTTTGTGTGGTGTTTTAGGTGGAGGATATAATAAAAATTTTGATAAATTAATCGAATTGCACTCAATGCTACACAAAAATTGTGCAAAAATTATTTAAAACTCAGTCCTAACAGCCTTTTCTTAAAGGAGTTCCAGGGGTTAGGACCGAGCTTAATTGTAAGGCTAACTTAAAGTTGTCTAATAATTAATACAAGAAAATGACGCACTACAATTTTAGCTGTGGCAAATTTTCAAAAAATTTTAAACTCTCAGGATTTGCTATTGCCTCTTTATTGTTGATTGTTTCCCCATGAATTACTTTTCTAACTGCTAGCTCAACTATTTTACCACTTTTTGTCCTAGGTATTTCTGGTACCTTTATAACTACTGATGGAACGTGTTTTGGAGAGCAGTTTTTTCGAATTTTTGATTTAATTGTTTTAATTTTTATATCGTCTAATTCTTCATTATTTTTTGTTGTAATAAATAAGACGACTCTTACGTCATCATTATAATCTTGACCAACTACTAATCCTTCCGTGATAAAATCAATGTTCTCAACTTGTTGATAAATTTCTGCTGTTCCTATTCTTACACCTCCTGGATTAAGAGTGGCATCAGACCTTCCACGCATTATAAATCCATTGTTAGTAGTTCGTTCAATAAAGTCACCATGATGCCAAATGTTTTTAAATCGG
>TARA_B100000963_G_scaffold53824_1_pt1 | contig 10171 bp, 7 predicted proteins | sample TARA_B100000963 | Tara Oceans TARA_B100000963 (sample SAMEA2622097) | marine metagenome | biome: marine biome (ENVO:00000447); feature: surface water layer (ENVO:00002042); material: "saline water (ENVO:00002010), including plankton (ENVO:xxxxxxxx)" | depth 5 m | reverse complement strand
CTCACAGCATCAATTTCAGTTAATCCAATAGTTGTATTTGGAGCTATAAATGCTGGGTAAATATGCTTATTGTAAACTTTATAGATTGTGTCAAACGCATTTGGATCTATTCTAATCATTTTAGCGTCAGCCACAATTTCAAACTTACCATTTTGAATGCTTATTACACTATTTTCAATGACTTTTCCGTTTCCTAAATGTGCTTTGGCACCAATAAAAAGTATAGGTTTTTGCGCATAGGATTGCATGCAAAAAGCAAAATATAAAACAAATAACAAATTAGTCTTCATGTTCGTATATAGTATCACAATGATAGTGTTTTTCTTTTTCCGGTTTTAATTTTTTAATTTTCGAGTTTTTATCTTTGCTCATTAATTTGATAATACGCATTTTTTCTTCAAGATCTCTTTTAAAATTTTTTTTATCTTTTTCAATATCAAACATTAGTTTTCCATCAACATATGTTTGCGCAACTTTGGCATAAACAGATAAAGGATTAGCTGTCCAAAGAACGATATCAGCATCTTTTCCAGATTTAATACTGCCCATCCTATGATCTAAATGTAATAATTTAGCAGGATTGAGGGTTACAAGTTTCCAAGCATCTTCTTGTGAGGTGTTGCCATACTTAACTGCTTTTGCAGCTTCTTGATTAAGTCTTCTTCCCATTTCTGCATTGTCAGAATTTATAGCGGTAATAACACCAGCTTCATTCAATAAAGCGGCATTATAAGGGATAGCATCATTAACTTCAAATTTATAAGCCCACCAGTCAGAAAAGGTTGAGCCTCCAGCACCATGTTCTTGTAATTTTTCAGCCACTTTATAGCCCTCTAATATATGTGTAAAAGTATTTACATTAAAACCAATAGAATCAGCTACATGTATCAACATATTTATTTCTGATTGGACATATGAATGACAGGTTATAAACATTTCAGAGGTTAAAATTTCAACCAAAGCATTTAGTTTAAGATCTTCTCTGGGAGGAGGAGTATTTAATTTTTCTTTTCTACTTAAATCATTATATTCTTCCCACATTTTCTTATACTCTTTAGCCCTGTAAAATGCATCATAAAATACTTGTTCAACACCCATTCTCGTTTGAGGAAATCTAATTCGTTCGTATTCGCCCCAATTACTTTGTTTGACATTTTCACCAAGAGCAAACTTTATAAATTTTGGAGCATCACTTATTTTCATATTTTCTGCACTTTCCCCCCAACGAAACTTAATTATAGCAGACTGACCTCCAATTGGGTTAGCAGAACCGTGAAGTAGTTGGGCAGCTGTGGTTCCTCCTGCTAATTGTCTATATATATTATGATCGTTTGGATTAATAACGTCACCAATAGAAACTTCGGATGTGACAGCATGACTTCCCTCATTAACACCTCTACTTATTGCAATATGAGAATGCTCATCAATTATACCTGAAGTTAGATGTAAATTAGTTGCGTCTACAGTCCTATACTCTATATTTGGAAAAAATTTTTCTGCTTCTAGGTAGAATCCAGTAGCTATAATTTTCCCGTTAGATATTATAACATCATAGTTTTCTACAATCCCCTCTTCTTCATTTGTCCATACTGTAGCATTCTTAAAAATAATATTTTCTTTGGTAGGAAGCTTTTCAAAGCCGTATGCCTTGTTCGGAAGCCAAATGTTTGGTATCGCTAATAAATTATGGTTATCTTTTTCTGTAATTTTATTTTCCTCTGAATTATCTAATATTGAATCTCGGGCCATAGTAAATTCGTAATATACCCCAGATTTATTTTGGTATCGTCCTAATATTTTATTATCATTAATTTTTCCAACACCTCTGAAACTACCATTATCATCAAATATGTTAATATTATTATCAGATATGGATATATTAACCTTATTTGTATCTAGCTTTTTAAAAATAATTAATGGCTTTGATTTCTCGCCTTTAATGATAATTTTAGCATTATTAAATTCATCCGAATTAAAGGTGTAGTATCCTCGAAAATCGTTTTTTTGCTTTTTATTTACAACATTTTGTTCTCCAAGAACCCAGTTTTCATATATTTTTCCTTCTTCAAAAATATCATTTGAACATATGATGAAGTTTGCATGCTTATCTTTTTCTATTGTTCCGCATAAGTGATCGATTTCAATAATTTTAGCTGGTGTAGTTGTTAATGAAGCTAATGCATCTTTTTTGTTTAATCCTTTTTTTATTGCAATTCTAATATTTTTTAAAAAATCTTTTGAATCTTCTAAATCGGCAGAAGTTATACAAAACTCAATATTATTTTTTGATAAGATACTTGGATTATATGAAGCTGTTTCCCAAAGTTTTAGTTCGCTGAGTGTTATCCACTCTGTAGTTTCAGGATTACTAACTTCATATGCTTTTGGAAAGTTTATTGGTAAAATTATTGGTGATTCTGTATCAATTATCTCATTAATCCTTAAAAATTCCTTTCCATTTCCTTTTAGAACAAAATCTATTTCAAATTCATCAGCAATCTTTTGAACTCTGCTGTAATCAAGTTCGTCATTTAAAATAAAAATATTTGGAAGATCTTTGTTTTCAATTATCGCATTGTATGATAAATTATTTTGATTTTTTTGCTCTTCATACCATTCTGTATTTAAAAATGTTTGTCTTATTAAAGCAATACTTCCCATTAATGAATTTGGATATTTTTGTTGTGAAACTCCTTTTTTAAAAGAAAATATTGAAGCGGCTTTAGGTAATAATAAATTTTCACTTTCAGATTTTTGAGATAGTGCTACACATGCCCCTGTCCCTCTAAAAACACCATCTTTTTGATGCGTAAGCACTACACCGAAGCCATTATAAAGGTATGACTTTCTATTTTCTTCACTATTAACATAGTTGTCACAGGCATCAATTTCTGGATGAATAGCCTGATTCCAATGGTAAGCTCCATTAGTGTTTCTTTCGTACTGAGGCCTATAACTATATATATCTTTTTTAATTTTAGGTAGCCCATAGTCTGAATATAAATCAATAAATGACGGATAAATATAATCTCCTTCTAAGTCAAAAACTATTGCCCCATCAGGTATTGTAATATCCATTACTTCTCCTACAGAGATTATTTTTTCTCCTTGAATTATTAATACACCATTTTGATATTCTGTTTCAGCAGTGGCTATTATTTTGGCATTTGTAAAAGCATATATAGGTAAGAAGTTTTCTTTTACTCCTCCTATAGAAAATACTTCTTGCGCTTGTAGTTTAACACAAAAAATAAGAATTATAACAATTTTTAATGCATTCATGATAACTTAAAGGGGTGAAATTAATAAAATTTAGCTAATAATTTTGTTTCTTTGTGGTGAGAAAATTATAAAATTTACAAAATGAAACCGTATCAAGCCAATCTTATAAATGTTCTAGCATTGATTTTAATGCCTGTATGGGCTTTAATTGCCTTTGAAGCTCCAGTTGATGAACCTGATAAATCAAATATGACTGCTTTAATTCCAGTTGTATTTGCTATTATTTTGTTTTTATTTAATGGAGGTTTAAAAAAAGAAAATAAGTTCATTTCTCATTTAGCTGTAATTTTTACACTAATTACCATAGTAGCAATTTACATGAAACCATTTAGTTCTGCGTTAGCTGACTACAATGATAACAACAGTACTGAAAATATTATGCGTATTGTAAGGTCTGGTGTTATGATTTTGACAGGAGTACTTTCAATGATTGTTTTTGTTAGAAGTTTTATTGCAAATAGAAAAAGCAAGCAAGGCTAATATATGCTAGAAAAAGCAGTACTCATTGGCTTAATAACTCCTACCGTAACTCATAATCAGTCAAATGAATACTTAGAAGAATTAGCTTTTTTAGCAAAAACAGCAGGAGCAAAACCTGTTAAAAATTTTACTCAAAGACTTTTAAGAGCAGATAATAAAACATTTATTGGAAAAGGTAAGATGGAAGAGGTTTTTTCTTTTGTAAAGGAAAATGCTATTGATGTTTTAATATTTGATGACGATCTTACACCATCTCAATTAAAAAATGTAGAAAAAATATTTAGTGGCAAATGCAAAATATTAGACAGAAGCAATCTTATTCTAGATATATTTGCTAGTAGAGCACAAACAGCTCAAGCTAGAACTCAAGTTGAATTAGCACAATATCAGTATCTCCTTCCAAGACTAACTAGAATGTGGACCCACTTAGAAAGACAAAAAGGGGGAATCGGAATGAGAGGTCCGGGTGAGACTCAGATAGAAACTGATAGACAAATTATTAGAGATAAGATTTCTCTTTTAAAAAAGAAATTAAAAAAAATTGACAAACAAGCCTTTACAAGAAGAAAGGGCCGTGAGCATTTGATTAGAGTAGCTCTTGTAGGTTATACAAATGCAGGTAAATCTACTTTAATGAATAAATTATCAAAATCGGATGTCTTTGCAGAGAATAAGTTGTTTGCAACCCTTGACACTACTGTTAGAAAAGTTGTTATTCAAAATCTTCCTTTTTTGCTGACTGATACAGTAGGCTTTATACGAAAACTTCCACATCAACTAGTAGAAAGTTTTAAATCAACTTTAGATGAGGTCAGAGAGTCAGACTTTATGATTCATTTAGTAGATATTTCAAATCCAAATTTTGAAGACCACATTGAAGTTGTGAACAAAACCATTTCTGAAATAGGGGCTCAAGATAAACCCATGATTTTAGTATTTAATAAAATTGATTCATATACCTACACTAAAAAAGAACAAGATGACTTGACACCCGTTACTAAAGAAAATTTTTCGTTAAATGACTTAAAGGATTCCTGGATGTCTAAAATTAATGGAAACGTAATGTTTATTTCAGCATTACATAAGACATGTTTTGAGGAGTTAAGAGAAGAGTTATATATTAGGATAAAAAAATTACACGAAGTTAGGTACCCTTATAATAACTTTTTATACTAACTAAACGATTGTAAGTCGCATAGCTTTTTATAATGTTTATTAGTTGCAATAAGCTCATTATGAGAACCTCTTTCTTTAATAATTCCATTTTCTAAAACTATAATTTCATCTGCATTTTTTATAGTAGAAAGTCTGTGAGCAATAACTAATGATGTTCTGTTTTTCATTAGCTTTTCTAGTGCCTCTTGAACAAGCTTTTCTGATTCTGTATCTAATGAAGAAGTCGCTTCGTCTAATATTAAAATTTCAGGATTTTTAAGAATTGCTCTTGCGATACAAATTCTTTGTTTTTGACCTCCCGACAATTTATCTCCTCTATCACCTATGTTCGTACTATATCCTTTTTCTGTTTCAAGAATAAAGCTATGAGCATTAGCTGTTTTTGCAGCATTGATTATTTCTTCCTCCGTCGCATTTATTTTTCCTAGCTTAATATTATTGTAGATGGTGTCATTAAATAAAATAGAATCTTGAGTAACAACACCTATAAGCTCTCTAAGATTTGTAAACCCAATGTCTTTAATGTTAGTTTGATCAATTAAAATATTTCCTTTTTCTATATCATAAAATCGATTAAGCAAATCAGATATAGTTGATTTACCACTACCTGATTGTCCAACTAATGCAATCATTTCTCCTTTTTTTATTTTAAAATTTATGTTTGATAATACATTAATTTTTTCATAACTAAATGATACATTTTGAAAAGTAATCTCTTTGGAAAAAATAACTTTTGTAGCATTTTTATTTTCAATTATTTCGTTTTTAGTGTCTAAAATTTCATACACACGTTCTGCAGCAGCAGCACCTTTTTTAATATGGTAATATGATGTTGTAAGTGATTTCGCAGGCGGGATAATTTGTGAAAAAATCAAAATATAACCAATAAATTCTTGACCAGAAAGAGAACTTTGTCCAGTTAGAACTAATTGGCCACCGAGCCACATCACAACAACTAAAACAATTGTACTTAAGAATTCACTCATCGGAGAAGACAAGTCTTTTTTTCTTAAAAGTTTAGTCATTATATTTCTATAGTTAATACTTTCTTTTTGAAAATTAGTATTTATTTTTTTTTCAATATTAAAAGCTTTTATAATTCTAAGCCCAGAAATGTTTTCATCAATTATTGATAACAAATTTCCCATTTTAGCTTGTCCTTTATCCGATGATTTTTTTAGTGACTTTCCTATTAATCCAATAATTATACCAGTAACAGGAAATAAAACAACAACGAATAGTGTTAGTTTTGGGCTTATTATAATTAAAGTGATTAAATACACTATTATAGTTAGAGGGTCTTTGAAAATCATTTCAAGAGAACTCATAATACTCCATTCAATTTCAACTAAATCAGAGGTCAATCTTGATGTAAGATCTCCTTTTCTTTTTTTTGTAAAAAAAGAAAGCGGTAAAGAAACTATTTTTTTATGCAAACCGACCCTAAGATCATTCACAATGCCATTTCTTATGGGCGTTAAAAAAAATAGTGCAGAATATCTAAATAAATTTCTTAAAAAAAATGTCGATAATACTAGCATACAAATAAATAATAATGCTTCAACTTCTCCCTTTGAAGCGATCTTTTCACTAATTAATGCATAAAAATTTTCTTTAACTGAATTTGCATTAAAACTTAACGGTGGAGCTTCAGTTACGGGTTCTTGTGTTTTAAACAAGATTCCTAAGAATGGGATAACCATTGTTAATGAGACAAGTGAAAACAATACACTTAAAATATTTGATACTATATTTAGTATAGCAAAAAATTTATAAGGTTTTATATACTTTAAAATTCTAAAGAAATTTTCCATAGTGTAAAAGTAGTCAATATTACGTATTTTTGGCTTTATGGAAACAACAAGACAAAAAAAAGTATCACGTTTGTTACAAAAAGAATTATCATCTGTATTACAAAAAGAAGCATCACAGTTTTGTGGAAATGTTATTATAAGTGTAACTATTGTTCGAGTGTCAACTGATTTAGCAAATGCTAATGTATTTTTAAGTGTATTTCCCTCTGAGGAACCTTTAAAAATAATAGATTTAATTACAAAAAACAAAGGTTTTTTTAGAAAAAAATTGGGAGAAAGAATAAAAAAACAGTTAAGACTAGTCCCCGATTTATCTTATTTTTTAGATGATTCTGCTTATTTTGCAGAGAAAATAGATAAGCTTTTAAAAAAATAAATATGATTTTCCCTTTTTTAATTGCAAAACGTTATTTCTTTTCTGCTAAGAAAAAAAACTTTGTACATATTATCTCTTTAGTATCGTTAGCGGGAATAGCAGTAGGTTCAGCTGCTTTGATACTTGTTTTATCTGTATTTAATGGCTTCGAGGATCTAATTTTAAAAATGTATAATTCACATGATCCACATATTAAAATTACGCTTAAGAAAGGCAAAACCTTTGACCCAAAAAGTCTAAAAATTGAACATCAAAATATTAAGGAAAAAATTTATGTGTTGGAAGAAGATGTATTATTAATGTATGGCTCTCAATTTTCTAGTGAGGAGACAAAAAAAACACAACATATTGCTAAAATAAAAGGTTATTCAAATTATAATAATATTCCGTCAGTTGGAAGAGATTTAGCTTTAATTCTTGGGGCAGACACTAGTCATAATAATCCCTCACTATCTGTTTTTGTTCCAAACAGAAATGCAAAGACATTTTTACGCAGAGACCCTTCGAGAAACTTTTATAACCCAAGTTTTATAAATAATTTTAATATTTTTAATGTACATCCTGATGTAAATCAAAAATATATTTTTACTAATTTAAAGTATCTGCAAAATATCAGTAAAAGACAAAATCACATTTCTGCAATTGAAATAAACTTATTTGATGAAAATGATATGAAAGTTGTTCAAAAGAAGCTACAGGCTGACATAGGAGATGATTTTTTAATTGAGAATAGATTGCAACAGCATGAGCTGCTATATAAAATTTTAAATACTGAAAAGCTAGCAATATTTATTATTCTTGTATTCATATTAATTATTGCCTCTTTTACAATTGTTGGATCAGTCTCTATGTTGGTCCTAGACAAAAAAAAGGATATCACAACATTTTATAGTTTTGGTGTAACAAAAAATCAAATTAAATATATTTTTATTTTTAAAAGTGTTATGTCCTCCTCTTTTGGCGCTCTAATCGGAATAGGCTTGGGTACCGCAATAGCACTTTTACAAAAAAAGCTTGAATTAATTAAAATGGGTAATGGTGGTTTTATAATAGATGCTTATCCCGTCTTGTTGCAGACATCTGATTTATTATATGTTTTTTTAACAGTTTTAATTATTGGGCTTTTAGCATCTTGGTATCCTGCAAGATTTTTGACTAGTAAGTTTATTCATTAAATTTAACAGATACCTCATCTAAAAGGGATTCTATTTCATCTTTGTTGTTAGAAGTAATCATTTTAATCCTGTAGTCTTTAAAATGGGAGATTCCTTTGAAATAGTTGGTGTAATGTCTTTTCATTTCAGCAATTCCTAATACTTCTCCTTTCCATTCAATTGAGTGTTTTAGGTGCTGTTTGCACACATCCACCCTGTCTTTAATCCGAACAGGAGGCAGATGATTACCTGTTTTTAGAAAATGTTTAACATTGTCAAAAAACCAAGGATTTCCAATTGCCGCTCTTCCAATCATTACTCCGTCAACCCCGTATTTTGCCCTCAAAGAGGCAACTTTCTCTGGAGAATCTATATCCCCGTTACCAAATACAGGAATATGCATTCTTGGATTATTTTTAACTTCCCCTATCAGAGTCCAATCAGCATCTCCTTTATACATTTGCTTTCGTGTTCTTCCATGAATAGATATCGCTTTAATGCCAACATCTTGTAATCTTTCAGCAACCTCAACTATATATTTTGTTTTTTCATCCCAACCCAAACGAGTTTTTACAGTTACAGGTAATTTAGTAGCATTTACTATTTCTCTAGTCATTGTTACCATTTTAGGTATGTCTTGCAATATGCCTGCACCAGCACCCCTTAAGGCAACTTTTTTAACAGGGCATCCGTAGTTAATATCAATGAACTCTGGTTGAGCTTTTTCACATATTTCAGTTGCTCTTCTCATAGACTCGATATTATTTCCAAAAATTTGAATTCCTATAGGGCGTTCAAAATCATAAATATCTAATTTCATTTTACTTTTTTTAGCATCTCGAATTAAACCTTCAGATGATATAAATTCTGTATACATTACATCAGCGCCATATTTTTTGCATAAAGCACGAAATGGAGGGTCGCTTACGTCTTCCATTGGCGCTAATAATAGAGGGAAGTCTCCTATGTCAATATTTCCTATCTTTATACCCATTTTCTTTACAAAAATAATTATTAATGCGATTTAAAGCTATTTATAAAAATAAGTCTCCAAAATATAAGTTTTTTTGTTTATTACTATTATTTATTTTTTCCTTTTTGATTTTTATGCAATTTGGTAATATTGCAAATAATTTTTTCTTTGATAGAGATTTAATAGAAAATCAGAATCTAGAGAATAAACAATATGTTAATTCTCTGAAAGTGATGCAATTATTTCTAACATTAGGAATTTTTGTGATTCCAATGTTTTTATACGCCCATTTAATTTCGTTTGATTTTAAATTTAAAAACATAGTTAGGCAAAATGTTATACTAATCATTACAATAATGTTAATCATAGTTCCCTTTGTAGCTATGTTAACCGAATTTAATTTAAGTATTAAAGCTCCTGACTGGCTAAATCAAATTGATGCAGAATCAGATTTAACGATTAATGCATTATTAAAAATGGATTCTAATGTTGATTTTTTATTTAACTTATTAATTATTGCAATTATGCCAGCTGTAGGTGAAGAGTTATTTTTTAGAGGGTATTTGCAACAAACAATAATCAAGTGGACTATATCGCCGCATATTGGGATAATAATAACAGCAATTTTATTTAGTGTCATTCATTTTCAGTTCTACGGCTTAATACCAAGATTTATTTTAGGTGTTTTGTTAGGATATACCTTTCTTTGGAGTAATAATTTGTGGCTTCCTATTATTGCTCATTTTGTTAATAATGCTCATGTATTAATTATATCTTTTATATACAATGATCAAAACAGAATTATGCTCTCGAATAATGTTGACCCAACAACTGGTATATTTTCTTTTCTTGGAGCTGCTTTGTTGATGTATCTATTGTATCAAAGTTGCTATTTTCGAAATAACAAAACACAAAA
>TARA_B100000963_G_scaffold357311_1_pt1 | contig 10208 bp, 5 predicted proteins | sample TARA_B100000963 | Tara Oceans TARA_B100000963 (sample SAMEA2622097) | marine metagenome | biome: marine biome (ENVO:00000447); feature: surface water layer (ENVO:00002042); material: "saline water (ENVO:00002010), including plankton (ENVO:xxxxxxxx)" | depth 5 m | reverse complement strand
CAAGGAAACTTTTCCGCGCCTAACATCTCTCGACTTATTGGAGATCGATACATTGATGAAGAGAGTCTCACATTTTACCTTGGGCCTAAGATTAATGCGGCTGGGCGGTTGCAATGTGCAGACATAGCACTAGAGGCCCTGATAGGGGATGATGTTAACCTGGTAAACCAGTTGAATAAGGAAAACTCTAAAAGACGAAGCCTTACCCAATCGATGACAAAAGAAGCGCTGGCCCATATTCATTCCCCTCAATATCCCTATCCGAACGCATCCCTTGTGTGGCTGAAAAAAGGACATAGTGGAGTGGCTGGGCTTGTTGCCTCTCGACTTGTTGAGGTCACCCAAAAACCTGCCATCGTTCTCTGTGGCGAAGAAGAGACCACCGGATCTGCAAGAAGCGCTGGGAACCTCAACCTATACAATCTTATTCAGGAAAACGATCATCACCTTCTTCGATGGGGCGGACATAATGCAGCGGCAGGAATGTCATTAAAGCAATCATCGGTTGAGTCCTTCTTTATATCCATGAATGATAGCATTGCTGGAGTATCGTATGAATTAGAAAAAACCAAAATAGATTGTGCTGTTTCGTTTGCCTCAATCACCCCGGCCTTTTGCCAAAACTTGATGCGTTTTGGGCCATTTGGCGTGGGTAATCCTTCTCCTGTATTTTGCGCTGACGGCATAACACTCAAAACCAATGGACTTCGGGGCCTTGGCTCCTCTGGTAACCACTATCGCCTGACACTTTGTGATCCACAAGGAAATCAACGCGATGCTTTGTATTTCAATGCCCCCAAAAACCTTCAGGAAATCATCAAAGGTCCATTTTGCCTTGTGTTTGGCCTAAAGCCCAATCTTTGGAGAGGAGTATTGTCTTGGGATATAGTGGTAAAAAAAATATGGGTAGAATAATTATTATAAGCTCATTGATATTGTCTTATACTATACCAATTGATTCCATATGCTTTCCTTGGATTATTGCGATATTCACAGTATGAGTAATATAAAAGAGTTTGTTGTACTTGTTGATGACCAGGATAATGTCTTGGGCACCATGGAAAAAATGGACGCCCATAAACAAGGTTGTCTGCACAGAGCAATAAGCGTATTACTTTTTGACCAAGACCACCGCATGCTCCTACAAAAAAGAGCTAGCACGAAGTATCACTGGCCAAATATTTGGAGCAACGCTGTATGTAGCCACCCGAGAGAGGGTGAGACCTATTCGGCCGCTGCACATCGAAGGCTACCTGAAGAACTTGGAATTACAGCCGACCTGGAATGGCAGTTTTCCTTCATTTACAAAGCGACCGATGATGTAAGTGCATTGCATGAACACGAGTTGGACCATGTGTTCTTTGGACAAATTGAGGAAGCGCCTTCTAATGTAAACCCTAAAGAAGTCGGCGCGGTTAAGTGGATTGAAAGGGAATCTCTTGAAAAGGAAGTTGCCTACAACCCCGATCAATATTCTTTCTGGTTTAAAATCATTCTCCAAGAAATAGAGCAACGAAACCTTTGGCCTTCGTAATGAGGGCTGTCATTTAATCGTGAGCGCGCCTTATTATGATAGATGTATCTATAATCATTGTAAACTACAACGTCAAGCAGTTTCTGCTTCAAGCGCTCGATAGTGTATATAAAAGCCAAGGGGTAGAGTTTGAGGTATTTGTTGTAGATAACAACTCTACAGATCATTCTATGGAAAGCGTTAAAGAGCTCTTCCCCCGTGTTCAATGTATTGAAAACAAAAAAAACTTTGGATTTGGTCGGGCAAATAATCAGGCATTATCTAGAGTAAAAGGAAAGTATGTCCTATTCCTAAATCCCGATACCATTATTGAAGAAAATACTTTAATAACATGTTTTCGGGCTATGGAATCCTGTGAAAATCGAGGTGCTCTTGGTGTCCGAATGGTGGATGGGCAAGGTAAATTTCTTCCTGAATCGAAGCGTGGTCTACCCACCCTGTGGTCGTCTTTATGCAAATTTGCTGGATTGTATAAAATTGCCCCAACATCTTCATGGCTAAACGACTACTATGCCGGGCATCTCCTAGAGCACGAAAACAATAAAGTCGATGTGTTAACGGGTGCCTTCTTTTTTGGAAAAACAGAACTAATCCAAAAAATAGGGGGATTTGATGAAGACTTTTTTATGTACGGCGAGGACATTGACCTCTCATATAGGGTGCAGCTTGAAGGAAAGGATGTATTTTATCTGGGTGGGACTACTGTAATTCATTATAAAGGAGAAAGCACAAAAAAAAGAAGTTTTAACTACGCCTTAAGCTTCTTTGATGCTATGGGAATCTTTGCGGAAAAACACACCTTTCGTCAGTGGCCAAGAATCATTAAAAGCTTTATACGTAAAATATTTCAAGGGATGGCCCTTCTTTTTTATATGATTAAAATCACCAAGCGAATAATTCCAGCTCTTGCTGAATTATTGTTGATATATGGAAGTTTTTTTAGTGTATCAACTCTCTATGCTCGTTACATAAAACCAGATATTGATCGATTTCCCAATGAGTTTTTATTAGAATTTTTACCCGCCTACAGCATGGTTTATTTTCTGAGCCTTTTATTTAGTGGGTCCTATGCCAGACACCATTCGCTACGAAGCTTCATTGCCGGAAGTGGAATAGCCCTGCTTACCATAACCTTTATATATGCTCTTTTGCCTGAGACACTTCGTTTTTCTCGCGGATCCATTATTGCGGGCTGGGGTGTGGCATCCCTCCTCGGATTAGCAATCCGCAGCAGTTTAGAAGTACGAAGGCGTAGGCAAAATAAAAATAGAAGCCAGAAAGCTCTTTTTGTTGGAAACCCGTCAACTTTTAGGTCTTTTCAAGAGACTTCAGTCTATGGCAAAAGTGCTATTCAAGTCAACTTATCGGATATTCTTGGGATTGAGGATTTAGCCCAGATACATGAAGCTTCAAAAATTGTATTATGTGCTGAATCTATACCATCACGCACCATGATTGAGTCCATTGGCTTTGTTGGTGGAAGAATTCCCTGTTATATCTATCGAAAAGGAAGTGACTCACTTGTTGGTAATTACCATAGAAATCGTTCGCGAAAAGAATTAGAAGAACCTATAGAGTTAAACTTAAACCTTATACGATACAGGGCATATAAACGACTTACGGATATTTTAATTAGTTCGTTTATTCTTTTACTTGGATTAACCATAATTCCTCTTCTGGCCCATCACAGAAGAAAAAAACTAGCATGGGCCCTCGCTGTGATTTGGGGTAAAAAAACATGGGTTGGATATCACAAGCCTCACAGCATTGGCCTGCCAGCGGTTAAAGAGGCATGGATGACCTGTCTACTCATAGGGGGAAAGGCAGAGGAGGGTGCAACGGAAGAACAAATCGTTACTTCTAACCTGCTTTATGCTAAAAACTATCACCCCCTGGATGATCTGAGAGCAATACTGCGCAAATACTCTCCAGATACTACTTAGACCCGTACTGAAAAAGCTGGTTAGCTATTATCATTTCTTCTACACCTTTTGGAACCGAATTTTCCCAACCTGAATCTCCTTGTTGAATGGACTTGACAATATCATCAGAAAAAATGGTCAGCACGTCAGGGTTGAGGGCCTCAATCTCAATGAGCGCTTTGTTGCCCAACAAAAAGTCGTGCAGTGCTCGTGTTGAAGGTGGTGGCAACATCGTCGAAGCAGTATAAGTTTGAGCATTTTCAGAGGCTTGAAATGGATATACCCAAAAGCTGCCACCATGCCTAAACACTCTGCCATAATTATGCATTATCGATAACTCTCTACCCTCATTGGCCGCACGCTCATAGATCTCTAACAAATATTTTACACCAACAATAAGCCCCTTGTGAGCAACTCGACATTCATTGAGATACTTGACCAATTCATAGTGATATTCAAAATCTGAGATCATGACATAGTGCCCTTGAGAAGATAAAATATCAGCACGGTCAAGGAAGTCCTGTTCATGGTCTTCTATATCAGCTTCTGTTTGAAGAAGCTGCAGCGTCATTTCGGCCAAACGAAAAACATCGCATTCCTCTACGCCCTTCTTTGATTCGCAAAATGAGCGCACCGCTGAATCAAACATATCTGCCGTAACCTTGGTAAGTGGTCTAAATCGCCCCCTCAGCGCAAAAATATTTTTATTGTACAATAGATCCTTGGGCTGATACACCTTGCCATCTGGACCGAAAATCGTAGCCTTAGTAAAACCCATTTTCACAAGTAATAAGCTGACAATTCGAACATCGACCGAGGCAAAACAAGGACCCGACAAACGAATAAGGTCAATTTCAAGAAGATCTGTGCTCAAGTCTTGCTTCACAGATTCAAGAAAGCTAGCAATATCTACTCCATGATGATAGCATGCCCACAACAAATTGACCCCTAACTCCCCAAGTACACGCTGTTGGAGTATTGTGTTATTGTCATGTAGCCGTACATGCAAAATAATGTCACTCGGCGGGCTATTGGGTTCTAGCTGAAAACGTACACCCATCCACCCGTGCGGCTTATTACTTCTAGAATAGTTTAATGTGGTTACTGTATTGGCAAAAACAAAAAAACAGCGGTCTTTATATTCCTCTTGGACTAGGCGCTCCTCAAGGAGGTTGTATTCATGGTCTAGCATTTTTAGGCACCGCGATTCGCTAACATATCTGCCTCCTTCTTCAGATCCATATATATTATCAGAAAACACCATGTCATAGGCCGACATAGACTTTGCTATAGTTCCACCTGCGCCGCCCACCTTGAAAAAGTTTCTAGCGACCTCTTGCCCCCCTCCTATCTCAGCAAAAGACCCATAAATTGTTGGATTCAGGTTTATGGCAAGAGCCTTTTCTCGAATGGTCGTTGGGTTTTGTGTATTCATTGAGTTGTTATAGGGATTGCATAGTGTTAAAGCCCTCTAATAAGTCAGCAACCCGACGCACAAACTGTCCTCCAAGAGCTCCATCCACCAATCTGTGATCATAGGTATGGGATAAAAACATCTTATGTCGTATGCCTATTTGGTCACCCAAAGGTGTCTCAATTACGGCGACCTTTTTTTGTATTGCACCCACTGCTAAGATGCCCACCTGGGGCTGGTTAATAATTGGCGTTCCCATTACATTTCCAAAACTCCCCACATTGGTCACCGTGTAGGTTCCCCCTTCGATTTCAATAGGTTTTAGGTTGTTGTTTCGTGCTCGGTTAGCCAAATCATTTACGGCCTTAGTCAATCCAAGAAGGCTCAATCTGTCAGCATCCTTAATCACAGGGACAATTAGATTTCCTGAAGGAAGTGCTGTCGCCATCCCAATATTAATCGACTTGTGTAAAATGATATGTTCTCCATCTAATGAAGCGTTTACATAAGGAAAATCTCTTAGGGCCTGAGCAACGGCTTGTAAGAAAATAGGTGTAAATGTTATTTTTTCTCCCTCTCGGCGCTGGAAGTCTCCCTTAATGTTATTCCTCCAATCCACTATTTGGGTGACATCGGCCTCAACAAATGAAGTAACATGGGCAGACGTTGCTTTGGAGTGGACCATGTGTTTCGCAATGAGCTTTCTCATTCGATCCATCTCTACAATTTCTACCTCTCCACTAAATGATGGTGGGGCTGGAGGTGGGGATTTATCCGCTTCTGACTGCATTGCTGGCTGAACTACAGGTTCTGTTGCAACTTCTTTTTCTTTAAGCGGTTGAGCAGGTTGGGAAGGGGCCTTCTCAGGTGCGGAACGAGAAGAAAGGTAAGCGAGAATATCTTTTTTAGTAACTCGACCCTCTTTACCTGTGCCTGGGATAGCGTCTAGCTCTTGTTGGCCAATACCCTCAGCTTGCGCGATTTTTCGAACAAGTGGAGAGTAAAATCGTCCGCCGCCATTTACTTGAACCGACTCAACCGCTACTGTAGCTTTTTCAGGAACATAAGGAACAATTTCTTCCTCGGGCTGTGCAGCTACCTCTGTGGTTTTGACCTGGCTCTCCATATCACTTGAATTGCTTTCGGTCACATCACCTTCTGTAGCAATTACACAGAGAATTTCACCTACCTGGACCACATCCCCTTCGTTGTGGGGTAGCTCAACGATAACCCCCTCAAATTCAGAAGGAACCTCGGAGTCTACTTTATCTGTGGCTATTTCGGCAATCGGCTCGTCAAGTTCTACGGAGTCACCCACACCCTTAAGCCAAGTTAACACAGTTGCTTCTGTTATACTTTCTCCCATTTTGGGCATCAATTGCTGCCTATTTGCCATAGTGTTAAAATTACCCTTAATACTGAGATAAAGATATTCTAAAGTTTGTGGTTGAACAAACCATTACTGCGGTTAAGCCTCAAGAGAGCCTTGCAAGGCAAGACGAATCATATTGAGGGCCAATGTAGTCGTTAGCGCAATATTCACCTGTCTATCTGTATGAAGCCTAAACTTTTTGTGGTAGGTTATTTCATTGTGGCACAACGCTATATGCACAGTGCCCACCGGTTTTTTAGGGCTACCTCCGTCTGGGCCGGCAATTCCGGTTACCGCAAGCGCCATATCTGCACCAGAATTGGCCTTAGAACCCTCGGCCATTGACCTTGCCACCTCTTCACTCACCGCTCCAAAAGAATCTATAAGGTCTTTTTTAACATTAATTTCCTTGTGCTTCCATTCATTAGAGTAAACGACATGTCCACCCAAAAGGTATTGACTCGATCCAGGGTGTTTTACCAATGTGGCCAGAATATTTCCCCCTGTGCAACTTTCGGCAAGCGCGAGCTTTACTCTATGCTCAATAAGTATATTATGCACCACGTAAGAAAGGGTTGTATTTTCCTTAGCAAACACCAAGTGCCCCAAACACTCCTCAATGGACCGGGCAATCTTTTTGCTCTCCTGTTTTAGTTTATTTGAGCTGGTAAGTCTTAGGCGAACTCCCTGAAGCGAGGGCAGATAGGCCAAATCCACCCCCTTTGGCATACTTTTCTCAATACTTTCAAGCGCTACAGATAGGCTTGACTCCCCTTGGCCAGCAGTCATAATCCATTGAACAAATAGGGGTTCCACATCATATCGCGAACGAATGCGGGGCAAGACCTCTTCCTCCATAATGATTTTCATTTCGTAGGGCACTCCCGGCAGAGATATAATAGCACCTCGGGCGTGGTCTACCCAGGTTCCCACTGCGGTCCCTTTAGAATTGGGTAGTATTTCTGACCCTTCACATACCCATGACAACTTTTCATTAAGCGCAACAACCTGTTGACCCCTCGGTGAAAAATGTTTTTCGAGCAAATTGGCTAAGCCTTCATCTCGCACGAGTGGTCTTTTACAGAACCCTGCAATTGCCTCACGTGTCTTATCATCTTTTGTTGGACCTAATCCGCCGGTCAAAATGACCACTTCTGCCTTATCTAGAGCAACTTCGAGAGCCCATTGTATGTCAGAAAGGCCATCTCCTACATTAATACGGGCACTAACAATTACTCCGATTTCAATCAATTCTTGAGATAACCAGGTAGCATTTGTGTCATCTATATTGCCATAAAGAAGCTCATCCCCAATTGTTACTAAAGCACACTTAATCATAAAATCCCTTAAAAATCATCAAAACTTCCTGGAGGTTTTTGACGGCTTAATTTTAAAAATTGTAATACATCGCTTAATACCCTTAACTCAATACTATAGGTTTGACGTGAAATTGGATAGGCTGTCCAATTAAAACTAAGCGACCAGCAGTGAAGGTCGCGCATAACCCGAACATTGGTAAGCGTTAAATCTCTGTTTCTGAAGTCATATCCCGTTGTGGCCACAATCTTCCATTTTGGAGTAATGTTTACACTACCGTTCATAGACAAGCTTTGAGTAAATAGAATTGTGTCAGGATTGTAGGATATGCCCGTTTGCCTATTTAGATTATATCTCATAGATAGGGTCCAGGGGATGTCAAAGTCATAATATGCATCCATATTAGCGAGATAGTACTCGCGCTCACTCATGCTTCCAGCGCTTTCCGGAAGATTCTTTTCCTGCTTTGGTTTGCCTTTTAAATCAAGATTGAGCGATAGCTGGCTATTTGTCAATCGAAATAGGCGCCTAGATGTAGCCCAATAAAGAGTGTTTATTCTCCTGTTGTTTGTATCTACTGCATAAGGATCAAACGTATTTCTAAACTGGATGCGAAAGTATTGGCCAACCTTAGTTTGAAGATTTACCGTTAGTGGACTAGAGCGAAGCGAATCTGCTGTAAAATTGTAGCTCCAATCCAGGTTTAGCTGCTCTAAAAGGGGAAGATTTGCAAGGTTTTTATAAGGCATGCCCGCTCGTTGAGAGGACCCACAATAAGTTGCCGAAGAATCCTTAGAGGGCTTGCACACCTTCATATCAAAAGTGTTATTGATGGCAATTCGAAACAAATTGCTCCCACCCCTTCCTGGCGCACCCCCATAAATACTTGATAATATAGAATATGGATCATAGGTCACCGTATTGCCTGTTGATGTATTGAGATATTGGCCGTAATAACCCCACTTCTCTTGACCAAAATCTGGGCGATAAGTATACGAGACGCTTGGTTTCATTACGTGACGGATAGCCCTTAATCGTTTAGATTGAGAAATGTTAAAAATCCCAGTAAGTACCGTATTGGCCGTTAAACTAAAATCAAATGATCGGATGGCCTGAAAGCCAGCAACCGTGTCAACAAACACTTGATTAAACAATGTATCTACTTCGCCCGAGGGAATATCCACAAAGACCGTGTCTTGAAAACGCCGTGTCGACGTTTGGGGGTACCACTTTTCTACATATGAAAAACGAGGACTGACATTGATGTGTTTAAAAACAGGAAGGTTAATATCCGCACTCGCATTGTGGCGAATTCCATATTGTATACTTTCCGTAAACTGGGGAGTGAACAATAGAGAATCAAAAGAGGTTGCCGAGGCTTTTCCCCTCACACTATAGGTAAACCCCAATCGTTTGTACCATGGAGTTTTTCCTAGGTTTTTCTTGGTAGATATATTGTTAAAGGGCGTGAATCGACTGACCGCAAATGTTACTTCAGGAAGTATAAAACTTATTCTGCCCGTCTGAAGATTTTGATCGTGACGTGCTTGTATACTAAGATTATAAGGCTTCCCTGTAAATTTTCTGCTGTAACTCAGACGACTTGTTAGCGCGACCTCAAGCAATTGGTTCGTCGTCTGGAGGCTATTGTTGTTATAGGAGCGCGTGGATCCAGAAACATTGGCGGAAAACGATGAGTTCGGGCGTGCCTTGGGGTCCATTTGGTGTGACCATGTCAGGCGTACATCATGACTTGGTTTACTATCTGGTTGGTCAGGGTTGGCCGAAGGAGTGAGAAAATATGACCACTGAAGTCGGCCATTCCTCTTATAACGCTTTTTATACTGAACATCCGTATTTAGACCAAAGAGTCCTCGGGAATAAAGGTCGGCTGTTGTAGTCAATGTAAACCCATCGTTAAGGGCCCAAAAATACCCGCCGCCCTTGAGAAAAAAACCAGCATTTGGCGCTTCGCCGGGTTCAGGAAAAATTACTCCAGAACGCCTTCCCTTGGTGTTTGGAAAAAGAGCAAAGGGAAGTCCTAGTGGTGTGGGAACTTCTGAGACGTGTAACAAAACTGGACCAGTATAAACCCCTCGTTCAGGTACAACTACACTGCGATTGGCTTGAAGGTGAAAATGAGGATGGTCACGATTGGTGCAGGTTGTATATCGAGTAGAAATACCATAGATATTTGTTGTGCTATCGCGTATAGCAACCTTACTTGAAAGTGTTGCCCCCTCGTGCTCTGTATAGGCTTCATAAATTATTCCGCGTTCTCTTTCAATTTGATACACCATTTTCTTGGCTTCAAAATCTTGGTCACCGGTGGTGAAATGCGGTATCTCTATCCATTCGCCCGCGCTATCCAAGACAGCCTCTGCGTATACCTCTGCATCTTCTCTATCGTACACAACGTAGCCGGCTGCAAGACTCATATCGTCATGAATTATTTCAGCCTCGCCATAGAGATAAAGCTTTTTATCCTCAAAATTGTATACCGCCGAATCCCTCGCCTCGTATTGCACTGGGTTTTCAAGTGCCGCGGATGCGGGAGATGACCCATTCTCATTGCCCTGAGCCAATAGATCTGCACCCCCTATCAAAGTGGCCGAAAAGTAGCACAAACGCACGATGAACTGTATATTT
>TARA_B100000963_G_scaffold138729_1_pt1 | contig 10211 bp, 8 predicted proteins | sample TARA_B100000963 | Tara Oceans TARA_B100000963 (sample SAMEA2622097) | marine metagenome | biome: marine biome (ENVO:00000447); feature: surface water layer (ENVO:00002042); material: "saline water (ENVO:00002010), including plankton (ENVO:xxxxxxxx)" | depth 5 m | reverse complement strand
CACTTCAAAAAAATATAACTGGAAAAATCAAAATTGAGAACCACCGTTATCCAGTTAGTCAAAAAAGGAACAGTCCCTTTTTGAGCAACAAGGTTTTTAATTCTTATCATTCTGAGACTGGTTTCATGCGATACATTAAAAAATTAGAAAGAAAAGATTTAGCTCTTAATCATTCTATGATTTCATTGGGATCTTGTACCATGAAATTAAATGCTGCAGCAGAAATGCTTCCCTTGAGTTGGCCGAGATGGTCCTCAATTCATCCTTTTGTTCCGATTAATCAAGTACAAGGTTATCAAAAAATGCTTTCAAGTTTAGAATCTTATCTAAGTGAGATTACTGGATTTTATGCCACTTCACTTCAACCCAACTCAGGTGCTCAAGGTGAATATTCTGGCTTAATGGTTATTCGCGCATACCACAGCGCCAATGGAGATAAACACAGAAACATTTGTTTAATCCCTTCCTCTGCTCACGGCACAAATCCTGCATCTGCAGTTATGGCAGGAATGAAGGTTTTGGTAGTTAAAACAGATGAAGCAGGAAATATTGACTGGGAAGATCTCTCGAAAAAAGCCGAAGAGTATAAAGAAAATCTTGCTGCATTAATGATTACTTACCCATCTACCCATGGAGTTTTTGAAGTCAATATTAAACAGATAACAGAAAAAATACATAGTTGCGGTGGTCAAGTCTATATGGATGGTGCAAATATGAACGCACAAGTTGGACTTACTAGCCCCAAAATAATTGGAGCTGATGTTTGCCACCTAAATTTACATAAGACTTTTGCTATACCTCATGGAGGAGGTGGACCAGGAGTTGGACCAATTTGTGTAGCTAAACATTTGGCCAAGTTTCTTCCCTCTCACCCAATAATTAAAATAGGTGGTGATGACAGTATAAGTGCTCTTTCTGCTGCTCCTTGGGGATCAGCATTAGCCTGTTTAATTTCATATGGCTACATAAAAATGTTAGGTGCAAAAGGATTAAAACGTGCAAGTGAGATAGCAATTTTAAATGCAAATTATATAAAAAAAAGGTTGGAGGGGGCTTTTAATGTTATTTACACAGGAGCTAATGGAAGGGCTGCACATGAATTGATTATTGATTGCAGACCCTTCAAAGCTCAAAATATTGAAGTGGTTGATATTGCAAAAAGATTAATTGATTATGGATTTCATGCGCCTACTGTTTCTTTTCCTGTTCCTGGTACAATGATGATTGAACCAACAGAGAGTGAAAACTTAGAGGAGATAGACCGGTTTTGTGATGCAATGATTTCCATCAGGATGGAGGTTGATGAAAAAAATGAGATTAGTGTTGCTCTTCTAAAAAATGCACCACACACTCTTAAAATGCTTAGCGGAGACTCTTGGGAATTTCCATACTCAAGACAAAAAGCAGCTTATCCGCTAGCATATGTCTCGGAAAATAAATTCTGGCCGTCAGTAAGAAGGGTAGATGAAGCATTTGGCGATCGTAATTTGGTTTGTAGCTGTGCTTCAATCGATAGCTATGTAAAAGCATAATTTACAGTTATTTATATTATTATTTTCAACCATATTGTTTTTCCTTAAGTAAATTGGATATCGTTCAGTTTAGTAGAATTTGCGGGTTAATCTTTATAGTAATTATTACCATTGCTTATTAATCATGAGTTTTAAAATCACAGGTAGCGGTAGTTGTATTCCATCAGTTGTAAAAGAAAACAGTTCTTTTTTAAATAATTCTTTTTATGATGAGTGCGGAAATAAATTTGGAATCGACAACAAAACTATTATTGATAAATTTAATTCGATTACTGGAATTAATCAAAGAAAATATGCTAATGCAGATTTAACAACCTCTGATCTTGCATATATTGCTGCCCAGAGCGCAATAAAAGATGCTGACATAGATCCTGAGGCATTAGATTATATTATTTTAGCCCATAATTTTGGGGATATTACTTGCAACAGTAAACAAATTGACACACTCCCAAGTCTTGCCTCTAGGGTAAAATCAAAATTAAAAATTAAAAACCCTAAATGTATTGCCTATGATATTTTATTTGGTTGCCCAGGCTGGGTAGAGGGTATGATTCAAGCACAAGCATTTATAAAAGCTGAAATGGCAAAAAAATGTTTGGTCATAGGAGCTGACACTCTTTCTCGAGTAATTGATTCTCACGACCGTGACTCAATGATCTATGCTGACGGTGCAGGAGCTACAGTTCTTGAAAAGTCCAATCTAGAAGGTGGGATTTTATCTCACAGCACCTTAACTTTTACCGCTGAAGACGAGGCTGATTTTATTTTTTATGGTGAATCCTATAATAAGTCTATTGATAATGGTGATAAATATATAAAAATGCAAGGTAGAAAAGTATATGAATTTGCCCTAAGCAATGTTCCTTTTGCCATGAAACAATGCCTAGATGATTCTGGAGTTCCCATTAAGAAACTTAAAAAAATATTTATACACCAAGCCAACAAAAAAATGGATGAAGCAATTATTAAAAGATTTTTTAGACTATATAAAGCTCCTATGCCTAAAAATATTCTTCCAATGAATATAGAGGAGTTTGGGAATAGCTCAGTCGCTACAGTGCCTACATTATTTAATTTAGTCCTCAATGAAAATTACCAGGGGCATACTCTATCACAAGGGGATGTCATTTTATTTGCAAGTGTTGGTGCAGGCATGAACATCAATGCCATCACTTATCAAATTTAATTACCCCTTGATAATTAAATGCTACTCTTTTAAGGGTTAATTACTTAAATTTGTGATATGAGTGTTCTTCATAATATTGGAACATACTCCATTATGGTAGGTAAGGTCTTTGGGAGATTTACTAAATGGAGTGTGATGAAAGGCCTGATCTTCAACGAAATTAACTCTTTGATCATAGGGTCAATTGGAATCGTATCTTTTATATCTTTTTTTGTTGGAGGAGTAGTAGCGATTCAAACAGCCTTAAATCTAAATAATCCCCTCATGCCTAAAAACTTGATTGGATTTGCTACAAGACAATCTGTTATTTTAGAATTTGCCCCAACATTTATATCAGTCATTATGGCTGGTAAAGTTGGCTCATTTATAACTTCAAGCCTTGGAACAATGCGTGTTACAGAGCAAATCGATGCTTTAAAAGTAATGGGTATTAATACTTATAATTATCTTATCTTTCCAAAGATAGTTGCTTTACTTCTTTACCCTTTTATCATAACCATCTCCATGTTCTTAGGAATTTTTGGAGGTTATATTGCCTCAATATATGGAGGTTTTTGTTCGAGTGCTGATTTCATTGAAGGAATACAATTAGATTTTATACCCTTTCACATCAGTTATGCATTTACAAAAACAGCTTTTTTCGCTTTTATATTGGCCACTATTCCTTCTTATCACGGTTATTTTTTAAAAGGTGGTGCTCTTGAAGTAGGTAAGGCAAGCACTACCTCTTTTGTGTGGACAAGTGTAGTGATTATTGTGACAAATTACATTATTACCCAATTATTACTTACCTCATGATTTCAGTAAAAAAATTAAACAAGACCTTTAATGGTGTGATTGTTCTCAATGATATCTCGACTGAATTTGAAAATGGTAAAACCAATTTGATAATAGGTCAAAGTGGGTCTGGTAAAACCGTATTATTAAAGTGCATATTAGGATTATTTGGCACTAACGGTGGCGAAATATTTTTTAACAACCTTTCATTCCAAAAAATGAATATTAAAGAAAGAAGTATTTTAAGACAAGAAATGGGAATGGTCTTTCAGGGAAGTGCACTTTTTGACTCAATGTCAGTGGAAGAAAATATAATTTTTCCAATGCGAATGCTTACTAAAAAAAGTTTTGAAGAGATGAAAGAACGAGCAAATGAGGTTATCAAGCGTGTTAATCTTATAAATGCTAATAAAAAACTACCCTCTGAAATTTCTGGTGGTATGCAAAAAAGGGTCGCTATTGCAAGAGCAATTGTAATGAATCCAAAATATCTTTTTTGTGATGAGCCGAACTCGGGATTAGACCCCAAGACATCTACAATTATTGATAATCTAATTCAAGAAATTACAAAAGAATATAAAATTACTACAATAATTAATACTCATGATATGAATTCAGTAATGGAAATCGGTGAGAAGGTATTATTCCTAGAGAATGGTCACAAAGGTTGGGAAGGGACAAATAAAGAAGTTTTCAATACAGATAATGAAACAGTAAGTAATTTTATTTATTCCTCAAATCTCTTCAAAAAAGCACGACAAGTATACCAAAAGTAAATCAATAATTAATCCTCAAGATTATCTAGTGCTTTTTCAGAAAGATTTTTCACTTCTTGATCTCTATCAATTGGGCAGATCATTAAAACATCTTCACTGTCAACAATAATAAAGTTGTTAAGGCCTGAGATAACTATTTTTTTCTCGGGATTAGCTTTAATAAGATTATTAGTTGATTGATCTAAATAAGCTTTAGAGTTGATAATAACATTGCTAGCAACGTCTTTTGGATTTAAATCATATATTGACTTCCAACTGCCTAAATCATCCCAATCAAAACTTGCAGGAATCAAATGAATTAACTTGTGTTTTTCCATTAAAGCATAATCAATGGAAATATTTTCGGCTAAAGAATAATTATCTGTTATAAACTTTTTTTCGTCAGATGTATTTAATACATTGATTCCCGAATAAAATAGATCAAAAAGCCTAGGTACATATTCTTTAAAACCTTTCAAAACAGCTTTAGCAGACCAGACAAATATTCCAGAATTCCAATAATAATTTCCTGAATCAATAAATGACTTTGCTTTAATTTTATCTGGTTTTTCTGTAAACTCCAAAACAGTTTTCAATCTATTCTTTTCCGAATTTACTTTAACATATCCAAAACCTGTGGATGGAAAAGTTGGATTAATGCCAAATGTGATTAGATTTTCACTTCCAGCTGATGAAAGGGCAAATTCCATGTCACTTTTAAAAGTAGCCTCATCTTTGATGGTATGATCGCTGGGAGAAACAATTATTTTAGCATCTTTATTTCGCTTTTGTATTTTTAGACTAGCAAGAAGAATACAAGGAGCAGTATTTCTTCGATCTGGTTCACAAATTATTTGTCCTTCATGCAGATTATTTCCCAATTGATCCAAAATGATTTTTTTGTATCGCGATTGAGTCACAATATAAATATTTTCTGAATTAACAATTTTTACTAAACGACTAAATGTACTTTGCAGGAGTGAGTTTCCGCTGCCTAACATATCAATAAACTGCTTAGGGTATTCTGACGTACTGGATGGCCAAAATCTGGCCCCCACTCCACCAGCCATAATGATTGCAAAGCAATTATCCATTTCTTACAAGTTTTTTTACTTTGGCATGGGGGCTAAAAAGGTATTTTCTTTGAGTCGATATTTCCTTACATTCAAATCTTTTTTTTCTCTTTGAACCCAAAATAAATTTTTTTCCATTATGTATCTCAAAAACTGCCCCAAAATCCAACTCAAAAATATAGTTTTTTTCCGTTTTAGGATCAAATTTATTTAGCTCAACAACAAGATTAAAATCAGAATCGGAAGATGCTTTGGGGTTCTTGAAATGATTTTTCAATAAATTAAGTAAATCTTGAGGAAAAATTTCTGGCCTCAAAAAGGGACCCATTAATTTTTGATAGCAACTTTTCCACTCCTTACCGTGGGGCTTTATCGAATAACCAAATTCCTTAAAAGCTACCAAATGGGCAATTTCGTGAATTACTGTAATAAGGAATCGATATGGGTTTTCCGAGTTATTTACAGAAATCTGATGGACTCCCTCTGAAAATAACTTAAAATCCCCATGTTTAGTAATACGCTTTTGCTTAATAATCAAGTTAACTTTCCAATGCTTTATGTATTTTGACAGGAGTGTAACAGCAGCGTGTGGAACATAATCTTGAAAAACTTTAACCTGAAATTCCATCTTTATTAGGGAGTGCTAGAAGCTATAGGTAGTACTTTTCCATTGTAAAATTTTTGACCATTTAAAGCAAAATCAATAATATAAGTGGCCATATCACTAGCCAAAATTGGAGCTTTATATCCTGGAAAAGCTTCCTCTAACATTTCTGTTTGAACAGCTCCTAGAGCCAGAGCATTAAAAGCAGGTCCGGTTTTATTAAATTCCTCTGCTAACAATTCCGTTAATATAATTAGCCCCCCTTTACTACTAGAGTATGCTGACAAGCCAGGGAATTTTGCTGATCCTTGAACCCCTCCCATACTGCTTATATTGACTACATGACCTTTAACGTCAAGAAAAGAAAAAATTAAACGAATTAGCGAGGCAACTCCGAATAAATTTACCTGATAAATTTTTTTGAATTCCTCATTTGATGTTTTAAGAAATGGTTTATTTATTAAGCTACCTGCATTATTAATCAGTGCATCCACTTTAGGAAAAGATTTCCCGATTATTTCTATAAATCTACGAATAGCGCTTTCATCAGTTAAGTCAACTGAAAATGGATGAATGTTTTTAAAACCAAGTAATGGCTTTATATTCCTTGACAAAGCAATTACTTGGTGACCTCTTATGGCGGCTTGCTTACAGATTTCGAGGCCTATTCCCCTACTGGTACCGGTAACAACAAGGGTTTTCATCTTAGTAATTTTAAATCAATTGAATATTTTTGTTTCAGGAAACCAATAATCTAATTGGATTTTCAATGAACATCCTCAAGGTCTGAAGAAACTGAGCTCCCGTAGCCCCATCTACAGTTCTGTGGTCACAAGCTAAAGTGAGTTTCATATTATTTCCGACAACAACAGCATCATTTTTAACAATAGGCTTTTTCTCGATAGCGCCAACAGATAAAATTGCTGAATTTGGTTGGTTAATAATAGAAGTAAACTCCTGAATACCGAACATCCCTAGATTAGAAACTGTAAAAGTACTTCCTTCAATTTCAGAGGGGGTTAGTTTTTTTTCTCTTGCCCTGACGGCATAGTCTTTGACCATCGTTCCAATCTGCCTTAGATCTAACTCATCAGTAAACTTTAAAACGGGTACAACTAATCCATCATCTACGGCAACTGCAACACCTAAATGCACATGATGATTTTGAATTATTTTATCGTCAAACCATTGTGAGTTTACTTGAGGGTGTTCTTTAAGTGATAATGCAACTGCTTTTAAAATAATGTCATTGAATGAAATTTTCGTATCAGGAAGTGTATTGAACTGTGCTCTAAATACAATTGCGTTATCCATATTAAATTCAACGCTCAGATAGTAATGGGGCGCAGAAAATTTTGATGTTGAAAGTCGTTTTGCGATAGCTTTTCTCATTGTGCTGTTCGCAATTTCGGTGATGCTCTCTTGGCCACTAGGTATCTGTATTTCAACAGACCTATATCCACCTTTAAAACTTTCAATATCTCGTTTAATAATCCTTCCGCCCTCTCCAGTTCCTTTAATCTGTGACAATTCAATCCCTTTTTCCTCAGCTAATCTTTTAGCTAAGGGAGAGGCGATTAATCTTCCATTTACATTTTGGTTTACAACTGGTTTTTCTATTTCGATAGGTCCTGGTTGTGTTGATTCACTCTTGTCAGAGACCTCAAGATCAGTGGAATTATCTTTAACTGGCTCAACTACTGAGGATTTGCGTGACATCAATGCAGACTTGACTTGTTCTAGATTAGTACCTTCCTTGCCTATAGCTGCTAATATTGAATCTACCGGTGCTGAAGCCCCTTCTTCCAATCCAATGTACAACAATACACCCGAATAAAATGATTCAAACTCCATTGTCGCCTTATCTGTTTCAATCTCGGCTAGTATATCTCCCTCAGAAACTTTATCACCAACCTTTTTATTCCATTTTGCTACCGTTCCTTCCTCCATAGTATCACTTAATCGAGGCATGGTAATCACCTCAACACCTGGAGGCAAATCAGTACCTTCATTAGAAGAGGCAGATACTTGAATTGATGAGGTTTTTTCTTCATCTATTTGAATGTCATCCGAAACCACTACTCCATCCAGAAGAGATGAAATATCCTCTCCTTTATCACCAATTATAGCTAGAAGAGAATCAACAGGAGCAGTTCCTCCTTCTTTAATTCCAATATGTAATAATTCACCCTCTTGAAAGGATTCGAATTCCATTGTTGCCTTATCAGTCTCAATCTCAGCTAAAATATCTCCTTCTTTTACAGAGTCACCCACCTCTTTATACCATTTAGCAACAGTACCTTCTTCCATAGTATCACTTAAACGAGGCATGTTTATTAGTTCTGCCATACTAATCTAATTTATGCTTAATGAATGGATAATCCTCCTGTTCGTATACTGCTTCATACATGACAGATTTTTCTGGGAATGGAGATTCCTCTGCAAACTTCTGACATTCTGCAACCGCTGCTTTGACCTTAGCATCGATTTCATCCAATCGCTTTTGTGAAGCGTATTTATTTTTTAGAATCACATCTTTAACTTGTGTAATTGGATCAATTTTTCTGTATTCCTCTACTTCTTCTTTAGTTCTATACTTCTGAGCATCAGACATTGAGTGCCCCCTATAACGATAGGTTTTCATTTCTAAGAATGACGGACCTTTCCCAGTTCGGGCAAGTTTAATTGCTTTATCAAGTGCCTTAGCTACAGCAAGTGGATCCATTCCATCTACAGGTCCACAGGGCATTTCGTAACCCAAACCTAATTTCCAAATTTCTTGATGACTGGCAGTTCGAGCAACAGAGGTACCCATTGCATAGCCATTATTTTCAACTACAAAAACTACAGGTAATTGCCATAGAGTTGCAAGATTTAAAGTTTCATGAAGTGATCCCTGCCTAACTGCTCCATCACCCATAAAGCAAAGGGTAACATTGTCACGGTTAAAATACTTATCACCAAAAGCCATTCCAGCACCTAAGGGTATTTGACCCCCAACAATTCCATGTCCACCATGGAATCTTTTTTCCTTAGAAAAAATGTGCATGGATCCACCCAGACCCATTGAAGTTCCAGTTGATTTACCATAAAGCTCAGCCATTACCCTTTTCGGATCTACTCCCATACCAATTGGCTGAACATGATTTCTATATGCGGTAATCATTCGATCTTTTTTTTCATCCATTACATGAAGAGCTCCCGCTAAAACTGCCTCTTGACCATTATAAAGGTGAAGAAATCCACGAACTTTTTGCTGGATATATACGGCGGCTAATTTATCTTCAAATTTTCTCCAAAACAGCATGTCTTCATACCACTTTAGGTAAATAGACTTATCAACTTTCTTCATTAATCGAATGGAATAATCAAATTCAAATTATTTTCAAAATTACTGAATTCAATTCTTTTCATAAAAATTTATCTATTAAATAATTACAGAAAAAAAGTAAAAGTGTTTAAATACAAGTGTAAAAATATCTAAACACCACCATTTAGACCACCAAAATTAAATGTAAGAGAAAACCTAAGTGTGTTTTCCAATGGGTTTCTAACCCTTGAAGTTGAGGACAAATAAGAGATATCAATATTTGTATTATTGTATTTAAATCCTGCCCCAAAAGTCAAATATCTTCTTGAACCCTTTTCTTCACTTTCATTAAAATAACCCGTTCTTAGTGCAAAATTATCGCTGAATTTATATTCTGTCCCAATTGCCCAAGTAATTTCCTTTAATTCCTCTTTAGTTCCACCTGGTGCATCACTAAAAGACTCAAGCATACCTTTAAAAAAACTAACATCTGGTTGACGATAATAAAGATTATTATTTTCATCATAAAAGGCTATTGGTGAGGGAACCATGAGTTTAGAAAACTCAACATTAATTCCCAAAATATTTGAATCATCGATTATAATATCAAGTCCGCTTCCAACTCTTAGATTTGTAGGTATAAAATCTTTTTGTCCTCCCTCATCATATTTCAATCTCGGTCCTATATTTGAAATACTAAAACCTGTCCTAAAAATTGCATCTTTATTTCCTATCCCAAATGAGCTTCCTTGATAAAATCCAGAGACATCTACTCCAATTGTATTTGCTGAGGTAGCATCCATATCTAAATTAATTTTTAAATCTGACCTTATATACCTTCCTGCTACTGACATTGAGAACTTTTCACTCAATTTAAGAGAATAAGAAACATCAAGTGTAATCTCATTTGGTCTTTTAGAGCCTTGGTCAACTATAGTTCCAGCAATGCTCTCGTTAAACTGAATATTTCCAAG
>TARA_B100000963_G_scaffold75199_1_pt1 | contig 10213 bp, 7 predicted proteins | sample TARA_B100000963 | Tara Oceans TARA_B100000963 (sample SAMEA2622097) | marine metagenome | biome: marine biome (ENVO:00000447); feature: surface water layer (ENVO:00002042); material: "saline water (ENVO:00002010), including plankton (ENVO:xxxxxxxx)" | depth 5 m | reverse complement strand
TCACCTAGACAAAAAATGATTGGTATGATGTATTTAGTTCTAACAGCTTTGTTAGCGTTAAATGTATCCAAACAAGTTTTAGATGCTTTTTCTAAAATCAATAATGGTATTGTTAAAACAACTAAAAATTTTAGCTTAAAAAATGATGATGTATATAATGAGTTTAACTTAGCAGCTGAAACTAATCCCACCAAAGCTGGACCATGGAAAGATAAAGCATTTAGTGTAAAAACTAAATCCGACTCCTTAGTAAACATGATTCAAAGTTTGAAATTCAGTTTGGTTATGTTGGCAGAAGATAAAGTTACTTTAGAAGGTGAAAATTTAGATAAAGATGGTAATCCACAGCCTATAAAAGAAATTAGTTTTGAAAATTTAACAGCCTCTCAACAAAACAAAAACATAATAAATATCAAAAAAAAGAAAGATAGATTATCCTCTGGTAATTTTCTTGTTAAGCAACCAAACGGTCAAATGCTTGTAGACAACCTTGAGTCTTTTAGAGATTACTCATTATCATTAATTAATGATGAATTGCTTTCTAAATCTATAAGTGAGACTATGAGTTATGAAGTTGAAAAAGTTGATGTTGGAGCAAAAGAATCTGATCAAACATGGCTCGAGCGTAACTTCTTTGACATGCCGTTGGTAGCAGCGGTAACACTTCTTTCTAAAGTCCAGACTGATATTAGAAACACTGAATCTGATGTAATAAACTATCTCAAACAAGAAATAGATGCTGGTTCTATTAAATTCACATCTGCTGACGCAATACAAATCGCAACATCTAACTATGTTTTTTTGGGTGACTCTTTTAAAGCCGATGTTTTTTTAGCTGCTAAAGATACAACTCAAAATCCTTTAATATTTGTTGGTGATTATGAAGCCGATGAGGATGGTAATCTTAAAATGGTGGGTGACTATGATTCAATTCCTGTTGTTTCGGGAAGAGGTAAATATACTGTGAAGCCAAAATCAGAGGGATATAAAAAGTGGGGAGGTTTGATTTCTATGAAGACCGAAGCTGGCACGAAACTTTATCCATTTAATGGTGAATATCAAGTTGCTAGAACTAATTTAGTCGTTTCTCCTACCAAAATGAACGTATTTTATATTCTTGCAAGTCATCCTTTGAAAGAGGGTGCTCTCGGAAACCCCATTGATGTGTCTGTTCCAGGAGTACCTAAAGACAAGCTCAGTGTAAGTTGTGATAATGGGATAGTAAGAAAAGTTCGTGGTGGTTGGGAAGTTTTTCCCAAAAAACCAGGAAAGTCTAAAATTAGCGTATCCGCTGAAATAGATGGTAAAAGAAGAAATATGGGTTCTTTGGAGTATAGAGTTATGAGAACACCAAAACCCGAACCTAAATTTTTAGGCTCATCAAATAACAAAATCAAAAAGAGTAAGCTTACATCAAGTAATGCTAAAGTATATGCAGATTTGGCTGATTTTGTTTTTGATATAAAATATAAAATAACTGGATTCTCTGTCGATGTTAATCAAAGAGGTGAGATAGTTACTAGATACGCTAAAGGAAATAGGGTCACACCAGAAATGAAAGCACTTTTTGAAGATTTACCCATTGGTTCACCGATCTATTTTAATAATATCTCTTGTAAAGGACCTGACGGTGCGCCTAAAACTCTACCTTCTATCAAATTAACAGTCAATTAAATTTAATCAATTATGAAAAATTTAGTAATAACTTTAATATTTATTTTCTTAACCCAATTTACTTATTCACAAGATATTTTGGATGGTATACCACGTGACGGAGCTTATGATAAGGACATAAGAGATGGGGGTAAAGACAGAATGATTCAAGATTATCAATATGTAAGAGAATCTGATGTTATGTGGTCAACAAAAATTGAAAGAGTTATCGATTTACGAGAAAAAATGAATCAAGTTTTTTATTATCCGCTTAGTCCAATAAATGACAGACAAAATCTAATTGATGTACTCACTCAAGCTATACAGGAAGGGAGTATTACAGCCTACGGAAATGCTACAAACGATGACGAATTTCAATCTCCGATGTCTCCATCAGAAGTTGCCAACATAGGCTTAAATGAGTTAGGACTTCAACCTGTAGAAATTGAAGAAATAGAAGATCCAGAAACAGGTGACGCATTACTAGATACTACCTACAATAACTTTTCCGATTACACTCATAATGTTAAAAGTTACAGAATCAAAGAAGAATGGTTTTTTGATAAACAACGTTCAGTAATGGAAGTAAGAATAATTGGTATTTGTCCAGTTATTGACAGATACGATGATGATGGAATATATATTGGACCATCTTCTTTATTTTGGGTATACTTTCCAGAAGCTAGAAAAATTCTTTCAAAATCAGAAGTATTTAATCACAGGAAAAATGATGCTGCACGTTTAACGTATGATGATATTTTTCATAAAAGATTTTTTAGTAGTAGAATTGTCAAAGAATCTAATAAGTATGATAGATCTATTCGTGATTACAAAGAAGGTATAGATGCTTTATTAGAGTCTGAAAAGATTAAAGAAGAAATCTTTAATCTAGAACATGATTTATGGGAATACTAATTTTTGATTTACTTCAATATATAAAGTCTTCAATTGAAGACTTTTTTTAATTTAGTTAGATTTTATGAGTAATAAAATAGCAATAATTGGACTCGGATATGTAGGAATTCCATTAGCAGTAGAATTTGGTAAATCTACTACTACAATTGGATTAGATATTGATAAAACAAGAATAAGTGAATTAAAGTCAGGTTTCGATAGAACATTAGAAATTACGAAAGATCAACTGGAGTCATCAACGTATTTAACTTTTAGTACCGAAATAAACGATACAGCAGATTGCAATATTTATATTATAACTGTACCTACTCCAATAAATAGTAAAAATCAGCCTGATTTATCACCCTTGTTGAATTCAAGTCAATCTGTTGGAAGTGTATTGAAAAAAGGTGATTTAGTTATTTATGAGTCAACTGTTTATCCAGGTGTTACAGAGGATGAATGTGTACCAATTTTAGAAGAAGTTTCAGGTCTAAAGTTTAATGTCGATTTTTATTGTGGATATAGCCCAGAACGTATCAATCCTGGAGATAAAGAAAAAACATTAACTAAAATTTTAAAAATAACTAGTGGCTCAACGCCCGAAACTGCTGATTTCGTAGACTCCTTGTATCAGACAATTATTACAGCCGGTACTTACAAAGCCCCATCAATAAAAGTAGCTGAGGCTGCTAAGGTCATTGAAAATACTCAGCGTGATGTGAACATTGCACTAGTTAATGAATTAGCTCTAATTTTTGATACAATGAATATTCCAACTAATGAAGTTCTTAAAGCTGCAGGTACAAAATGGAACTTCTTAAATTTTAAGCCAGGTTTAGTTGGCGGGCACTGTATCGGAGTTGATCCTTATTATCTTACCTTTAAAGCGGAAAAAATGGGTTATAAACCCAACCTTATTCTTTCTTCAAGAATAATTAATAATGGTATGTCAGCTTATATAGCAAAAAAAACAATTCGTTTTTTAGTTGATTATGATAAAAAAATTAAGGATTCAAATATTCTAATTTTAGGATTAACATTTAAGGAAAATTGTCCAGACATCAGAAATACTAAAGTATTGGATATTATTGATGAATTAGAAGACTACGGATGTTGTGTGGATATTTATGATCCTTGGGTAGATGATTCTGATCTTAAAGGTATATACAATAGAAAATTAATATCAAATCCGTTTGAATCTAAAACTAAGTATGATGCTATTTTAGTTTGTGTTTCTCATCATCAATTTGTAGATTTAAATTCAGATGATTATAATTCTATTTCAAATGATAAACCAATTGTTATAGATATTAAAGGAATAGTTAATGAACCAACTTGGAGGCTGTAATGAAAAATTTCTCATTAATAGGCGCTGCTGGATATATTGCTACTCGACATATGAGAGCTATCAAAGACACTGGGAATTCCTTAGTCGCGGCTCTGGATAGATTTGATAGTGTTGGAATTATTGATAGTTTTTTTCCTAACGCAGATTTTTTTACTGAACCTGAGCGGTTCGACAGACATATTTACAAACTAAAAAACTCATCAAATGCTATTGATTATATTAGTATTTGTTCTCCAAATTATTTACATGATGCTCACATAAGATTAGCTTTGCGTAATGGTGCACATGCTATTTGTGAGAAGCCATTGGTTTTAAATCCTTGGAATATTGATGCGTTGGAGCAAGTTGAGAAAGATTATGGAAAAAAAATAAACAATATATTACAACTCAGACTTCATCAATCCATTATATCTCTTAAAGAAAAAGTTGATAATGGGCCAAAAGATAAAATATATGATATTGATTTGAGTTATTTAACAAGTAGAGGTAACTGGTATTTTTCATCATGGAAGGGCGATAGCGCTAAATCTGGAGGTATTGCAACAAATATTGGAATTCATTTTTTTGATATGTTAACTTGGATTTTTGGTGATGTTAAAGATAATATATGTCACTTATCACAAGATGACAGAGCTGCTGGCTTTTTAGAGTTACAAAGAGCTCGAGTAAGGTGGTTCTTGAGTGTTAACTATGATTTGATTCCTAAACATATTAAAGAAACAGGACAAAGGACCTATCGTTCCATTAAAATTGAAGGTGAAGAGATAGAATTTAGTGGTGGATTCACAGATTTACATACTAAAAGTTATGAAGCTATACTCCAAGGAAATGGTTTTGGTTTATCAGAAGCCAAAACGTCAATTGATATTGTACATAAAATAAGAAATTCTGAGCCCTTAGGTTTAAAGGGATATTATCATCCATTTTGTAAATTATGAGTGTATTTATTCATCCTACATCTATTGTTGACGATAACGTTTTGATAGGGAATGACACCAAAATCTGGCATTTTTCTCATATACTTTCTGAAACATCCATTGGTGTACGTTGTTCATTTGGTCAAAATTGTGTAATCGGTCCAAGAGTTAAACTTGGTAACGGAGTAAAAGTTCAAAATAATGTTTCTATTTATGAAGGTGTCGAAGTCGAAGATGATGTATTTTTAGGACCTTCGATGGTTTTTACAAATGTGGTTAATCCAAGAAGTTTTATCATTCGTAAGCAAGAATTTAAAAAGACTCTACTAAAGAAAGGATGTTCTATTGGAGCTAATGCTACAATTATTTGTGGACTGACTGTAGGAGAGTATGCTCTGATAGGAGCTGGTACTGTAGTTACAAGAGATATAAAACCTTTTGAAATGGTCTATGGTGTTCCAGCTAAACATAAAGGTTGGGTTAGCATTGCGGGTAATAAACTTAATTTCAATGAAAATAATATAGCTGAAGATTCGTTTGATAATAGCAAATACAAACTTTCGAATAATTCAGTTAAACTAATTTATTAAACATGAAAATTCCTTTTATTGATTTACAATCTCAGTATCAATCTTATAAACATGAAATTGATTCAGCTATACATGCGGTGCTTGATACCTCTCAATATATTATGGGACCTGCTGTTAAAGAATTAGAGCTTAATTTAGCAAAGTATACAGGTGCTAAGCATGCTGTAGCATGTGCAAGTGGAACGGATGCACTTTTAATTGCATTATTAGCTATTGGAATTAAACCTGGGGATGAAATTATTACGACACCATTTACATTTATTTCTACAAGTGAAGTGATAAGCCAATTAGGTGCTATCCCAGTTTTTGTTGATATAGAAGAGGATTCATACAATATAAATGCACATGAAATTGAAGATAAGATTACCAATAGAACTAAAGCAATTATGCCCGTTTCTCTTTATGGACAGACTGCTGATATGGATTTGATAAATGAAATAGCCAATAGAAATAATTTGAAAGTAATAGAAGATGCTGCACAAAGTTTTGGTGCCACATATAATGGAAATAAAAGCTGTAACTTAAGTCATATAGGTTGCACTAGTTTTTTTCCATCGAAACCACTAGGCTGTTATGGTGATGGAGGTGCGTTATTCACTAGCGATGATAACTTTGCAGAAAAGGCAAGGCTATTTCTTGCTCATGGCTCTAAGCAAAGATATGTTCATGAAGTAATTGGTTTAAATGGTAGAATAGATACTATTCAAGCAGCTGTTGTAGGAGTGAAGCTTAAATACTTCGATGATGAAGTTCAAAAAAGAAAAAGTATAGGAAATCGTTATATTAATTTACTTAGGGATAAACAGCTCAAACTACCTGTCATCAGGGAAGGTAGAACTAGTGTTTTTGCCCAATTTACAGTGCAATCTGATAAAAGAGAGAAATTAATGTATCATCTTAAAAGTAAGGATGTACCTACAGCAATTCATTATCCGACTCCATTACATTTACAAAAATGCTATAAGTCGTTAAATTATAAAGTTGGGGATTTCCCAATTTCAGAAAAGGCAGCTAAGGAGGTTTTTTCTTTGCCAATGAGCCCATTTTTAACTGAAAAACAACAAACTTTTATTGTTGATTTATTTTAGATGGGTTAAATCTTTTAGTATTTAACCTATGGTGAATTTTAAGACAGACTTTAAAGACTCCGTATTCTACAAGAATATATTTATCCTTTTAAAGGGTTCTGTTTTAGCTCAGCTAATTCCCTTAATAATATCACCCTTTATAACTCGATTATACTCTCCTAAAGAGCTAGGTGTATTATCCTTATTTGCATCTATCTCAGTTATTTTAGGTTCAGTTGTAAATGGACGATATGAACAAGCACTAGTGTTGATTAAAACTGAGAACGAAGCTAAGCATTTAACTATACTGTCTTTGCTTATAAGTCTTATTGTTAGTTTTATCCTTTTTTTATTCTTTATTTTTTTTCAGCCTTATTTACTTGATTTTTTTAATGAACCAGATTTAGCCTTTTGGATTTATTTAATTCCTGTTGTGGTATTTTCAATAGGAGCATTTAACACTTTGAATTATTATGAATTAAGAAAAAAGAACTTTAAAAAGATATCTAATTCTGAAATTTATCGTTCAACTTCTTTTGCAGCTATTCAATTAAGTTTTCCATTAGTAAAATCAGGACTATTTGGTTTAATGATTGGAAAGATAATATCCTCTTTGATAGCTCCTTTTTATTTATGGAAAATTTCAAAATTTGAAATAGGTAAAGTGAATACCTCTTTGCTATTAATTCTAGCTAAAAGGTTCATTGATTTTCCGAAATACACCAATTTTTCAATATTATTAAATAACATAAGTGTAAATGCAATAAACTTGCTAATACCTGTTCTATATTCGACCTCATTATTAGGGCTCTATTCATTAATGTATAAAGTTTTAGCGGCTCCTTTTGCTTTTTTAGGTACTACTATCAATCAAGTTTTTTTGGAAGATGCTGTTCGTCAAAAGAACGAATTAGGACAAGCATATAAGCTAACAAAACGAATAATAATACAATTGACACTTATATCTGTCATATTTTTTGGGACAGCTTATTTTATAGTCGAAGATGTTTTTGCCTTTGTTTTTGGTGAAGATTGGAGAATGTCAGGGGTTTATGCTAAGTATTTGATACCTTTTTTTGTGTTCAAATTTATTGCCTCTCCTTTGACAAGCATTCATACTGCATTTGAGAAACAAAAATTAAGTTTCACATTGCAATTGATTATGTTTGTCTTATCTATGGGGAGTTTATTGTATGCACATATTAATTTGTTAATTTTTGAGCATTATTTACTGTTGTTTAGTTTCTTCATGTCAATTTTTTATATTTTCAGAATTGCAATAATTTTAAGAATTTCAAAAAATAATATGAGTTAGTATGAGTAAAGGCGTATTCTATAATTCATTTTTGACAGTCATTAGACAAGTTTTAAGCATAATTTTTGGTTTGTTCGCAATGATTATAATTGCTAGAGTACTGGGTAGCTCTGGACAAGGACAATATACACTAGCAATACTTCTGCCTAACTTGCTTTACACATTATTTAACTCTGGTTTATCTGTTTCAACAGTATTTTATATCGGTCAAAAAAAATATTCTGATTGTCAAATTTACTCCACTAATTTATTTACATCCTCATTATTAAGTATTGCATCAATTTTTATTGGCTTAATAATTATATTTTTTTTTAAAGGTTATTTTTTTGAAAGTTTGACTGTAAAGTTGTTGTTATACACTTTACTCATAATACCACTTTTATTCACTCAAAAAAATCTTCAAACTATTTTTCAAGGAAAAGAAGATTTTGAGAAATTTAATATGATTGTCATACTCAATCAATTAGGCCTATTACTTTTTGCTATACTTTTTGTTTTAGTACTAGACATGGGAGTTTTTGGTGCTGTTTTGAGTTTTGCTATGTCACAATTGTTAATGTTATTAGCTTCTTTTTATTTTTTAAAGGCTTATTACAACCTGTTACTTCCTAATCAAGTATCCATGAATTATGCTAAGGATAGTTTTATCTTTGGATTAAAGGGGCATATAAGTAATGTTTTATCCTTCATTAATTACAGGATTGATATTTTTATTTTAGCTTATTTTTTAGATGACATAGCTGTTGGCCTTTACTCTGTTGCAGTTTTAATTTCAGAACGAATATGGCTAGTCTCTCAATCTGTTTCTTCAGTTTTATTCGCAAGAGTAGCTAATTTGTCAGATGATGTAGAACGAAATAAATTTACATCATTAGCATCCAGAAATACCTTGCTGATAACATTTGTTGGGGGTCTAATTTTGGCTTTAGTTAGTCATTGGTTTATAAATTTATTTTTTGGAGAATCATATTCGCAGAGTGTAATTCCATTTTTATATTTGATTCCTGGTGTAGTTATATTTTCAATGAGTAAAGTATTAGCTAATGACTTCATAGGTCGAGGATATCCAGAAATAAACACCTACATTGCGTTTGTCACAGCATTATGCAACTTAGGGCTAAATTTTTGGCTTATTCCAAAATATGGTATTAAAGGAGCAGCAATAGCTACAACTTCATCTTACCTATTAGACGCTCTGATGAAGTCATGCTACTTTTCATTCAAGAATAATATCTCATTTAGTGAGTTTTATATCATTAAATTGTCCGATTTGACATTGTATAAAAATCAAATTAATAAATACTTAAAAAGATAACATGCACATTTTACTTTTGACATCTTCCTATAAAAGTAAATTTAATACAGTTAGCGCATTATTTTTTAGAGACCAAGCATTAGCATTGAAAAATAATGAAATGCAAGTTGGTGTGATTTGCCCTTTACCAATATCTCTTAAGGCAGTATGGCAAAGAAAATCCATTAACTTTAATGATGAAGAGTATAATGACAATGGTATTTATACACATGTGAGTCCTTTTTTGTCGATACCTAAGTGGTTTGAGAGGAGCCAAAAAATCAGGCTTAGTATAGGTCAGCAAATGTTTAAAAAATACATTGCCAATAATGGTAAGCCAGATATTGTTCATGTTCATTCTTTTTTAATAGGAGAATTAGCACTTTGGATTAAAGAAAACTATTCAATACCTTTTGTAATAACAGAACATTCATCAGGATTTTCTAGAAAAATATACTCTCAAAAAACAGTAAATTTTTCTAAAAAAGTTTTTGTAAATAGTAAAGCTTGTATTGCTGTAAGCGAGTCATTGTGCAATTTTATGTCAGATTTATTTAAAGTGCCCTTCAAATATATACCTAATTTAGTAGACACATCTTTTTTTACACTTAAACAGAAAAGTTATAGTGACGATTTTACTTTTTTAAATATTGGTCATTTAGATAAAAAGAAAAATCAAGCTGAATTAATAAGAGCATTTTCTAATCAGTTTAAGAATAAATATAAATATCGATTAAATATTGTTGGTCAAGGTACTGAATTTGAAACTCTCAATAATTTAATTGATGATTTGGAAGTTCATGATCAAGTTCATTTATTAGGCAAGAAATCACGAGAAGAAGTGAAAGACATTATACATAACTCTGATTGTTTTGTATTAGCCAGTAAATATGAAACATTTGGAGTAGTATTAATAGAAGCCATGGCTTGTGGATTATCAGTTTTATCCACCAAATCGGGTGGACCTGAGTCTATTATAGTTAATGATGCACTTGGCATATTATGTAAACATGAGGAATTAGAAAAAGGATTGATAGAGATAACAGAAACGAAGTTTGATTCTAAACTTATAAGAGATTATGTTATAGATCATTTTTCTGAAGATATTATAGCAAATAAGTTAATTCAGATT
>TARA_B100000963_G_scaffold63327_1_pt1 | contig 10213 bp, 9 predicted proteins | sample TARA_B100000963 | Tara Oceans TARA_B100000963 (sample SAMEA2622097) | marine metagenome | biome: marine biome (ENVO:00000447); feature: surface water layer (ENVO:00002042); material: "saline water (ENVO:00002010), including plankton (ENVO:xxxxxxxx)" | depth 5 m | reverse complement strand
ATTTTATTTGAAGAAACAACTATGCCTTCCAAAGTTACTTGTCCATAACCCACAAAAGAAACTATTAAATCATAAGTTCCAGGATCTAACGGCTTTATAGTATAATTTCCATCAAAATCGGTGGTTACCCCGGCAATTTGATTACCATTTCTTTCAGCAACAACATTGGCAAAAGGTACAGTTTCACCAGAATTTTTATCTGTAATTTTTCCTTCTAAAGATCCCGACTGAGCAAATATAGATGAGCTTGTAATAATTAAGCTAACTAAAAGCAAGTATAATTTATTGAACATAGTTTTATAAAATTCTATTTATATTCTGCCTAACAAAAGTTTGTAAATATATACATTATATAAAGATTAACTAAAAGTTAACTTAAAAATTTGTAATCTTACGTTTAAAATTATCGCATATAAAATGCATAAATATTTGACAATAATAATAGTAATTTTTTTGATTAAATCTTGTGATAAAGATAATAATATCATACCTAATGTATCCGTTGATTTTAGAATTCAAGCATCAGAGCTAGACGGAGTAGGGAGTGCAATTTATACGCAAGAAAATTACGGAGTTAGAGGAATAATTATTTATCACAAAAACAACAACGAATATGTTGCCTTTGAAAGAGCATGCTCATACAGACCGAATGAAAATTGTGCTGTAGTTCAACTAAATAATGAGGTAAACCCCAGCTTTCTAACAGATAGCTGCTGTAATTCAAGTTTTTTACTTGAAGATGGAACGCCTTTTAGCGGCCCAGCATTACTTCCCTTAAAACAATACTCAACAAATTTCGACGGAACTTACATATACGTTTACAATTAGTTAAGTATAATTCGTTTAGCTAATTTTTGTTTTTTTGAAAAGACTTCAATCAAATAACTTCCTCTTTCTATTGAACTTATATCAATTCTGTGTTTATGTAGCCATAATTTTTGACTGTAAACTAATCTTCCCTGCATATCAAATATTTTAATAAAATCAAAAACAGAATTAGATGAAGAAACTAAAACATCTATGTAATCGGAGGCTGGATTTGGAAAAATTGAAAGTTTATTTTTTTCTAAATTAAATACAGACATAGTATTAAAGAAAATGTCATTGGAAATAAATTTACAGCCCCATTGATCAGTCAACAAAAGACTGTAATTACCGCTTTCTTGAGCTAATAAAAAGAAAGAATTTGCGCCAGCAATCTCTTGTCCCTCAAATAACCACTGATAATTAAAATAAGATGATTGAATAAAGCTTAAAGTATCAAAACTGATATCAATGTTAGGTGTATATTCATCATCACAAATAGTTATTAATTGCTCTTCAGAAGAAGCTGAACAGCCAAACTCATTTGTAGCCAATAAATAATAAAAACCAGAGTAAATAGGAGAGTAACTTAAACTATTTGCACCAGGAATTGGACTTTGATTAAAATACCATTGATAACTTAAATTTAAAGAATCTGAAATTGCAGATAGGATAAATAAGTTGTCATCATAACTAACTTGTGGAGATGCTGGTGTTTCATATACATAAACTGTATCAAAAACGTCAGCTGTTGGTGATGGTTGAATTTGCGTTATTGAATACGTAACAACCAAATCACCATTCGTAATAGTTGAAGAATTAGAATTACCATTAAAAATTATGGAGCCCAAGTAATCGTTATCAGTCAGCACATCATCTTCATCCCATACTTCTAAGGTGTAGTTTTGATTACTAAGTGATATGTTATCCAACTGCCAAGAAACTGGAAAAGAATTATCTACTTGAACATCTGAAGAAAATATGAGATTACCATTACTATCAAATAAATTAAAAAAAGGATCTGGGGGTTGGAATCCAAAAAAATCTTCAGCATCACCATCCCAACCAGAGGCATTTTGAACCTGAACAGAAGTCAAAAAATATGAAGGCTCAGAATTAGAATAAGCTAAATAGTGAACTTCATAAACTCCTGGCTCGGCAAATAATTGTGATGAAGGGTTCTCCATAAAATTTTCATTACCATTTCCAAAGCTCCAATAATATGATTCTAATCCAGGGTTATTATTAGTAAAATCAACCGTCAAAGGAGCACATCCCGAAAAATTAGCCATTGCGAAACCGTCGTTAGCCGAAAAATTGGGGAGTATGTTAAGTGGGAGACTAAACGTAATTTCCTCAGGACCAACAGCCCATGATAATTCATGAGTTGCAATAACTGATACTTCAACATCAAATTCTCCATATTGTAAAGGAATACCATATATATTAACACATCCATATTGAGTGACAGTTGGGTCATAATGGCATTGTTGAACAGCATTATTACATGTCCATGACAGCCCTATGGGAAGAGAAATAGATGAAATATGATAGTCCTCAAAAATAATTAATGTTTCACCAAATCCTTCTACATCTACTAATGTATCTAAAGGAAGAAAAAATGTTAAATCTTGATTGTACTCCTGATTAATATAGCCTACTGCCAATGAATCAGGGGATAAACCATAATTTGCATCTATTGGAATAAAGTTAATATCAGGAATGCACTGAGAATATATTTGTATATTTAAAAAAACACAAATTACAAAAATTATATTGGGTCTGAACATGTGATAATCTTATTAGTTGTAACAAGATTATAACATATTTTTATTATTTACAAATTTAGTATCTGTAATAATCAGGTTTGTAGGGTCCTTTAACTGCTACACCAATATAACTTGCTTGATCAGTAGATAGTTCATCCAACTCAACTCCTATTTTGGACAAATGAAGGCGCGCTACTTTTTCGTCGAGGTGTTTAGGAAGTGTATAAACTTTATTTTCATAATTTTCAATGTTATTCCATAATTCAATTTGGGCTATAACTTGATTAGTGAAGGAAGCGGACATAACAAATGACGGATGACCAGTAGCACATCCAAGATTAATTAAACGACCTTCTGCTAAAAGAATAATATCGTGATTACCAATAGTATATTTATCAACTTGAGGTTTGATTGTATCTTTGTTATCACCCCAGTTTTTATTTAACCAAGCAACATCAATTTCATTATCAAAGTGACCAATATTGCATACTATGGTTTTATCTTTCATAATTTCAAAATGTTCACCTCTGACAATATCTTTATTACCTGTTGCAGTTACAACAATATCAGCTTCCGGAACAGCGTCTATCATTTTCTTTACTTCAAAACCTTCCATTGCGGCTTGCAAAGCACAAATTGGATCAATTTCTGAAACAATTACTCTTGCTCCTGCACCTCTTAAAGATTCAGCAGATCCTTTACCAACATCACCATAGCCAGCTACGACTGCAACTTTACCTGCAATCATCACGTCAGTAGCCCTGCGTATTCCATCTACAAGAGATTCTCTACAACCGTACTTATTATCAAATTTAGATTTTGTTACTGAGTCGTTTATATTTATAGCTGGAGTATATAAAGTGCCATTTCTCTGTCTATCAAATAATCTTAACACGCCTGTAGTAGTTTCCTCAGAAAGTCCATTAATACCTTTAGCCAATTCTGGATACTTATCAAATACCATATTTGTTAAGTCACCTCCATCATCTAAAATCATGTTTAGGGGCTTACCGCCTTTGAAAGCAAAAAGGGTTTGCTCAATACACCAATCAAATTCTTCTTCATTCATGCCTTTCCACGCAAAAACTGGAATATTTGCAGAAGCGATGGCAGATGCTGCATGATCTTGGGTAGAAAAAATATTACATGATGACCAACTAACTTCAGCACCAAGTTCTATTAGAGTTTCTATAAGTACTGCTGTTTGTATAGTCATGTGCAAACAGCCTGCAATACGCGCTCCTTTAAGAGGTTTTATATCAGCGTATTCTTGTCTTAATGACATCAGTCCAGGCATCTCTGCTTCTGCTAAAATAATTTCTTTTCTACCCCATTCTGCTAGAGTAATGTCTTTAACTTTGTAAGCTAATTTTTCCACTTTTGATTCCATTTGATAAAATTTATGGTACAAAAATACAAAATTAACTCCGCATTTTAACTTATTATTGTTGTTTCAATGATAGATTTTTTATACCAAAAAAAAACACGTCGATTTCAAATAGTTGTTGAAAAAATAGAAACTTTGTGCCTTAAAAGATTTTCCAAATCTGTATTTAATCAAAAAACAAATCGTGAAAAAGAGATAGAAGCAAAGAAAAATTTAATACAACTTATGCACCCCAAAAGCAATTTAATTCACGACATCTACGGTGCTCCAAAATTATCTAATGGCAAAGCTTTTTCTTTGTCTCATTCTAAAAAATTATTAGCTGTAATTAGCGCTAATAAACTTGCATCAATAGACATTGAACCAATTAGTCAAAAAGCTTTTCGTGTTAGAAGTAAATTTCTTAGTAACAGGGAGCAAAATTTAGCCAAAAACAACGAAATGGCAACTTTAATGTGGTGTGCCAAAGAGTGCTTGTATAAAATACATAAAACAGGAGGCATAAATTTAAAAGAAAATTTATCAATAAAAAATATATTCAAAAACAAATTAGAATGCTACTTACTAGACAAAGAATATACATTAAACTATGAAAAAATTAAAGAACATTGGCTAGTGTATTATTTTGATTAGTTACATTTGCATAGATGAATGTTTACAAATTCATAACTTTAAACAAACAAAAAGGTAACAAACTTTTTGCTGTTTTAATTGACCCAGACAAACAAAGTACAAATGAGTTAGTGCAACTTATTGAAAAAGCTGTTGTTGCCAAAGTAGACTTAATTTTTGTTGGTGGTAGCTTGTTGACAAATGGCAATTTTTCAACATGTATTACCACAATTAAGTCCAACTGTTCGATTCCAGTAGTTATTTTTCCAGGTAATTCTATGCAAGTCAATAAAGACGCCGATGGCATTTTATTCTTGTCGCTAATTTCAGGAAGAAATCCTGATATGCTTATTGGCAATCAGGTAATTTCTGCCCCTTTACTAAAAAGCTCCAACTTAGAAATATTATCTACTGGATACATACTTATAGACAGCGGTAAACCAACTACCGTTTCATACATGAGTAATACCACTCCCATACCACATGACAAAAATGATGTTGCCATGTGCACAGCCATGGCAGGAGAAATGCTAGGGCTTAAACTTATTTTTATGGACGGTGGAAGTGGTGCAACCAATCCAATTTCGGAATCTATGATAAATATGGTTAGTCAAGCCATTGATACTCCCTTAATAATTGGTGGTGGTATTAGTAGTGGAAAAAAAGCTGTGGCTAATTGTAAGGCTGGTGCTGATGTTGTAGTTGTAGGAAATAGTATAGAAAAAAACCCTAATTTATTAGAAGAAATTGCCCACTCTATTCACCAATACAATACCACTAAAAAACAATGAAATGTTCAGTAGAAATTAGCATGTATCCCCTTGACATTAATTATATAGAAGCCATTTCATTATTTATCAAAAACCTCAAAAAACACCCCTTCATTACTTTAGAAATTAATGGTATGAGCACACAGGTGTTTGGCGATTATGACAACGTCATGACAGCCATACAGAAAGAAATGAAAACTAGCTTTTTACTTGAGCAAAAGGTTGTATTCAATATGAAAGTCACCAATTCTCATTTGCAAGAAAAACCAACTATTTGAGAATGAAAAAAGTGGTAATTATAGGTCCAGAGTGTACAGGAAAAAGTACGCTAACACAAAATTTAGCTCAGCATTTTAATTGTCCATATCGTCCAGAATATGCTAGAGAGTTTATTGCTAAACTAGAATTACCTTACACACCTAAAGACATACTTCACATAGCTAAAAAACAAATTGAGATAGAAGATGCCATACCCAAAATCAGCCCCTATCTTTTCTTGGATACAGATTTGATCGTATGTAAAGTGTGGAGTGAATTCAAATACAATAACTGCCACCCTTGGATCTTAGAACAAATACATGAAAAACATTACGACTATTATTTATTGTGTGATATTGACCTCCCTTGGCAAAACGATGGGATGCGAGAACACCCCAAACATAGACAAGAACTATTAGCTATCTATGAAAAGGAATTGAAAGCCCTAAACAAGCCATTCGCTTTAATATCTGGAAAAAACAGAACTCAAATAGCTATTAATTTGGTTAAAAACTATGCATAGTACAGGCTACCAAAAATTAAACTTCCTAATCTTAATCAAAGAAAAAGTTTATTTGTAACATAAAAGTGGATATTTATAAAGAAAAAATTATATTTGCTGGGTCTTTACGGGGTGCTTTAATAGGCTGAGATTATACCCATCGAACCTGCCAAGGTAATTCTTGGAAGGGAATGGAGTTTTACATAATTATCCATTAGCAACTCCGTGCTAATGGTAGTGTTTAACGAATTTTTTCAAAACAATGACAATCAAATCATTTTTAAGCTGTAGCTTTTTGGCAATTGGCATAAGTTTAAATGCCCAACAGAAAGATACACTAATTATTTATCCAGACTTACAAGAAGTCCAAATCAACGCACTCAGAGCCACACCACAAACGCCCATGTCCTACAGCAATATCGGTGCCCAGCAGTTGAACGAGCAAAACCTAGGACAAGATATTCCTTATATGTTGTCGCTAACCCCATCAGTAGTTACCACTTCCGATGCTGGAGCAGGTATCGGCTACACGGGTTTTAGAGTTCGTGGTAGCGACCCTACACGTATCAATGTAACAATTGATGGTATTCCTCTCAATGACCCTGAGTCGCAAGGGGTATGGTGGGTAAATATGCCTGACTTTACCTCTTCGGTAGAAGATATACAAATACAAAGGGGCGTAGGAACTTCTACTAATGGTGCTGGAGCATTTGGGGCTAGTATCAATCTAAAAACCCAATCGCTAAGAGTTAAACCCTATGCCACCACTAGCAATACCATAGGCTCATACAGTACACTCAAAAATAATGTGGAATTTGGCTCAGGACTACTTGCCGATAAATTTACTTTAGATGGTAGGTTATCAAGGATCAGCTCTGACGGTTATATCGACAGAGCCACTTCTGACTTAAAATCTCTATACCTTTCAGCAGCTTACTACGGAGCTGATGAGGCACTTAAGTTAAGCGTAATTTCTGGTAAAGAAAAAACCTATCAGGCATGGAATGGCGTGCCCCTTTCCTATTTAGATGACGATAGCTTGAGAACCTTCAATTCTTACACCTATGAAAATGAAACCGACAACTATTGGCAAGACCATTATATGCTACATTACAACAAGCAATTGGCAAACAATGGAAAGTTCAATTTAGGCTTACACTTCACCCACGGTGAAGGCTATTACGAACAGTATAAGAATGGGCAAGACTTTGCCGATTATGGTTTAAATAATGTAATTGTTGGGAACGATACCCTTACTAAAACCGATCTAATTAGAAGAAAATGGCTAGACAATGATTTTTATGGGGCTGTATTTTCTTACAACAATAGAAAAGACAAACTAAACTATACTATAGGTGGTGGTTGGAATACTTACGATGGTAGGCATTATGGCGTGGTGCGTTGGGCAGAATACGCTAGTAACAGCCAAATTGACCACATCTATTACGATAACGATGGTATAAAAACAGACTTTAATATATACGCCAAAGGACTTTACCAATATAACGATGATTTGACTGTTTATGCCGATTTGCAACAGCGTCAAATTGACTACTCTTTTTTAGGAAAAGACGAATATGGGGCAGAACGGAACGATACGGTCAATTTTGAGTTTTTTAACCCCAAGTTTGGAGCCTACTATCAAATTGATAACACAAGCTCTGCTTTTGTCTCTTTTGCCATTGCCAATAGAGAACCAAATCGCTCGGATTTTATCGAGTCATCGCCTTACTCTAGACCACTTCACGAAACCTTGTACGATACCGAAGTGGGCTATAAAATGGAGAGCTCTAATTTTGCCTTCTCGGCAACTGCTTATTACATGATTTATGAAAATCAATTGATATTAACGGGTAAAATTAATGACGTGGGAGCATATACAAGAGAAAATGTGGGCTACAGCGAAAGAAAAGGTATAGAATTAGAAGCCGGAGTAAAAATCAATCCTAAATGGTCTTGGTCTGCTAATGCTACTTTTAGCGAAAACACCATTGCTCATTATACCGAATACGTGGATAATTGGGACACTTGGGGGCAAGAAAGTAAAAGCTACTCCAATACAACTATAGCCTTTTCACCAGATGTGATATGGGCTAGTCAGCTTGACTACCAATTTAAAAACAATATAGAACTGCAATTCATCTCTAAGTATGTGGACGAGCAATTTATAGACAATACTTCTAGTGATGAACGTAAGTTAGACGCCTATTTAATCCATCACGCTAGACTAATATGGGACATTGAAAGTAAACTGTTTAAGTCGGCAAAACTTAGCTTTCAAATCAATAACCTAATGGATGAAAAATACGTTAATAATGCTTGGGTTTATCGTTTTAAATCTGATGGCTACGACCCTAGACCTGACGACCCTTACGTTACATCTAACAGTGATGGGGGTTACGATATGGCTGGTTATTTTCCCCAAGCTAAGCGCAACTTCCTAATAGGATTATCCTTAGGATTCTAAAATCAAGAGAAATTATATTATACGCCCTTTGACATTACTCAAAGGGCGTTTTTTTAAATATTGTCTAGTTCATCAGACTTAAACAAGGCTTTTATAGTAGCTTTATCTGTTTCCAATTGATTTTTTAATGCTTGTAAGTTTTCAAAACGAATTTCTTCTCTGATACGTTTGAAGAAACGAACCTCAATTTGTTCATTATAAATATCCGAATCAAAATCAAAAATATGCACTTCAATACTGTTTTTTTTAGATATAAGACTTGGATTATTTCCTATGTTCATCATTCCCATAAAAAATTGTCCTTTGACCTCAACAAGGACAGCATAAACACCATCACTGGGAATAAGTTTACTTTCGTCAGCGATCTTGAGATTGGCAGTAGGAAAACCAAGTGTTCTGCCTATCTGTTGACCTTCAACAACTTGCCCCCGCAAAAGATAATTGTAACCTAGAAAATAATTAGCTTTAGAAACATCTCCAGAAAGAAGAGCTCTTCGTATTTTGGTTGAACTAATACTCACATCATCAATCAATTGAGCAGGAATTTCTTCTACCTCAAAACCATACAATGGAGCATATTCCTTTAGGTGCTCAAAAGAACCTTCACGATTTCTACCAAAGTGGTGGTTGTATCCAATAACAAGTTTATGGGTATTTAGCTTGTTTACTATGATATCTCTAATGAATTGCAAAGAAGTAGTACGAGAAAATACCTTAGTAAAATTATGGATGATTAAATGGTCTACACCAGCTTGTTCTAACAATTTAATTTTTTCGTCCATGGTGTTAATCAACTGCAAATTATGGTCGTTTGGAAATAATACCATTCTCGGATGAGGCGAAAAAGTCAATAAAACGGTTTCTCCATTTTGTTTTTTGGCAATTTCTTTGAGCCTGTCGATAATGATTTTATGACCAAAATGAACCCCGTCAAAAGTTCCTGTTGTTAAGATGGGACGACTAACATTTTGAAAGTCAGAAATGGAATAATATACCTTCAAATTTTACCTACTATTTTGAATGTTAAAACGTTGTTCAAAAGTACTAATTAATTTATTGAATAAATCCTTGCGACAAACTAAATATTTCATGTAAATTTACCAAGATTTTACACGTATAAAAACTTACTATTTTAAAAATTAAGCATAAAAAGATGTCACAAAACAAAGGTAAAATATCACAAATTATCGGACCTGTAGTCGATGTTACTTTTGAAAATAACGAAGCAGGTTTACCTGATATTTACGACTCATTAGAGATTGTCAAAGATAATGGAAATAAACTTGTATTGGAATGTCAACAACACATCGGCGAAGATACGGTTCGTGCTGTTTCAATGGACTCTACCGATGGTTTGAAAAGAGGTATTGAAGTGTTAGCTACCGGTGCACCAATCAAAATGCCTGCTGGAGAGCACATCAAAGGTCGTGTATTCAATGTTATTGGTGATGCCATAGATGGTATGGAAAATCTTGACAGAGAAAATGGTCTTCCTATTCACCGTGATGCACCAAAATTTGAAGATCTATCTACTTCTACAGAAGTATTGTACACAGGTATCAAAGTAATTGACCTTATCGAACCTTATGCTAAAGGAGGTAAAATTGGTTTATTTGGTGGTGCTGGTGTAGGTAAAACCGTACT
>TARA_B100000963_G_scaffold232003_1_pt1 | contig 10213 bp, 12 predicted proteins | sample TARA_B100000963 | Tara Oceans TARA_B100000963 (sample SAMEA2622097) | marine metagenome | biome: marine biome (ENVO:00000447); feature: surface water layer (ENVO:00002042); material: "saline water (ENVO:00002010), including plankton (ENVO:xxxxxxxx)" | depth 5 m | reverse complement strand
GGACATATGCCTAATTCAATAAATATTCCAATATTTAATAATGAAGAGAGGGCTCTTATTGGTAAGAAATATAAACATTTAGGTAGAGAGAAAGCAGTCATAGAGGGTTTTAAAATAATTGAAAAGAAATTAGATAATCTGGTTGAAAAAATTTTTCAAGAAAAAGATAAATATTTAAATTTAAATAAGGAAAATCACTTAGATGAAATTGCAATAAAAGTTTATTGTGCTAGAGGAGGTATGAGATCGCAAAGTATTTGTTGGTTACTAAATAAATTTAATTATCCATGTTTAATTCTTAATGGAGGCTATAAAGTATACAGAAACTGGGTACTAAAGACTTTTTCTAAAGATCATAAAATAATTGTTATTGGAGGAAAAACTGGCACAAGGAAGACAAAAATTTTAAATAAATTAAAATCTTTAAATTTTCAGATAATAGATTTTGAATCGTTAGCAAATCACAGAGGAAGTTCCTTTGGTGGATTGGGCATGATAGAACAACCTACAAATGAACAGTTTGAAAATCTTATTTCAGAAAATTTACATAAATTTAATTGTAGAAATAATATTTTTGTTGAAGCAGAAAGTCCCAATATTGGGAAAAACAGAATACCACATGAATTATATAAACAAATGCTTACTTCAAATAGAATAGAAATTATAAGAGATATTAAATTAAGAATTGAAGAATTAATTAATACATATAGTTCCTTTCCAAAAAATGAATTAAAAGAATCTGTATTAAAAATTACTAAAAGATTAGGCCCGCAAAGAACAAAATCTGCACTTGATGGAATTGAGAGAGAAGATTGGGAGGTCGTATGTAATTCCGTTTTAGAATATTATGATAAGTGTTATGAATATGAACTTAAGAATAAAAAAAATGTGAAAATTTTAAGTATGGGATCTAGTAAAGATGATGAAATTATCAAAGAAATTTTGAAACATACTCAAATTTAGAATTTATTCCAAAGAGTTTTTTTTTGGATTACAATACAATAACTACAAAATAGTTTTATGACACCTAGTAAAGAAGCAAAAATTCAATTTTATGAAGGTGTAAATGAACCAGTAGTTCCAGAAATAAGACTAACTAGAAGCAAAGATGGTACAACAGGACAGGCTTTTTTTACGTTTGAAAAACCTCAGGCCCTCTCAAAATTAGCTTCTGGTGAGATAACAGGAATGAAATTGATTGATGAAGAAGGAGAATTGCTTACAAAAGAAGTTAAAGCAAGATTTGTAGATGGTAGTCCAACATTTATTGAAGCTATTTACTCTTGGAGAAATATGACTGATTTTGAAAGATTTATGAGATTTGCCAATAGTTATGCAAAGTCAAATGGATTAGGATATTCTGAGAAGAAATAGTAATTTTAAAATTTGAATAGCTCTCTTTTCTTTAAAATATTAGTTATTGGAATTTTTTTTCTGATATTTTGGAGCCTTAGAGATTTCTTTTTATTAATTATATGTTCACTTGTAATTGCAAACATTATTTGTAATTTATGTAATCAAGTTAAAAGGATACTTAAAATACCTCGACCAATAGCTCTTTTAATTATTTTAATTTTTCTATCGTTTATATTTCTTGCATCAGTAGTATTGATATTACCACCTTTTATTAAAGAATTTAATGAAATCTTAGTTGACATACCAAATGTTTTAGCAAGAATTAATTTTATTCTTAACACAAATCTAGAGAGATTAAATAAACTTCTTTATGGTAAGGATTCTGAAAACATAATTGATTTATTTAAATTCTTAAATGATTTTACAACTTTGCCAGATAGTTCAACAATTGTTAAAGCTATTCAAGAAAGCTTTATAAATATTATTAACTTAGCGGGAAATCTTGGATCAGGTTTAGTGAGACTTATTTTTGTATTAGTTGTAAGCCTAATGATTTCAATTGAACCAAATTCATATAAAGAGGGTCTTTTAACCATTACACCAAAAGCACTTAGAAATAAATTCAGAAATATTTTAGAGAAATCAAATATCGCTCTTTCTAATTGGATGTTTGCCATGGCAATTAGTTCTTTATTTGTTGGTCTTTTATCTCTAATTGTTTTATCAATTTTAGATATTAAATATGTTATTTCTAATGCAATAATAGCTATGGTTTTAAATATTATTCCAAATATAGGTCCTGTTATAAGTGCTATTTTCCCAATTTCAATTGCATTATTAGATAACTTATGGAAGCCTATACTAGTTCTTACTTGTTACATAATTATTCAGAATATAGAAAGTTATATAATAATGCCCTCTATCATGAAGAAGAAGACTAACTTATTACCAGGCCTTACACTCATATCACAATTTGGATTTACCTTTATATTTGGACCATTAGGTCTTATTTTATCTTTGCCATTAGCATTAGTAATACAAGTAATTATTAAAGAAACAATTGATATTGATTAATGCTTTAATTTTTGTTTACCTTTTTTATTAAATAAGGCAAGCTAACAACTATAAAGAAAGCCAAAGGATGTCGAAGGAAAGCAAAGTAAAGAGCATTAAAAGTAAAATGATCAAACAAAATCTTTAATTCTCCTGATAAATCATAAAATATAAAAAAGAATAATAAAAATAAAAATTTATTTACTTTCATACTTAGTATTAATCTCGTCTTTCAATAATAAGGAAGGTGCCAAAAGTATGCTTGAGTAACTTCCTATCAATATTCCACTTATAAGAGCGAAAGAGAACCAAAAGAGAGAATAAGAACCAAATAAAATAAGAGTTAAAAGAGGTATAAGAGTTGTAAGACTTGTAAATATTGTTCTTCTTAAGGTCTCATTAACAGAAATCTCAATTACCTTATTATATTTCAGACCTGGATTTGTCTTTATATTTTCCCTGATTCTGTCAAATATAACCACAGTATCATTAACTGAGTAACCTGCAATTGTTAATAGAGCTACTGCGAACAAACTATTAACTTCTACTGATAGTATTATTCCTAACCAAGAAAAAAGACCAAACACAATAAACAAATCATGAAATAATGCTGATAGAGCTAATAATGAAAATTTCCTATCAAATCTTATTGAAATATAAATAGAAATAGCTAATAAAGAAACTAATAGAGAGATACCTCCATTAATTAATAAATCTTTTCCAAGCCTCGGTCCTATAGATCTTGAGATTTTACTTTCAAAATTAATAGGACCAACTATCTCATTAATATCAGATATTAGCTCTTCAGATTTATCAATGTTAAGAAAAGGAGTCCTAATAGATAGAAGACTACTATCATTTTGTATTTGAATTCTGATATTATTTACTAGATTTTTATCATTAATTTTAATATTCAATTCTTCTATTAACTTATCTGAGGTGATTTCACTACAGTTTTTTTCGCACTTTCTCTCTAATCTTATTTCATTCCCACCAAGATAATCCATTCCTAAATTAATTGGTTTTCTTATTGACGGATAAAAAGAGGACATTAATATACCGCTTAGGCTTAGAAGAATTAACAATAAGGAGAATATCCAAATTTTCTTTTTAATTCTAATTAAATTTAAGGTAATTAATTTCATGGTTTATCAATACTGTTTACTGCAGTAATCTGTTGAAAATCCCTGAAATAAAGGTTTTTCTTCCTCATAGATTGATAATTAGTTATAAACCGTAAAAATGTCTTAGTACAATTCAATGAAGTAAATAAGCTTATTAGTACACCTAATCCTAGCGTTGCTGCAAAGCCTTTTACAAAACTCGTTCCAATAAGGAATAAGACCAAACAACTAATCAAAGTAGTAAAGTGCCCATCAATAATAGAAGAATTTGCTCTTTGAAATCCATTATCTATGGATCTTATTAGTGTATTACCAGAGATCAGTTCATCTCTTACTCTTTCAAATATTAGTATATTTGCATCAACAGCCATTCCAATACTTAAGATTAATCCAGCAATTCCTGGGAGAGTTATTGTAACTGGCACTAAAGCATAAAGAGCAAGATTAAATAGACCATATGTAAATAGCGAAATTACAGATATGAATCCTAATATTCGGTAATTAATAATCATGAAAAATCCAACAAATAGTAATCCAAGAATTGCTGCATAAAAACTTTTAATAATATTTTTATTTCCAAGTAAAGGACCAATAGTATTTGTTTCAATAATTTCTACAGGTAGTGGTAAAGATCCGCCTCTTAACTGAACTTCTAATTCTCTTGCTTCTTCAGCATTAAAGTTTCCAGAAATAGTAGCTGATCCTCCTGTTATTCCAGTTTTTGAGAATTGACTACCAACACTAGCTTCACTAATAGATTCGCCATCTAAAACAATAGATAAAAGTTCTTGAGTCCCAGAGATAGATTTAGTTATATTTGCAAATTTCTCACCTCCTTGATTACTAAAAGTTAGCAATACTTCCCAATTATTATTTGTTTGTTCTTGTCTTCTTCCTGCACCTATTAAATCTTTTCCAGTTAAGTCAGTTTTTTCAAATAAATTAGCTATTTCACTATTAATAAATTTCCTAATATCATTTAATTTTGAATAAAGTTCAATATCTTTAGATTTATAATTTAATGATTCTTCGATCTCATTCAAAGACTCATTAAATTTAGAACTTATACTATCATCTATTTTTCTCTTATTGAGTTCGCTAAATGCATCAATAAGATTATTTATCTGCAATCTTTGAAATTGTAATTTCTTTAATTGATTAAATGTATTTGGAGATTGAGTTCTAAATTCAAGCAATGCTGTTTTACCTATAACTCTTGATGCAGCCAAAGGATCTTGTTCTCCTGGGAGTTCAAGAATTAATTGACTAGTTCCTAATGTTTGCAGGTTTGATTCAGATACTCCTAGATTATTAACTCTTTTATCTAAAACAGCCTTAACTGAATCAAGCTCATCTTTAGAGACATTTCCTTCATTTTTTATCAATTCTAGTGTTAATTGTGAGCCACCTCTCAAATCCAGACCTAATTGAAAGGGATAATTAATTAATAAATAAATTGAAAAAGCTATTAAAAAAATAATAAAAAAAAACCATCCTTGTCTTCTCTTCATAACCTATATTCTCCCATTAACCATTTCCCTAACTTTTTCAACAATTTGATGAGGCTGTATTATTGTCAAATTCTCTAAATTTCCATTATACGGAGTAGGAATATCCTGACTTGATAATCTTATCGGTCTGCAATCAAGATCATCAAAACATTCTTCAGTTATTAGAGATATCAATTCTGCAGCTATGCCACCTGTTTTCATACATTCTTCAACGATCAAAACTTTATTTGTTTTTCTAATTGATTTTGAAATTGTTTTCATATCAAAAGGTTTTAAACTAATTAAGTCAATAAGTTCAACATCTAAATTATCCTTTTCAAGTTGTTCAATTGCTTTTAGACAATGATGTCTCATTCTTGAATAAGTCAAAATAGTTATATCATTACCTTCTTTTACCAAATCAGCTTGATCTAATGCACAAGTATATTCACCTTCAGGTAATTCTTCAGACAAATTATATAGTAAAACATGTTCAAAAAATAAGACAGGATTATCATCTCTTATTGCTGCTTTCATCAAACCTTTAGCATTAGTAGGAGTACTGCATGCAACAATTTTTATACCCGGAACAGCATGAAAATAAGCTTCTAGTCTTTGACTATGCTCAGCTCCAAGTTGCCTACCAACACCTCCAGGTCCTCTAACTACTGCTGGAATCTTATAATTTCCACCGCTAGTATATCTAAGCATGCCCATATTGTTTGATATTTGATTAAAGGCTAAAAGTAAAAAGCCCATATTCATACCTTCTACGATTGGTCTTAAACCTGTCATGGCTGCACCTACAGCCATACCCGTAAAGCTATTTTCTGCGATAGGAGTATCTAATACCCTAAATTCTCCGTATTTTTCAAAAAGATCTTTAGTAACTTTATATGAACCCCCATAGTGACCAACGTCCTCACCCATAACACATACATTTAAATCATTAGCCATTTCTTCGTCAATTGCCTCTTTTAAAGCATTAAATAATAAGGTATTAGCCATTAGAAGACTTCCTAAATATCTCTATATATAAATTTATACCATCAAGGTTGAATTTATCCTCCTTCAGCAAAAGTAATAAGTAGTAATATTGACAAAATCATCCCTGGAGAGAGTAAAAGAATTAAAATTCCTAGGTCATGTAATGACATTTCAAAATCTGTTTTACTCATAATATTCAAAAATTATTCTTTTTTTAAGAATAAACTTCGAATAAATACAATCAATAAACCAAAACCAATAAATCCAAAAGAAAAAGTTGCCAAGAAAGAAAGCCCCACGATTAAAGTATTCAGGCTTGATGAAATATTCTGGACAATTTCAGAATTATTAGTTGGTCGATGTGTTGAAAAATATAAAGCAATTTTTATGCTTATTTTATAGAAAACAATAAAAAGAGAAAAACTAGTAATTGATCCAAATAAAAAACTAACAGGTCCTTTTTGGGGTTCATTAACGATTTTATCCTTTTCGTTAATATTTAATTCTTTAATTTGATTTTTATTCATTAGATTTCTAAAGAAACTTTACACCTTCACCCAGAAATTCGCATAACCAAGCGTCAAAACCAAATTTAGCAAAGACTTCTTTATTTTTCTCATAAACAAATTTAGCAATCTCATAATTATCAAAAACACCATAACAAGTAGGTCCTGAGCCGCTCATTGAGAAACATAAGCACTCTTTAATTTCTGAAAATAAATTCAGAGCATCATTTACTGATTTATTTTCGCTTTTAACAATTATCTCTAAATCATTTTTAATTAATATACCTTTTTTTAAAATATCTTTATTTGCGAATCCCATAGATCTTAGATATTGCCTTTTTTTTTCAAATTGATTTTCAGAACTAAGATATTCTTTATGAAATTTATTAAAGTATTTTTTGTAAACATCAGAAGTTGATATTGATACTCTTGGATTTTTTAAAAGTATTAAGCAATATTCAGAATTAAATTTATATTTTTCTAATATTTCTCCTCTTCCAAAGCAATATTGACTACCTCCCTCTAAGAAAAATGGGACATCTGATCCTAATTGACATGCTAATTCGTGCAAAGTAGTTTTATTAAAATTCAATTCCCATAATTTGTTTAAACCGATTAAGGTGGCAGCAGCATTACTTGAACCTCCGGCCAAGCCAGCTCCTATAGGAATATTTTTAGTTAAAAATATATTTGCTCCTAAATTATTGTCATGCTTGTAATTTCTTAGAATTTCCGCAGTTTTAATAATTAAATTATCTTCTTTTAAACTTAATTCCTTATTATTGGAACTTAAATTTAATTTTCCATTATTGTTAAATTCCATTTCGAGATAATCTATAAGATTAATATTTTGCATAACCATTGAAAGCTCATGATATCCATCTCTTCTTTTACCTAAGACTTCAAGATGAAGATTAATCTTTGCTGGAGAATTTACAATTATTTTCTTATTTTTTAATTTCACAATTTTTACTTAATAAATTATTTATTTTAATATAAATATTAGCTAACTTAACCCATTGGTCTACAGATAAATCCTGAGGCCTCATACTTAAATTTATTTCAGAATATTTTTCTAAATATAAAATATTTTCTTTTGAAAAGACTGAATTCAAGGTATTCCTGATTTTTTTTCTCCTCGCATTAAAAGTGATTTTCAAAAGATTATCAATACATTTTTCAGTTTGTTTATCTAATCTTGAATTCAAGGGTAAAGGAGAAAATATAATTAAAGAAGAGTCTACTTTGGGAGGAGGACTAAATGATGAAGGTTTTATATCACATATCTTCTTTACATTAGAAATAAGCTTCATTCTTGTGCTAAGAGCACCATTATTACTACTACCTTCTTTTGCAATTATTCTATCTACAACTTCTTTCTGCATCATAAATATTATTTTCTTAAAATTATATTTAGGTTCTTTTCCAAGTCTTCCGATAAATAAATCTAATATTGGTCCAGAAATGTTGTAAGGGATGTTAGCGATTACTTTCGTATATTTATGATTATTTTTTAAATTTATTGAGAGGATATCTCCTTGTTGCAAAAAGAAATTATCCATTTTCGAAAATTTATTTTCTAAAAATCCAATTAAATCCTTATCCAGTTCTACTGCATGTAAACCTTTTATATTTGAATCCAACAATTTAGAAGTTAAAGCGCCTCTTCCTGGACCAATCTCTAATATAAAATCATCCTCATTTAGGTCTGCATTTATCTTTATTTTTTCCAAAACTTTATCATTTATTAGCCAATGCTGGCCAAATCTTTTCTTTGGGAAAAAGCTCTTAAATTCATTCAAAATTCAAATAGAATAAGTTAATAATTTATTATATGAGTTATAAACCTACAAATCATGAATCTTTCAAGAAAGAATTTAGATCAATTAAATTCATTTTTAAATAATAAAAACAAATCAAAGAATAAGACTTCAATATCCAATAAAAATTCAGTTTCTAAGAACAAAAAATTTGAAGTTAATAATCCTAGTGAGATTTTTTATTCAATAATTGATAATTCGCATGATTTACAAGATACTTTGTTAAGTAATAAGAAATTAAAGGAAAGCGAAGAAAAATTAATTTCTAAGAAGAATTCTTATCATATTGAAGATTCAGCTTGTTCCCTTAGAAATAATCAACTATCAGAAGAAGATTTATTATATGATGAATTTAATTATCTTCTTGATGAAGAATAAGCATATTATATTTCTTATTTTATGTTAAATACCAATAGATTATCCATTAATGCCATCGGCAAGATTAAGAAAACATGGATAAATGAAGGAATAAAACAATATCGGAAAAGGATGCCCAATCTAGCAATTTATGAATTTAAGGATTTTAAAATTAATAACTTAAAAAATCTTTTTGCAGAGAATATTATTATTATTAGCCTTACCGAGGAAGGCAAGTATTTTAATTCCCAAGGATTTTCTTCTTTACTTTTAAATTATCAAAATAAGAAAATTTCTTTTTTTATTGGGGATGAAGATGGGCTTACAAATGATATTAAATCCAGATCTGATTTACTACTTAGCCTCTCTCCCTTTACATTCCCGCACGAGCTTGCACGTTTAATATTAATTGAGCAAATATATAGAGCAGTTTCAATCTCTCAGAACTCTCCCTATCATCGATCATAAAATAATTTTTAACAAATGATAGATACTTAGATTTAAAGACAATATTCATATTAGCATTTATAGTACATATATACTATAACTTAATCTTGATGAAAAATCTCTTTTTGCCATTATTAAATTTCTATGTATCTGCAGGATTCCCTTCTCCCGCCGATGACTATAAAGAGGAAGATATAGATCTAAATGAATATTTAATAAAGAATCCTTTTAGTACCTTTTTTATAAGAGTTAAAGGAAACTCCATGATAAATTCAGGAATTCAAGATCAAGATCTGATAGTGGTGGATAAAAGCTTAATTGCAAAACCAGGAAATATTGTAATTGCAATTATAGATGGAAAATTCACGGTAAAAAGATTGGATAAGAAGAATGATGAAATTTATTTAAAAGCAGAAAATCATAATTATCCAGATTTAGAACTAAAAAATTATAATAACGTGCAAATCTGGGGCGTTGTCATATATTCAATACATAATTGCAAATAGATAACAAAATGAATGCTATAGCTTTGATAGATGGGAATAATTTTTATGCATCATGTGAGCAAAGTATTAATCCATCATTAAGGAATAAACCATTGGTAATTTTATCTAATAATGACGGATGCATTATTGCGAGAAGTGCTGAAGCTCGAACTTTAAGAATTAAGATGGGAGAACCTTATTTTAAAATTAAAAATAGGCTCAAAAGATTAGGAGTAATAGTTTTGAGTTCTAATTACTCACTTTATGGTGATATGAGCAAGAGACTCATGAATTTAATCAAGGAATATTGTGAAAGAATAGAAATATACTCCATTGACGAAGCCTTTATCTCGATAAACAGACCTATAAACAAAGATTTATATCCTTGGGCAAGAGAATTAAGAGCTTTGACATATCAAAATCTAGGGCTAACCATAACAATTGGTATAGGTGAAAATAAATTAAGAGCAAAATTAGCCAACAATTTAGCCAAAAGGATTAAGTCTTCAGCAGGTATATTTGATCTAGCAAATGTAAATAATAAAAATTCTTACTTAAAAGAAATTAATATAGATAATATTTGGGGGG
>TARA_B100000963_G_scaffold273400_1_pt1 | contig 10217 bp, 21 predicted proteins | sample TARA_B100000963 | Tara Oceans TARA_B100000963 (sample SAMEA2622097) | marine metagenome | biome: marine biome (ENVO:00000447); feature: surface water layer (ENVO:00002042); material: "saline water (ENVO:00002010), including plankton (ENVO:xxxxxxxx)" | depth 5 m | reverse complement strand
GCCGATACTTTTTGTTGATGAGGTTAATGTTACGTTTAGCCATGTGAGGCTCCTTTCTGGGGGGTTGCCCCCCCGCTAGGGTTAAAATTCTATTTTGCTTATACGTTAACTTTAACATAACTTTTTGTAATTGTAAACTCCTTTTTTTGTAAAGTTACGTTACGTTATTTACAATTTTTAGAGTTGACATTTACAAATAGGTGTGCTATTGTTTACATATAAGTTAAAAAAAAGGAAAAATAAAATGGCGAAAATTAATGCAAAAATAAATATGGAATGTTTGGACGTAACATTTTTAAAAAAGCAAATCGAAGTTTTAAAGGAAGTTACAAGACAGCAAAGCAAAATTGAAGGATATGAAGAAGTTTCAACAGCAAGATGCCATAACGCTAAAATTGACGCTTTAGTTGGACTTAAAATTATGTGCGAAAACATACTTGAACAATGCGGTGAAACGCCAACGAATATTTCACTAGAATTTTTTGCAAGTTAAAAATAGTTAGCCCCTTCGGGGGCTATCTGCTACTATTAGCTTTATGGAGTTAATAAAGGTAGAAATAGAAGTAACAGGGCAACCTCAGGGCAAGGGGCGGCCTCGTTTTACCCGTCAGGGCAGAGCATACACCCCCGAAAAGACTAGGGAGTATGAAACAAGAATACACGCCGCCGCATGGCAAAAAATGCACGAATTAAAATTAGACCCAACATCAAAATTTTGCCACGTTGAAATAGTGGCCTTTATGGAAATACCTAAATCATGGTCTAAGGTTAAAAGACTAGAAGCAGAATACGGTGCTATTCTACCAACTACTAAACCCGACATAGATAACATCATAAAATCAGCTCTAGACGGTTGTGAAGGCGTTGTCTACTACAGCGATAACCAAGTCACTAGTGTCAATGCCAAGAAAGTTTACTGCCACCCAGAGCGCGGCGCAGTGCTTTATATGGCTGTATCTTGGACAGTATAAGACCAATCAGCCCCATATTTTTCCCGCCATGCTTTTTTATTGTCATGTATGGCTAATTTAGATTTATCCCATAACCCTTGATGGTGGCCTTCACAAAGCGGTATGGCCTGCAAGTCATCTGCTTTTTTAGTGCTGAATCTATCGTGAATAGGGTGATGCGCTGTTGTCGGGCTACACTGTAACTCGCCAAATTTTTTACAAACGCAACACGGCATTTCTCTTATCTTGTCTAAATACTTTGAATTACGTTTTGTTTTATCTGCTTTTAATCCAAGCGGTGGTTTGTTGGTTAGATTACTCATAATTATCCCAAGGCCATGTTTTGTCTAAATATTCTTTTAAACACCCCCAACTATTTCTTCCAAAATTAGGCGCATATTTATATCCATTTTCTCTAATTTTTTTTCTATGTTTTGGATTATTTAAATTTAAAACTCGTTTGTCTGGGTTGTGCAAATCATTATCGTATTTATGTGTTAAAAATCGAACAACCCTTAAACTGTTTCGAAGCTCAAATAATTCATCGTACCAATTAACGTTACCTCTGTGTTTTTCATATTCCGCAACGGTCATTTGAACACCGTTATCTAATGTTACATAAAGAATATTTTTTTGTTTTAATTTTAATTCGTCTGCTTTTATTTGTTCTTCAATATTCATAATCTATTTCTTTCTGATAGTTTTTATATGTAAACGGCTGTAAAAGTTTGGAAACTATTTCTCGTTTACACATTTTAACGTGTTCGTGCCAAACAAGCTGTCTTTCGTTATGGTTTTTTATTCTGCCATCTTTAGATGGTTTTCTATAGCAATGTTGCCTTGGTAAAGCACCGCACTTCGGACAGGGCATTGCCCTAATCATTATTTGTTCATCAGTGTAATGGGTCATATCCTATCGCCTCCGCTAGTTTTTCCATAGCTAGTTCAAAATAATCGTTAAATTCTTTTTGGCTCATGTCGTCGAAAGAAATGCTGTCCATAATACGCATATGTGCGCTTGCTAGACTGTTCCAACGCATTTTAACGTAACCACACGCCCACTTTAGTTCGCTATGTAAATGCTGTTCAGAAGGCCATCGGTTAGTAGCATCGCAAACATTTTTAAGTGTAGCCCAATATAAATTATGGTGCGGGTTCGAGCGTTTACCTGTTGGCTGTAAATCGAATACTTGGCTTTCTTTGTATTGTTCTATTTTTACAGCATCGTATTCAGTAGAGGGCATTAACTGCCCCCCACTTTTTATTACTTGTAGCTTTACTCTGGCCATGTATTTTTGTCTTGGTTTAAAGAATATTCTGCATAAGTTTTTTCGCCACTATTTATTCGATCGGTATGTATTGGCCACCCTTGTTCTCTTAAATTAAAAACCCTTGCGGCTAACCTTAAACAGTGAAACTCCATAAGCGCATCTATAGGTGTTATTGTTTTACCTGTTTTTAAATGCTGTAAAATTTTAAAGTTTTGTGTTGTAGTTGTTTCCATTGTTTTACTCCTTCTTAAAATGGTATTTCTTCATCAAAATTGTTAACGGAATTGGTTTCTATTTTTTGCCCTTCGGCAAGCCTTTTAGGTTCGCTACTTTTACCTCCTAATAATTTAACTTCGGTTGCGTTTATAGATAAATACGTTTTACCTTCGTATTCGTTCTTTTTTAAATCACCTGTTATTGCCACAAGTTTACCTTTTAGCAAGTAAGGCGAAATGTTTGTTCTAAAGTAACGTGCGCCAAAAAAAATCGTGCCTTTGTTTTCCCCATAGCCATCATCGACGGCTATAGAAAATTTTACAAAAGAACTTTTTTCGTTTTCGACAACTTCACAATCTTTAGTTAGATAGCCAACGGCAGTTATATTTTTCATGAGTACAACTCCGCTTTTCTTTTGTCGTGCGCTTCCACAATTTTATTATATTCTTCTTCGCCTATACCAACAGAGTTGAGCATTTTTTCATACCTTTTTTCTGCCGCTAAGAAGCGATCTATATTGCAATCCTCATAAAACTCTAACATCGCATCGATGCGCTCGGCTTGGTCAATATTTAAATTTGGTTCGCTATTTTTTGGCTTTTCGTTTTTAAACTCGTCAGCTTCTTCTTCGCTGTAAACATCACCACTTAACTCAAGCAACTTTAGTATTACCCTGTCCTTGGCTCTTTTTTCTGCCATAGCGTAGGGATATTTATTTGTTGTGTTGTAGGGTGCGGCCTCGCCTATCGACCAAGCTGTCGCGTCACCTTTATGGCCTGTTACACAGATAGCAACGTGTTTGTCCTTTATATTGCTTTCTATAATAGTTGGTGCATCAAAGACTATATTTTCATGTATAGCTATTTTTTCTAATGCCCTGTGTAATACCACTGGCGTACCGTGGCAATTCCAAGTGGCTTTACTTTCTGTTAAGCCAACTGCTTTAATTAAATTAATTAATCGTTCTGGTATTTTAGTCATTTCTTTTCTTTCTCACAATTATTTCTAATAAATTCAAATTCATGATATAAAGCCCAAAAAGCGGTTTCTATATCTCTTACATCTGACAGCCATAAATCTTGGCAATCAGCAATTTGGTTTGATGTACTTCGTAAAGTTTTAAATGTATTCCAAATAGTCTCCTTTTCTTTATTGTTTAAAGGCATTGTCAATTCTCTCTATTTCTAATTCGATGATGCCTCTTTCTGAACTTGGGTAATCGTCATAAGCTTGTTCGATAGCCCTATCAACGATGTCGTGCCATTTATCAGGAAAGTATCTTCCTGCAGTTGCGTTTTCGTTATTTAATTTAATTGTGTAATCTAAAACTGCTTTCGTGATAGCTAGTTTTACTTCAACCATTGGTGGACGTTTTTTAGTATCCATAACATTTCTCCTTTTTGCTAAAAACACTTTACAAACTATTTTTAACGTTGTAAAGGATAAAATTAATAAATGTAAACAAAAGAGGTTAAAATGGATAACAAAGTAATTTTAAGTTTAGATCAAATAAGACATAAATTACGAGATAGGAACTTAACAAAGGTGGCAAAAAATGCTAACGTGTCAAGACCTGTTTTATATCAGATAATTAACAATGAAACTGACCCTAAATTTTCAACGGTAGAAAGGCTTTCTGATTATTTACAACAAGATTCTATTACGATGGTTTCAACATAATTAAACCCCCAGAGTGGAAAGCTCTGAGGGTTATAAGCAATAAAGAAAAAGTATTTTCACAATACTAATAGATTACAAGGAGTAACCCTACGCAATGAGTAACCTAGTTTCAAACGTAATTCAAACAAAATTAATAGGTTCACCCACAAAAAAAGCAATTTTGATGTATATGGCAGACAAGGCCAGTGACGATGGAAGCGGTATTTGGGTGAGTAAAGGCAACATGGCGGCGGACTTAGAAATGTCTAGTCGTGCGGTTAGAATACATATCAAAGATATGCTTGCCATGAATATTTTAAAAGTGACTGGGCAAAAAGAGTGCCGAAACGGTTATACAATAGATTATCAAATAAATTTAGAAATAGTCAGTAAATTGCCATCAACTAGACCACCACTGAACGGTGTTCACCCCTACCACGGAATGACGTTCAGTCCAACCAGTGAACAAGGTTCAGATAAACCATTATTAGAACCATCAGATGAACCTATTATATTAGTTCGCTCTATTGATATTGTTGTGGAGCAGTTTAAACAATTTTGGGATAAATACCCAAGAAAAACAGCAAAAGCTCCCGCGCAAAAAGTTTTTGCAAGAGCATTAACAAAAATAGATTTTGAAGATATGATGAAAAAATTAGATGTTTTTATTGATGTTCATAAAGATACAAAGAAACAATTTTTACCTCATGCTAGTACATGGTTAAATCAAGAACGATGGAATGATGAATATGAACAAGCACCAAATTTTGCAGATTTGCAAAAAACTGTTTTAAGCGAGATGTTAAATGCGAAATAATGAACTAAAAGAAAAAACTTTAAAAATGTTAGGGCGACTAAATGCTCCAAGAGCGGTTCAAAATAATGATGAAAATATGAAAAGCGAAGCTGAGTTTCTATGCAATCAAATTATAAAATTAGCACCAAGCAAAAATTATATTGAATGGTTTCAAGACTTTGAGCAAAACATACTTTCTAATTTAGAAACTAGGACTTGGCCAACTGCAAAAGAAATTAGCAAATCAGCAAAAGCAATAGCACCAAAGCGGCCTGAATTTAGGGAACTATCACCTGAAAAATACGAACCCAACGAACTTAAAATTAACGCCGATAGAATAAATAATGGTGAGCCAGTTGGTGAAAATTACATAATGGGCGCAATGGCTGAACAAATGGTAAGAGCGGGGCTTGTTGCAGAAAAACAACTAGAGCCATACAAAGAATACTTGAAACGTATGAAAAATGATTAGATTATGTTACACAGGTAGCGAGGTCACGAACTCCTCCCTGTTCGATATTGTTCCGCTTTATACTGCTTTTTTACGGACTCAATACCTCGCCAACTTTCCCCTGCCTTGCGCGGGGGACTTTTTTCAGTATAATACAAATCAACAGAAAGGGCGCACCCATGCACGATGGACGGTCTTGGCCTGCTGATAAGGTAGAGCGCAGAGACATAGAAACGCTAATACCTTATGCACGAAACAGTCGCACCCATAGCGATGAGCAAATTACACAGATAGCGGCAAGCATTAAAGAATGGGGGTTTACAAACCCTATTTTAGTTGACAGCCAAAACGAAATTATTGCGGGTCATGGCAGATTACTTGCGGCCAAAAAATTAAATTTAAAAGACGTTCCTTGCATACAAGCAGATGACTGGACTGACGCACAAAAACAAGCGTATGTAATAGCAGATAACAAATTAGCATTAAATGCGGGTTGGGACGAAGAACTTTTAAAAATAGAATTTAAAGAACTTACTGATTTAAATTTTGATGTAGAATTAACGGGTTTTTCTTTAGAAGAACTTGGCACACTTTTCGATGAACGTAACGATGATAAATTGCCTGAACAAGAACAATTAAATTCTACTTTTGAGGTGGCAGTAGAATGTGTCGATGAAAATGACCAAGAAAAAGTTTATAATCTACTGAACGCGGAGGGTTACAAGTGCCGAATTTTAACCATGTAGTCGAAACAGATTATAAACCATCTTTCAGAACTGAAAAAGTTGTGGGAATGTTTGATGTTCCCCCGACAGAAAAGTTGCGGAAAGAATGGAACGTTAAAATGCCGATTGAGGAAAAAGATTGGCAAATAGGTTTAATAGTAGGAACTTCTGGGTCGGGTAAAACGACTATTGCAAAACGTGTATTTGGAAAAGAATGTTATCATGACGGTTATAAATGGACATCACCGTCATTATTAGACGATTTTAATAAAGATTTATCAGCAAACGATATAACAAATTCTTTATCTCATGTTGGCTTTTCATCGCCGCCTAGTTGGTTACTGCCTTATTCGGCTTTGTCTAATGGTCAAAAATTTAGATGCGAACTAGCTAGATGTTTAACAGAAAAAAAAGAACTTATTGTTTTTGATGAATTTACTTCTGTTGTAGATAGAAATGTAGCGAAAATAGGAAGTCATGCGGTACAAAAAGCAATAAAAAAGACAGATAAAAAATTTGTCGCTGTCACTTGTCATTATGATGTAGAGGGTTGGTTACAGCCTGATTGGATATATGACGTTTCTTCTGACCATTTTACATGGAGGTGTCAAAGGCGACCCAAAGCAACAATCAAGATTTTTAGATGCCACCATTCTTGTTGGAGAATGTTTAGAGGAAATCATTATTTGAGTGCAGAACTAAATAAATCGGCTAAGTGTTTTATTCTGTTGTTTGATGGAGAGCCTGCAGTTTTTACGGCTATATTACCTTTCCCACATCCGCACGTTAAAAATATTTATAAAGAACACAGAACTGTAACACTGCCTGACTATCAAGGTTTCGGATTAGGAAACAGATTATCAGACTTTGTTGGTGAATGGCTACATAAACAAGGTAAAATATTTAGAAGTGTAACATCACACCCTGCAATGATTGGTCACAGACATCGGTCAAACGCTTGGATTATGGATAGAAAACCATCAAGAATGGCGCCGCCAAGTAAATCGGCAAAAACACAAACAAGACTAACAAGTTCTATTAATAGACTAACAGCATCTTTTTTATATGTCCCAGAAGAAAAACGAGCGGCCACATGACAAAAAACAAAGGCGGCAGGCCAAAAATAGAATTTACAGAAGAACAAAAAAAAGAAGTCGAAACACTTGCGGCGGTACTTAGTACAGAACAAATAGCTGATTATTTCGGTATTAGCAGGCGTGTTTTTTTTGATATATTAGATAGGGATGAGGAAGTTTCTGCACTATATAAAAAGGGAAAAGCAAAAGCTGTTGGTTTTGTTGCACAAAATTTAATTCAAAAAGCTAGGTCGGGTGATTTAGGAGCGCAAATTTTTTATTTAAAAACACAGGCAGGGTGGAAAGAAACGCAAAGAGTTGAGGGTGCAGGGAACGTCGGAGAACATATAGTTGCTTATAAATGGTTAGATGATGGCGACGAGGACGATTAATTATAGGCCAAGAAAGCTAGTTAGAAGTTTTCACAAGCGTAAAGAAAGATTTGCCGTTATCGTTGCTCACCGTAGGTTTGGCAAAACAGTAGCGGCTATAAATGATTTAATAAAAACGGCACTAACTACAGAGCGTAGTAAAGTTCGAGTTGCTTATATCGCACCATATTACCGTCAAGCTAAAGCCATAGCGTGGGATTATTTATTAGAATATACACAGGATATTGAGGGCGTTTCTTATAATGTAGCTGAATTACGGGCTGACTTTCCTAACGGTGCTAGGTTTAGATTATTTGGTGCAGATAACTACGATGCTATGCGAGGGTTGTATTTTGATTCTGTTGTACTGGACGAACCAGCCGACTTTCCTGCAAACGCTTGGCCAACTGTTATTAGACCTTCATTAGCTGATAGAAAAGGTAAAGCTACATTTATAGGAACGCCCAAAGGTAAAAATGAATTTTGGGAAATTTATAACAACGCACAAAACAATGATAGATGGTTCTGTGCTATGTATAAAGCTGACGAAACGGACATACTTGAGAAAGAAGAATTAGAAGAAGCTAAAGCAACAATGGGTGAGGATAGGTTTGCCCAAGAGTTTCTTTGCAGTTTTGAGGCGGCTATACAAGGCGCGTATTACGCTCAAGAAATGAAAACAGCAAAAGAAGAAGAAAGAATAATTAATGTACCCTACGACCCTGCGGCGTCAGTAATAACAAGTTTCGACTTGGGCATAGGAGACAGTACCGCTATTTGGTTTGCACAGTTCGTTGGTCAAGAAATACATTTAATAGATTATTATGAAAATAGTGGCGTAGGTTTAGACCATTATGCAAAAGTTTTACACGAAAAGGGTTATCATTACGAAAGCCATATTTTGCCGCACGATGTACAAGTAAAAGAATTAGGCACAGGCAAAAGCAGATTAGAAACACTTGAAAACTTAGGGGTTCATAATATAGAAATAGCACCTAGATTAAGTGTTGATGATGGCATTCAAGCCTCGCGTTCTATGCTTAATAGGTGTTGGTTTGACGCTGAAAAGTGCGAACGAGGTATCGAAGCATTATTACAATATCGTAGGGAGTTTGACGAAAAACTAAAATCTTGGCGTGGCCGACCTCTGCACGATTGGACTTCACACGGTGCAGATAGTTTTAGATATTTAGCAGTGGGCTACAGACCAATAAAAGATTGGGGCGAGCCTATAAAACGTAATTTAAAGGGTATAGCGTAATTTAATTTTATATGTTATAGAGATTTTTATAGGAGGGTTGCTATGGCTAAAAAAGCAAAGAAAAAACCTGTTTGGGAACAAAAAAACCCAAAACCTAAAGACAAACGTGGCAAAATGACAGCCGCGCAAAAAGCCAAAGCAAAGCGCACCGCAAAAGCGGCAGGCCGACCCTACCCTAATATGGTTGATAATTTACGCGCAATGAAAAAGAAAAGGAAAAAATAATGTACGGTAAGAAAAAAGGCGGCAAAAAAGGCGGCAAGAAAAAGTAGTGTCAAAAGACCCTAGACTAAAACGTGCAGGAGTTAGCGGATACAACAAACCAAAACGTACCCCTAGCCACCCTAAAAAATCCCACATAGTTGTTGCAAAAGAAGGTAGTAAAATAAAAACTATTCGCTTTGGTCAACAAGGTAAAACTGGTGATAAAACTATGACTAAACGAGCAAAGTCATTTAAAGCAAGACACGCAAAAAATATTGCAAAAGGAAAAATGTCAGCGGCTTATTGGGCAAATAAAGTGAAGTGGTGAAATAAATGGCACTTACAACTTACGATGAATTAAAAACAAGTGTAGCAGATTTTTTAAATCGTGATGATTTAACAAGTGTTATTCCAGATTTCATAACTTTAGCCGAAACTTCATTAAATAGAACTTTACGACACTGGCGTATGGAAAAAAGAGCAAATGCTGTAGCCAACACACAATATACAGCATTACCAAGTGATTATTTAGAAATGATACGCCTGTCGATAATTGATAGCACAACATCTACTATTGAAAATGTTGGGCAATTCGAGATAAGCAAGCTTCGAGCGCAAAACAACAATACAACAGGAAAACCAGTAAATTTTACAATACTTGATGGTTCAATAGAATTAAACCCAACCCCTGACGCGGCTTACGACATACAATTACTTTATTACGGTAAAATACCCCCATTAAACGCACAAACAACGTCTAACTGGGTTTTGGAAAATTACCCTGATGCATACCTATATGGGTCGTTACTGCATACTGCACCTTATTTACAAGAGGATGCGCGAGCAACAACATGGGCGTCATTGTATAAAACAGCAACGGATGCTATAAATTTAGATAGTGAATATGCTAAAACTAGCGGCTCTGGTGGTCGCGTTAAAATAAGGAGTTATTAATGGCAAGTATAGCAGACAGAGTGCTTGATAACGGTTTGACGGTACTCGACACAGAGGCCAACAGATTTGACATATGCAGTCAAGAACCCACAACTTTTGCAGAGGCAACATCTACGCACACGCTAGGCAACACAACTAGTATTAGTATTGGTGCGCCAGCCGATAGGACGGGTGGAGGACGTAAGGTCACTTTGGCGGCTATCAGTGATGCTTCTGTGACAGGCACAGGAACAGCGACACATTTTGCAATTAGCGATACATCAAATTCAAGGCTGTTAGTAAC